>ENA-OPBG01002048-OPBG01002048.1-human-gut-metagenome-genome-assembly--contig:-NODE-2048-length-12450-cov-2.556434_pt1 | contig 12450 bp, 8 predicted proteins | sample MGYA00241065_ERZ501446 | MGnify/ENA primary metagenome ERZ501446 (study PRJEB25962, sample SAMEA2042632) | human gut metagenome | biome: human gut; feature: human-associated habitat; material: faeces...
GACAGGGAAGAGCTGTGTGGGAATTTCTGTCGTGGATGTGGATATTGTATGCCATGTCCGGCAGGTATCAAGATCAATGACTGTGCGAGAATGTCTTTGATGATACGGAGGGCGCCGGCTCAGATGCAGCTGACAGCAGATATGCAGAAGATGATGATGAAGATCGAAGACTGTCTGCAGTGTAATCAATGTATGGAAAAATGTCCTTATGAATTGAACACCCCTGAGCTTCTTCAGAAAAATTTGAAAGATTATAAGGAGATTCTAGCAGGAAAAGAGATTCTTTCCAATAAAGAGACGCAGTTTTAAAAAAATGTAACGAATAGCCAATAGCAGCTTCCGGTAGTGAAATAAGGTGATTGTAAAATAACAGTGTTGTTGGTATAATGATAAAAGTAATAGAAATATAGGCATTTATGACAATGGAAAGTTCGCGAAGCGTGCTTTCCATCGTTTTAGGAGGAAGTCTTTATGAACCGTACGAAGATTATAATAGACTGCGATCCCGGGATTGATGATTCTATCATGCTCTGTCTGGCAGCAGCATATGAGAGACAGCTGGAAATTCTGGCAGTGACTACAGTTGCGGGAAATCACCTGATTGATAAAGTGACTAAGAATGCACTGGATGTCTTAGATTTTCTGAAGATGGATGTGCCGGTGGCTAGAGGGATGGATACACATATTCTGAATCCAGTAAGACCGGCAGAGGATGCTCATGGGGAGAACGCATTGGGAAATGTGACACTTCCTGACTCCGTGAGAAAACCGGTGGATGAGCATGCGGTGTTGTATATTCGCGACCTTTTGATGGGATTGGGAGAAGATGAGAAAGTCACGTTGGTGGTTACTGGCCCTTGTACCAATATAGCAATGCTTTTCCGGCTGTTTCCACATATAAAAAAGAAAGTTCAGCAGATTGTACTCATGGGAGGCGGTGTAAAAAGCGGCAATGTGACTTCGGCGGCAGAATTTAACATGCATGAGGACCCGGAAGCGGGAGAAATTGTATTCCAGTCAGGAGTTCCCATCGTCATGGCAGGTTTGGATGTGACCTGGCAGTGCGGACTGACCCGTCGGCAGATTGAGAAGCTCTGTCAAGTGGGAGGAAAGGTAGCTAAATTCTGCGGAGATATGGCAGGATACGCCTTTGAGAGAAGTTTTCATGAACTGCGTAGAATTTTGCCCATACATGATGCGGTGACGATTATGTATTTGGTTCACCCAGAAATCTTCCAGGATGAAGATGCGTTCGTCCATGTGGATTGTTCTTATGGAATCAGCCGCGGAGAGACAGTCTGCGATTTTCGCTGGTGGAGATTCGAGGAGGAGCCTGCAGTCAAGGTTTTGCTGAGCGCAGATGAGAACAAATTTCAGGAACTTTTAATAGAAGCTATATTTGAACTGGATGAGAGACTGGGTAACCTATGAACTATATTGTGATGGATCTGGAATGGAATCAGTGTCCGGACGGAAAAGAGTATGCCAATGAAAAGCTGCCTTTTGAGATCATTGAGATTGGGGCAGTAAAATTAAACCAGAACAAAGAGATTGTTGGACGTTTTCATGAGATTATCAGGCCCCAGGTATATAAGTGGATTCATGCGAAGACCAGAGAGGTGGTCCATCTGAACTACAGGAATTTGGCAAATGGCAAGTCTTTTTCGGCGGCAGTCCAGGATTTTTTAGTGTGGTGCGGAGAGGACTATCGATTCTGTACCTGGGGAACTCAGGATTTGCTTGAATTGCAGAAGAATATGAGATATTATCAAATTCTAGAGAGTCTTCCAGGGCCAATTCGTTACTACGATATACAGAAATTATTTAGCATTGCCTATGAAGATCGGTCCAGCCGCAGAACTTTGGAATATGCAATTGAGTATTTGAATATAGAAAAGAAGTATAAGTTTCACAGAGCACAGTCGGATGCCTATTACACGGCAGAAGTTCTTCAGAAGATTGAGGACCCTGAAGTTTATTGTTATGATTCCATAGACGTGTATCAGAATCCTAAGGGAAAGAAGCAGGAAATTCATATTAAATATCCTACTTACGATAAATTTATTTCTAGGGAATTTAGCAGTAAGGAGAAAGCGATTCGAGACCGCGAAGTGAACAGCACGAGATGTCCCGTGTGTGCGGTGGCTGCCAAGAGAAAGATCCGTTGGTTTACTACGAATTCCAAGCAGTATTACAGCGTGTCTCTATGTCAGAGCCATGGCCTGGTAAAAGGAAAAATCCGCATGAAGAAGACAGAGAACGATACTTTTTATGTGATTAAAACTATCAAGTTGATAGATACAGCAGATGCGAAGAAGATTCAGGAAAAGCAAGAATCCCTTCGCATCAGAAGACAGTTAAGAAGAAAGCGCAGCAAGGAAAAGTAAATTTTCTTGCTGTTCATAGGAATCGGAAGCTCCCAAGAACCAGTTGTTGTGTTTGTACAGATAGCTGGTTCTTAATTTTTTGTTTCCAATAGGGTTTGGAATAATGGTTGTCTTTGCGTATATTTTGTCTGTGTCTATCTCAGTAGGCACGGTGATAAAATAACCGTGATAGGCAAACATTGGACTTTTTGACTGTCTGTAATCGAGCACAGTCTGGGTGAGGGGGTCTAGATTGATATCCAAATATTTAGGCCCTTTCTTTTCGACTTGGATATTCTTGAAGTTGTTAAATCCGTAGTCAAAAAGGGCAGCCGTATCTGTGTAAGTGTAGGTTCCCTCGTCTTGCAGTACTACACAGATTAAAGTCATATGTCCTCTCTTAGCATAAGTCACCAGAGTGTTTCCGGCAGCTTGGGTGTAGCCGGTTTTGCCGCCCAGACAGCCTTCATAATAATAACCTGTGTTTGACATCATCTTGTGGTGATTGTACAAAACGCGGGGCTCCGTGTACAAGTTTGTGGGTTCGATCGTGTACTCCAAGGTGGTTGCTACTTTGCGAAACTGGGTGTTTTTCCAGGCATACCGGGCGATCAATGCCATGTCATGGGCAGTAGTGTAGTGGTGTTTATCGGGAAGACCGTTGGCGTTGTTGAAATGCGTTCTGGTACATCCGATTTGTCTCGCGGTCTGGTTCATCAGCTCCACGAAGTTTTTTAGATTTCCACAGCTTTGTTCTGCAATAGCTGTCGCTACTTCATTGGCGGATGCCAGCATGATGGCACGGTAACAGTCGGAAACTTTCATCTGTTCTCCTACCAGGCAACCGATATTGGAACTGTCCACATCCTGATGGGTGATTGCATAGTCAGAGAAAGTGACGGTATCATCTGGATTACAGCGCTGCATCGCGAGTGCGGTGGTCATAATCTTAGTGATACTGGCAGGGTATAGCTTCTTATGGGCGTTTTTGCTGTAGAGAATAGCTCCGGTATTCGCGTCCATGAGAACGGCTGAGCCAGCTTCTACTTTTGGACCTTCAGGCCATCCTTTGATTTGGTTTGAAGTGATCTTGCCGTCGTAATAGGCGGTATGGGGAACTGGGGTCGGAGTGGGGTCGGAGACCGCTTCATTCGCAGGCGGGATATCTTCTGCTGTGGCGGATACTGGGACAGTAATAAAGAGAGACTGCATCAGCAAAATCACAGCTAGGATTGAGAGCAGTATAGTTTTATTTTGCTTCATAGTAATTCCTTCTTTCGTTGTGAATTTTTTCAAAATATTTTTTATGATTTTGTCTTTGTCTATAGGTGTTCTTTGATGATAACAAGAAAGCGAGAATTTGTCCAGGCAGGTATATGTAAAAATGGTAGCAGTTCATCTATGAGAAGAGACTCTATAAGTACCATGTTAACAATAATGAAATGTCACAAAAAATAAGAAGAATAGGAAGAAGGTCTTGACACGGGGAATTAATCATTAGTATAATACACTACAAATAGGGAAAAACCACGATGGAGACAGTAGGTTGTATTTGAAAAGCACAGCGAGCCGGGGCGGGTGGAAGCCTGGTATGAGTAGAAACAGTTGAAAATCCCTCCGGAGTTTCGAGTCTGAAAGCGGAAGCGAGTAAGAGGAGACGGATTTCTTCCGTTATCAGGAACGGGTATAAGCTAAAACAGCAGTACCATGTAATAGGTGGTCAGCGAATGCAGAACTTTCGTCCTTTTACAGGATGGAAGTTTTTTTTTCCTAAAATAAGAGAAAGAAAATCTTGTAGAAATTTAATAATAAAGTAGTAGGAGGTATGAATCGTGTATCAGAAAGTAGATACGAATCTGAATTTCGCAGACAGAGAGAAAAAAGTCGAAGAATTCTGGAGAGAAAACCATATTTTTGAAAAAAGTATGGAATGCCGCAAAGAAGGCGAGACTTATACTTTTTATGATGGTCCGCCGACGGCCAATGGAAAACCTCATATCGGACATGTATTGACTAGAGTAATCAAGGATATGATTCCCCGTTACCGTACAATGAAAGGGTATATGGTTCCGCGAAAAGCGGGCTGGGACACCCATGGACTTCCTGTGGAACTGGAAGTGGAAAAAATGCTGGGCTTAGATGGCAAAGAGCAGATTGAGGAGTACGGTCTGGAACCATTTATCAATCACTGCAAAGAAAGTGTTTGGCAGTACAAAGGAATGTGGGAAGACTTTTCCCAGACGGTAGGCTTTTGGGCGGATATGGAGCATCCTTATGTAACCTATCATGACGATTTCATTGAATCTGAGTGGTGGGCATTAAAGAAAATCTGGGAGAAAGGGCTGCTCTACAAGGGATATAAGATTGTTCCCTATTGTCCAAGATGTGGAACGCCATTGTCCAGCCATGAGGTTGCTCAGGGGTATAAAGACGTGAAAGAGCGCTCCGCAGTTGTACGCTTTAAGGCAGTGGGCGAGGATGCCTACTATCTGGCATGGACCACGACTCCATGGACTTTGCCGTCCAACGTGGCTCTCTGTGTCAATCCGGTGGAATGCTATGTGAAGGTCAGAAAGAATGACGAGGGAAAAGTCTACTACATGGCAGAAGCTCTGGTGGAAAAAGTGTTGGGCGAAGATGTGGAGATTTTGGAGCGTTACACAGGAAAAGATCTGGAATATAGAGAATATGAGCCGTTGTTTAATTTTGTAACGCCAAAGAAAAAAGCTTACTATGTGACTTGCGCGGACTATGTCACTTTGACAGACGGTACCGGCGTGGTACACACTGCTCCGGCGTTTGGTGAGGACGACTCTCAGGTCGGCCGCCGCTATGATCTGCCGTTTGTACAACTGGTAAATGAAAAAGGTGAGATGACAGAGGAGACAGCTTGGGCAGGAAAGTTCTGCAAAGACGCGGACCTGCCGATTCTCCAGGACTTGGAGGACCGTGGTCTGCTGTACGACGCTCCGAAGTTCGAGCACAGCTACCCGCATTGCTGGAGATGTGACACCCCGCTGATCTATTATGCCCGTGAGTCCTGGTTCATCAAGATGACTGCGGTCAAAGACGATCTGATTCGTAACAACAATACGATCAACTGGATTCCGGAGACTATCGGAAAAGGACGCTTCGGTGATTGGTTGGAAAATGTTCAGGACTGGGGAATCAGTCGTAACCGTTACTGGGGGACTCCTCTGAATATCTGGGAGTGTGAATGTGGACATATGCATTCCATCGGCAGTAAGGCAGAGTTAAAAGAGATGTCTGAGAACTGTCCGGAGGATATTGAGCTTCATCGTCCTTACATCGATGAAGTGACGATCAAGTGTCCGAAATGTGGAAAGGAAATGCACAGAGTACCAGAGGTAATCGACTGCTGGTTTGACTCTGGGGCGATGCCTTTTGCACAGCACCATTATCCATTTGAGAACCAGGAACTTTTTGAACAGCAGTTCCCGGCAGATTTTATCTCTGAGGCTGTAGACCAGACTCGTGGATGGTTCTATTCTTTGCTGGCAATCTCAACTTTGATCTTCAACAAAGCTCCATATAAGAATGTAATCGTTCTGGGACATGTGCAGGATGAGAATGGACAGAAGATGAGCAAATCCAAAGGCAATGCGGTTGACCCGTTTGACGCGCTGAGAGATTACGGTGCAGACGCAATCCGCTGGTATTTCTATGTGAACAGCGCTCCATGGCTGCCGAACCGTTTCCATGGAAAAGCGGTTGTGGAAGGCCAGCGTAAATTCATGGGTACTTTGTGGAATACCTACGCATTTTTCGTGCTGTACGCGAATATTGATAAATTTGATGCGACAAAATATACTTTGGATTATGACAAGCTGCCGGTTATGGACAAATGGCTGTTGTCTAAGCTGAATTCTGTAGTAAAAAGTGTGGATGAGAATCTGGAAAACTACCGGATTCCTGAGAGTGCGAGAGCGTTGCAGGATTTTGTGGATGAGATGAGCAACTGGTATGTCAGAAGGAGCAGGGAGCGTTTCTGGGCAAAAGGTATGCCCCAGGATAAAATCAATGCTTATATGACACTGTATACAGCTTTGGTGACCATCTCTAAGGCAGCAGCTCCGATGATTCCGTTTATGACAGAGGATATCTACCGCAATCTGGTATGCAGTATCGACAAAGATGCTCCGGAAAGTATTCATCTGTGCGACTTCCCTGAGGTGAAGGAGGAATGGATTGACAAGGAACTGGAGAAAAATATGGAAGATCTGCTGGATGTGGTTGTGTTGGGAAGAGCTTGCAGAAATACCGCAAATATCAAGAACCGCCAGCCAATTGGAACCATGTTTGTGAAAGCTCCATTCGAATTGGATGATTTTTACCTGGATATTATCGCAGATGAGCTGAATGTAAAAGAAGTGAAGTTCGCGGATAATGTCGGCTCCTTTATTTCTTATAACTTTAAGCCACAGCTGAAGACTGTAGGCCCGAAATATGGTAAACTGCTGAATGGTATCCGTCAGTATCTCTCTGAGGTGGACGGAACGAAAGCGATGGAAGAGTTAAAGGCAAATGGAACTTTGAACTTCCAGGTGAACGGCAGTGATGTCTCTCTTTCTGAAGAGGATCTGTTGATCGAGACAGCTCAGAAAGAAGGATATGTGACAGAGAATAGTGGCGAGATTTCCGTAGTTTTGGATACGAATCTGACACCGGAGCTTTTGGAAGAAGGCTTTGTGCGTGAGATTATCAGCAAGATCCAGACCATGAGAAAAGAAGCGGGCTTTGAAGTGACAGATAAGATCTGTGTATCTGCAAAGAATAATGAGAAGGTTATGGAAATCATGAAGGCCAATGCAGAGGAAATCAAAGTGGAAGTTTTGGCAGATGAGATGCTCTTAGGTGAGACGAAAGGCTTTGAAAAAGAGTGGAACATCAACAAAGAAAAAGTGACGATGGGTGTATCCAAACAGTGATAGGAGGACGATATGATTATCGACAAACAGTTTGAAAAAGAGACGTTTAAGAAGAGTGTGCGCGACAATGTGAGATTTTTGTTCAGAAAGACATTGGAAGAGGCGACTCCTCAGCAGATCTTTCAGGCAGTTTCTTATTCTGTAAAAGATGTAATCATTGATAACTGGCTGCTGACGCAGAAGACATACGAAGAGCAGGATCCAAAGACGGTGTATTATATGTCTATGGAGTTTTTGATGGGTCGTGCTCTTGGAAATAACCTGTTGAACTTAACTGCTTATAAGGAGGTTAAGGAAGCTCTGGATGAGCTGGGAATCAATCTGAATGCGATTGAAGACGAGGAACCAGACCCAGCTTTAGGCAATGGTGGTCTGGGCCGTCTGGCCGCCTGCTTTTTGGATTCTCTGGCGACTCTTGGATATAGTGCCTATGGATGTGGAATTCGTTACCGCTATGGGATGTTCAAGCAGAAGATCGAGGATGGATATCAGATAGAAGAGCCGGACAACTGGTTGAAAGATGGGTATCCATTTGAGCTGCGCCGGCCGGAATATGCAAAAGAAGTGCATTTCGGTGGGTATGTGAGAGTGGAGTACGATCAAGAAAAAGGTGAGAATAAGTTTATTCACGAAGGGTACCAGGCAGTAAAGGCAATTCCCTATGATATGCCGATTGTGGGCTATAACAATAAGATCGTGAACACGCTTAGAATCTGGGATGCGGAACCGATTGTGGATTTTGGACTGGATTCTTTTGACAAGGGAGATTACCGCAAAGCAGTAGAGCAGGAGAATTTGGCGAGAAATATTGTGGAAGTTCTCTATCCAAATGACAATCACTATGCAGGAAAAGAGCTTCGTCTGAAACAGCAGTATTTCTTCATCTCCGCTAGTATTCAGGCTGCGATTGTAAAATATAAGAAGACTCACGATGATATTATGAAGCTTCACGAAAAGGTGACGTTCCAGATGAATGATACGCATCCAACGATGGCGGTGGCTGAGCTGATGCGTATCCTGATGGACGTGGAAGGCTTAGGATGGGACCAGGCATGGGCAATCACTACAAAGACCGTGGCTTACACCAACCATACGATCATGGCGGAGGCGTTGGAAAAATGGCCGATTGAGCTGTTTTCCAGACTGCTTCCGAGAATCTACCAGATCATTGAGGAGATCAACCGTAGGTTCATTATCGAGATTCAGAATCGCTATCCTGGCAATTATGAGAAAATTAAAAAGATGGCGATCATCTATGATGGTCAGGTAAAAATGGCGCATCTGGCGATTGTGGCAGGCTATTCCGTAAACGGTGTGGCGAGACTTCATACGGAAATTCTGAAAAATCAGGAGCTGAAGGATTTCTATGAGATGATGCCAGAGAAGTTTAACAATAAGACCAATGGAATTACCCAGAGACGATTCTTGCTTCATGGAAATCCACTTTTGGCGGATTGGGTGACTAGCCATATCGGAGCGGACTGGATTACCGATTTGAGTCAGATTCGTAAACTGGCGATCTATGCAGATGACGAGAAAGCTCAGCAGGAGTTTATGAATATCAAGTATCAGAATAAGGTGCGCTTGGCGAAGTATATTCTGAAGCACAATGGCATTGAGGTAGATCCCAGATCTATTTTTGATGTACAGGTGAAGAGGCTGCATGAGTATAAGCGGCAATTGCTGAATATTCTGCATGTGATGTATCTGTATAATCAGATCAAGCAGCATCCAGAGATGGACTTTTTCCCAAGGACTTTTATCTTTGGTGCAAAGGCGGCAGCAGGTTACAGACGTGCAAAGCTGACGATTAAATTGATTAATGCGGTGGCGGATGTAGTAAACCATGACACCAGCATCAATGGAAAGCTGAAAGTGGTATTTATTGAGAACTATCGTGTTTCTAATGCTGAGATGATTTTTGCAGCAGCCGATGTGTCTGAACAGATCTCGACGGCGAGCAAGGAAGCTTCCGGTACTGGAAATATGAAGTTTATGCTCAACGGTGCCGTGACTCTCGGAACCATGGATGGAGCGAATGTAGAGATTGTGGAGGAAGTTGGGGAGGAGAATGCGTTTATCTTCGGCCTTAGTTCCGATCAGGTTATCAATTACGAGAATCATGGAGGCTATGATCCTCATGTGATCTACAATACGGATGGGGAGATTCGCCAAGTAATGATGGAATTGATTAATGGAAAATACTCCAATGATACAGAATTGTTCCGAGATCTCTATAATTCTCTGCTGAATACTCAGAGCAGTGACCGGGCGGACACCTATTTCATTTTGGCGGATTTCCGGTCATATGCAGAGGCTCACAAAAGAGTCGAAGAGGCATATAGGGATGAGAGACGTTGGGCGAAAATGGCGATGCTGAATACTGCGTGCAGTGGAAAGTTCACATCTGACAGGACGATACAGGAATACGTGGATGATATTTGGCACCTGGATAAGGTGAAAATTGACGCGGAGTAATCATCGGATAGGGGGCCCTTCCCCATCCGCCGTGTTTATTGTGCAGAATAGGAGCTGTTGCAAAATAGATGTTTCATCTATGGAGCAATAGCTCCTTTTTCAAGAGTTCCAGATAGGTAATCGACAACTGACTCAAGGGCATGTTAGCTGGAACTATATAACCGAAGTGAACACGGAGGTTTTCATCCAGGGGTCGACTGACCAGGCTGTATTTTCGACAGGTTTTTTCGTCCAGAGGCATACAGTCCAGCGTAAAGGCCCGGTTATCAGAAACAAGTTGGTACATAATATCGGTGTTGGAGACCGTAATCCGAGCTTCCGGGCAAATCTTGTCAAGAAGTGAGTAGACTTGCAGAGTGAGGGAATTCATACGGGAGCATTTCTCGGTGATATAGGTATAACCTTCCAAGTCTTCAGGCTTGATGGAACTTCTGGCAGCAAGGTCAGAGTTCTGGTGAACAGTGATTTGATATTTGGAACAGAGTAGATCATGAAAGTCTAGCTTAGAGCTTTTGAAATAAGACATCCAGTCGCTCAATTGCGGGTCGATAATTGTGACAATTCCTAGATCGTAACCCAAATTTTTTACTCGGTCCACAGCCTCATAACATCCGCAGAAAAACATGTCAAAGTTAAGATGAGGGTTTTGGGCATTTTGGCTGCATAGGTTGACAAAGGCGTTCTGAGCCTGGGAGACAAGGGTTGTTGCAAGGTGGAAAGAAGATACAGGAGACTCCTTGAAGTTTTCCAGGCTGGAGAATTGCTTTAGCACATTGCGGGCCTGTATGATAAATTCATATCCGCGTACGGTGGTTCCAGAGATGCCCTTTCGGTTTCTCTCGAAGATATCAAAGCCCAGTTCTCTTTCTAAGTCACGTATTGCCTGGCTGAGCCTTGGCTGGGAGACAAAGAGAGAGTGAGCGGCCAAACTGAAAGAGTGTAGTTTATATACTTCTACAACATAGATGATTTGTTGAATATTCATAAGTCCTCCAAAGGTTCAATAGTCCTAAATACTTACTTTGGTATATATTAATACACGAAACAGTGAGAGTAAAGAGTTATTTGCTTAAACCAAAGCATAGACACTGGCATACCTTAAAGTGAGAATGAGAAATAGGGTGAAAGATTATGGAAATCAGAGGCATTGATGTGAGCGCGTATAATCGTGTGACAGACTACAAAAAAGTGGCGAAGGCTGGGATTAAAGTAGCAATTCTTCGAATCACAGAGAGAGGAAATAAAGTAGACTCTACTTTTTATGGAAATTATGAAGGCTTTGTGGGAGCAGGAATTAAAGTAGGGGTATATAAATACAGCTATGCGCTGTCTGTAGCACAAGCCCAGGAGGAGGCCCGCAAAGTCTTGGAGACTCTGAGCGGCAGAAAATTGGATTATCCAGTTTTCTATGATATGGAATGGAGTGAGCAAAGATCTTTACCGAGAACCACAGTGACAGCTATAGTGAAAGCATTCCGCAAGGTGATTGTGGATGGTGGCTACTTATTTGGAATTTACTGTAATACAGATTGGTATTACCATGTGCTGGATACAGCATCCCTTCCTTATGATTATTGGCTGGCTGCGTATCCTTATAATGATAAAGGACAAATCGTCGAAAGTTTGCGTCCACCGGTAGGAATCGGCTGGCAGTACAGCTCAAAGGGACGGATTCCGGGGATAGAAGGAGACGTGGATTTGGATGTGTTTTATAAAGACTTTTCCGGCGGGAGCTCTGGGGAAGATGCTTCAGGTACTGTTTCCTACACGGTAAAAGCAGGGGACACACTATCTGGAATTGCTCAAAAATACAATACTACGGTGGAGAAACTGGTGAGCCTGAATCATATCAGCGATGCAAATCTAATCTATGTCGGACAGAAGATTCAGATTCCGAAGACAGATGAGGCCTACAAAACTTGGGTGGGTGCCTGTACGGGAAACAGTGTCAATGTGAGAAAAGGACCGGGGTTGAGTTACGGCAATATTGCAGGGTATCCGAGACTGAACAAGGGGAACCTTGTGGATGTAATCGGGGAGAAAAACGCGAATGATGGGGTACCGTGGTACTATATTTGGATTGCGAAGAAGTATAAAGGTTATGTCCGTCATGATTACATCCGCAGAGTATGATGAGAAAATCGAGTGATACAGGAATGAATCAGAGAGAAACTTTCATATATTGTAAAAAAACTGGCAGGTGCTTATGAACTATCTATGGGGCGGTATGATTCTCATAGGAATCGTCTATGGAATGTGTACTGGTAACATATCAGAAGTCACGCAGGCAGTCATACAGTCATCGAAAGAAGCGGTGAATCTTTGCATTGGAATGGCGGGGATCACCGCTTTTTGGAATGGGCTGATGAAGATTGCGGAGGAGTCCGGGATGGTGGAGGGGATGACCATTAAAATTCGACCTCTGTTGAACTTTTTGTTTCCCGGTTTGGTGGGGGAGGAAAAGGCCAGGAAATATATAGCGGTAAATATGATCGCAAATTTTCTGGGGCTGGGAATGGCAGCCACACCGGCAGGGTTAAAAGCGATGGAAGAACTGGAAAAGATAGAGGAGGCCAGAAGAAGAGGTGCCATCTCTGGAAAACCGCGGCCGAGGGGAGAAGCGAGCAATGAGATGTGTAACTTTCTTATTATAAATA
>ENA-OPBG01002060-OPBG01002060.1-human-gut-metagenome-genome-assembly--contig:-NODE-2060-length-12417-cov-2.502912_pt1 | contig 12417 bp, 9 predicted proteins | sample MGYA00241065_ERZ501446 | MGnify/ENA primary metagenome ERZ501446 (study PRJEB25962, sample SAMEA2042632) | human gut metagenome | biome: human gut; feature: human-associated habitat; material: faeces...
GTGCACCTACTGCGGACACTGTGCGCCCTGTCCCTCAGGCATTGATATTGCCATGGTGAACAAATTATATGACCTGGCCGTTATGCAGCCGGAAGTTCCGCCTGCGGAACCGCAGGAGCGGGATCTTCGACGATCATCTTCTCCATCAGCGCATTGGCATCTTTCTCGAGTTCCACGTTGCTGCGAGCCACCAGACCGCGATCCATAGCCAGCGTAGCCAACAGACTCAACACGACGATCACGACGGCCATCGTCCACGTAAATTTCTCCAGGAAATCCGAAGTCTGGCGAACGCCCATCACCTGGTTCGAAGCGCCGAAATTGGCAGCCATGCCGCTTTTGGGATTCTGAACGAGTACAGCCAGAATGATGAGAATACTTGCAACCAGAATCAGAATGATACAAAGAGTGTATAACATGTTCCTATCGTTTTAATTATTTATTTGCGATTTTGTCAATAAGCGACGCAAAGTAAACACTTTTTTCCGGATTTAACAAACTTAATTTGCGATAAATGGCGATTGCTTCGTCGCAAAGCCCCTGGGCCAGGTAGATTTCCGCCAGATCCTCCGTAACGAGGTCGTCGTCACCGCTCAATTCGGCCTCGGTGCGGACCTCTTCAACGACTTCGCCCTCCTCGGCCACGATCCGATGTCCCCCCTCCTTCAGGAAACGGTCGATCAGGTCGGCAGGCGAAAGCGCACAAAGCGCCTCCCGATCGACCGTGAACCGTCCGAGCGGCAACAGACGCGACACCGCCGCGATCGACACCCGACGATCGGAACGCCCGGTTTGAAGCACGCGCAGGATACGGGCGGGAGTAAACCACTCGTAACGCTCGACGAGCGCATCGAGCTGCGCTTCATCGACCGGGCCTACCGTGCCTCCGGACATCGTATATTCCTTGAAATCCGCCATCCGCTACCAGTTTGCCGCCGATGCCTGGAAAATGTCCGTCACCAGTTTATCGACGATTTGGGGAATCAGTTCGCCCTCGATTTCATTCAGCAGTTTCGAAGAATCGAAATCCTCGAACGCCGAAAACGTCTTTTTCCACGACATGCTCTCGTCCACCGCATTGGTGAAGCGCACATTGACGGTAATGGTCAATCGGTTCAACAGGGCCGTTTCGGACGAACCCGAAACCGAAGCCGTCGTCGAAGTATAACCGGTGATCTCGCCTTCGAAAGCGAAATCGCCGCCTTCGTCCACCTGCGTCAAACGCGTCTGGCGCGTAAACTTGTCCCGCAAGGCATCCGTCAGCGTCGAGCTCAGGATCGGAGCCACCATCGGGGCGTTGTTCGGGAAATAGGCCACACTGAAGGTCTTGGCATCGGGCGGAATCGAAGCGCCCGACAACGAATAGTTCACCTTGTACCCGCAACCGGCCAGCAAGAGGCCCGCTGCGACGACGATCGCATATTTGAGTACAGCTTTCATTCGATTATAGACGATATTTTTCAGGAGTTCTCGTCGATGCCGAGCTCCTTGATTTTACGGTAAAGAGTTCTCTCCGACATAAACAGCTCGGCAGCGGCTTCCCTGCGGCGGCCGTTGTTGCGCCGCAGGGCCCGAAGGATCTGCTCCCGCAGCACATCGGCTTTGGTCAGTTCCCGCGAAGGCTGTTCATCGACCACCTCCTCGCTCTCCGCATAGTCCGGAGAAGCGATGCTGTGGGCGGAAGCCGGCAACAACCCCGTCAGGTCTTTGGTCGGCTCGGCAGGACGCTCGGCACGCTGCATCAGCTCGGTAAGCATCCGCTTCAGGTCATTGACGTCGGCCCGCAGGTCGAAAAGCACTTTGTAAAGCAACTCCCGTTCGAAAGACACGCCGTCGTCCGAACCGCTATGCAAGGCCGTACTCATCGACGTAGATGCTCCACTTTGAGGTTGTGCGGGCAGGTACTTCGTCAGGATGGCAGGCGTAATGAGCCGTGCCTCCTCGATGGCGGAAATCTGTTCGGCGACATTTTTCAACTGACGGATATTGCCCCGCCAATAGTAATTCTCCAGCATCTGCCGGGCCTCGGGGTCCAGAGAAATGGCCGGCATACGGTACTGGGCCGCGACATCGGCCGCGAACTTGCGGAAAAGCAGGAAAATATCCTCCTTCCGTTCCCGCAGAGGAGGCACCAGGATCGGCACCGTGTTGAGCCGATAATAGAGATCCTCGCGGAAACGTCCCGCCTGGATCGCCTCCTGCAAATTCGTATTCGTCGCCGCTACCACGCGCACGTTGGTCTTCTGCACCTTGGCCGAACCGACGCGGATGAACTCGCCGGTCTGCAACACACGCAACAACCGCACCTGGGTCGAATGAGGCAGCTCGGCCACCTCGTCCAGAAAGATCGTCCCGCCGTCCGCCTCCTCGAAATAACCCTTGCGGGCTTCGACTGCTCCGGTGAAGGCCCCCTTCTCGTGTCCGAACAATTCGGAATCGATCGTTCCTTCGGGAATAGCGCCGCAGTTCACGGCGATATATTTATTGTGTTTACGTGCCGAATAGGCATGGATCACCTGCGGGAAAAACTCCTTGCCGACGCCGCTTTCACCCGTAACGAGTACCGAAAGATCGGTCGGCGCCACACGCAGGGCAACCTCCAGCGCACGATTGAGCGCCTCGGAGTTGCCGATGATCCCGAAACGGTTTTTTATGGATGTCAGATCTGTCATTCCTACTCAATCAATCCGGTTTTACAGCCAATACCGGCAAACTATTCCTGATTCGTATCCGAAACGGCCTCCACACCCTCGTCCGTTCCGGCAGCCACGGGCTCCGGCACGGCCGGAGCGAGCTGTTCGAGGTATTCGCGCTCCAGACGCTCCTGGATGACCTCCATGTGGAGCAGGCCCAGGAAGCCGCAGCGGAAGCCAAAGCACAGCGACCACGATGGCGATGACCATAAATTTATCGATCCTCCGGCGGGGCTTGGAACCCACGTAGGTATATCCCTCGGTGGTTTTAAGCGGTTTGCCGTATTGCAATCCCTTTACATAAGGTGCGGGTTTGCGCTTGGCAGAAACGGAGATCCGAGGTTCGGAAATACCGTCGTCGATTACAGGAGAAGCCTTCGCTTCGGAACGGGATCGCACACGGGGTGCAACGGACTCCGCAGACGCAGCGACGGAAGCGGAATGAGAAGCTGCGGCCGAGGAAATCTTATTTCCTTCCTCCGGAGCCGATTCCCCGGCAACAGATCCCGCAGCAACAGACGTGGCCGGAGCCGCCTGAAAGACAATAGCACCGCCCGGCGAAAGGGTCAGGCGACCGAAGCCCTCGATTGCATAGGCCCCCTCATGTTCGAGGGCATGACGCACTTCGAACACGAAGCGGTCGATCGCCCCGGCAGCCTCCAGGTCGTTCATTCCGCCCTGCTGCACCAGCAACCCGCGCAAGATGCCGTCGTCGCGCCTGAGCAACTCCGAAAAGACCACACCGCCTTCGGGAACCTTCACGATAAAAGTTCCCAGTTGCGGCACGACCAGCCTCCTGTGCTGGGTCAGGTAATTCGTTATGATTCCAGTCAACACCGTTCTGTCCCGATTAAAATTCGACCCAAAAATACAATTTTCATCGGACAAAAACGAAAAAATTCACCTGTTTTTTCAAAATATACGGATAAACCATTGGCGATCTCGAAAATAATTACCTACTTTGCATCCCCAAATAAAAAACAATCCGCACGAGCTACTTTGCCCCAAAATTTACGATGTAGCTCACGCGGATTATATCGCAAAAAACACAAACGGGCCATGAAAGACAAGTACATCGACCTGATCGAACAGACATTCGATTTCCCGCAGGATGAATTTACCGTCGAGGACAACGAATTGAACTTCCACGACATTCCCCTGATGGAATTAATCAAGCAGTACGGCACTCCGCTCAAGATAACCTACCTGCCGAAGATCTCCCAGCAGATCAACCGGGCCAAGCGCATGTTCAACGTAGCGATGGCGAAGGTCGATTACAAGGGGACATACAACTACTGCTACTGTACCAAGTCGAGTCACTTCTCGTTCGTGCTGGAAGAGGCGATGAAAAACGACATCCACCTCGAAACCTCATCCGCTTACGACATTCACATCATCAACGCCCTGTACGACAGCGGCGTGATCGACAAAGACCGCTACATCATCTGCAACGGCTTCAAACGCCCGCAATACGTAGAAAACATCGCCCAGTTGATCAACGACGGATTCGAAAACACGATCCCCGTGATCGACAACAAGGAGGAGATCGACCTCTACGACGATGCCATTACCAAAAAATGCAAAATCGGTATCCGGATCGCCAGCGAGGAGGAGCCCAAATTCGAGTTCTACACCTCGCGCTTGGGGATCCGCTACAACGACATCATCAACTTCTACAAAACCAAGATCCAGAAAAACAAGAAGTTCAAGCTCAAAATGCTGCACTTCTTCATCAATACCGGTATCAAGGACACGGCCTACTACTGGAACGAACTGTCGAAGTGCCTGAACATCTACTGCGAATTGAAGGCCATTTGCCCCGATCTGGACAGCCTCAACATCGGAGGCGGCTTTCCGATCAAAAACTCGCTCGACTTCTCGTACGACTACGAGTACCTGACCGAAGAGATCATCGCGCAGATCAAGAACATCTGTACCCGCAACGGAATCGACGAACCGCACATATTCACTGAATTCGGATCGTTTACCGTCGGCGAAAGCGGCGCGACCCTCTACTCGATCGTCAATCAGAAACAGCAGAACGACCGCGAGAACTGGTACATGATCGACAGCTCCTTCATCACGACTTTACCCGATACGTGGGGCATCAACCAGCGCTACATCATGCTGGCGATCAACAACTGGGACAAGGAGTACCAGCGTGTGCTGCTGGGCGGCCTGACCTGCGACAGCGAAGATTTCTACAACTCGGAATCGCACATCAACGCGATCTTCCTGCCCAAGCTCGAACCGGGGAATCCGCAATATATCGGCTTCTTCCATACGGGAGCCTATCAGGAGTCGATCGGCGGCTTCGGCGGCATCCAGCACTGTCTGATTCCGGCCCCCAAACACGTCATCATCGACCGGGACAAGGACGACAACGAATACTACACCCGCCTGTTCGCCAAAGAACAGTCCTACCGCTCGATGCTCCGCATCCTGGGATATTGACGGAAACGGATTCCCGGACCGAAAATTCCGGAATGTACGCCACCGATACGAAAGCACCGGCTTCCTAAAGGGAAGCCGGTGCTATTTTAATGCCGGTTCTAATACAACCCCGTAAGCGGACCCAACTGCACGATCCAATCTTTCTTTCCCCACAGGTAATCCGTCATCCTGAACCGAGGAATATCGGGATAAGGAGGATAATAATCAAGGGATTCAACCTCACCGAATACGTTCGATGTTTCGTCCCATCTCTCACAAAAATCCTGCAAGAGAATTGCCTCTTCATAATTATACACGTCGAGTTTTACCCACCAGTTATTCAGGTACAGGGTATCGCTCGGTGTTACTTCGTTATCCATCTTGCCATCGACACCGGCACTTAAAAAAATGAAGGATACCGGAACCTTTTTATAATAATCATAAAGAGGAATATACAAAAACTCACCTCCGTCCCTGGCAAACGGATCCGTCAGAAATTGCTAGGCTCTTAAATCTTTTTTCGCCATATTAGGCCAATAAGTTTGCTGATAAAAATCGACGGCTTCATCCATCGAACGGGGATAATACCCGAATGAATTATAATACTCTAATGGCAGTCGTTGATAAGTCGGCCACATAAAGTAATCCCTAATACTTTCTGCCGTCTCGACATACTTGCCACTCAAATAACGCCACAACACCAAACTGCTCAAAGAAAGGATAACTACCAATGACAAAATTGTCAAGATCAATCTTTTTCGTTTCATTTCGAAAGAAAATCAAATCCGGTTGAAATACAAAAATCGTAATTTCAAATTTTTTCGCAGTTCTTTATTTCGATACGGATTCGTTCACCTCACTCCGTACAGATTATCATCCATCTTCGCTTTTACCTTTCGACCTACAATCGTTACCACTTCGAAACCCTCCATGTACTTTCTCATCATACAATGCAACCATTCGGGCATCGGAGAAGTATCCGATTTTATCTTCAGGAAATTCTTTTTTTAATCGACGAGCAATACGGATTCCTTCCTCGTCCAGTTCGACCACTTTATCCCGATCGGGGAATCCCTTTATGAACTCCTTCCAATATTGCTCCAGCCACACATCGATCCGTTTCGAAAGATCCGGACTTATGCCGACTTCATCATGCTCCAAGTAACCTCCATTGGCCGCATCCCGAATGCCCGTTCCATCGAAGTATCCATCCACCGTTAAATACCGCATAACAAACAAATAAAATAATCGGCAACCATCTCGCTAATCGTCGTAATCGCATGCGACAAAAAGGACCGGGCAGCGACACGCTCTTTATATCACTCAAAATTCGGAAGCAGCCGAAACAATACCAGCCAAACAAAAAAAATACCTGTAATTATTATAAGACATATTCTCAACACACGGTTATTTTTAGGCGAAATCTTTATTTTCCGATAGCATATCAAACTTACAGCCACATACAAAATCAAACCAAGTATGCCATTTGCTATGAATATTAAATATACGCCCAACGGATCTCCCCACTCGAATACACCCGTCAAGAAATACCATACGATATTCGCAGCATAAAGAAATACGACGCTACTGACCGCAAGTTCAACTTTTTTATTTCTAATACTATTCTCTGGCTTCATTTTCAAAAGATAATTACGTTTTCCGAATAAAACCCTTAAAATCAGTACAGATCAACAGTTATTCACCAAATTCCAAAATTCTATACATCAACCACTTACAACATGAAGCCCAAATATTTACTTATAAGGACAACAGCCATTATAATCAAACATATTTTCAATGTACGACTATCTTTAAATGAAAGATTCGTTCTTAAATAAATAAACAGGCTTATTGCGATATAGGACATAAAACAAAGTACAGCAACGGTATCACTTATCAAAAAAAGAGTAAGATAGCTACCCATAATTAGACAGTAGATAGTTCCGATTGTACTAAATACATACAATAATGTAATACCGCAAACGGCGGCTTCAATTTTTCTCATAGCTTTTTCGATGTGTTTTCTTTCATTTCATCCCAAGCGAATACATAAAAACCGTCACAACGTCCGCTCAACATATTCAGGGATATTGGAATACGAATCATTACGGGAAAGACATAAAAATACACTCATTAAGTATCTATCAACCACCTGCTGCTAAACGTCCTCTCCCTGTCAGGAAGCCGCAGGAAAGCATCTGCCCCACCCATTGACATCTTCGGGGACAAGGAAAGAACAAATCCGCCCTTAACGCAACGATCCGGCCATACAAACACGTAATACTTCCACAGGGGCCGGGAGGGGGGGGGAATTTACAATACCCCCGCAACCGCAAAGCTTTCAGCAGGAAGCGCTACGATTCGGATTAAACAAAAATAGTGAAAACCGAGAAAAAACGAAAACTTGTTCCCAGTTTTCCGAATCGCATCCTATTTAAGACTATGTCAAAGATAGTGAGCAGTGAGAAATCGTGCGGGCTTGCACGCAGAGATTGCCGAATCGGATCCTATCTGAGGCTATGTCAAAGATATAAAAAGTTTGTTATGAAGAAGTATTTTTTGTGTATGGTCGCTTTGCTGTCGCTGGCGATCGTAGCCTGCGAAAGTGACGATACGGCGCCTGCGCCGGCCGTGCGTCCGACTTTCGATCTGATCGACGCGCAGCCCGATGTGACGAGTGCGGTCGTGGCGGCCAACATCGAATCGAAGGGCGAAGCGCCCATCTCCGAAGTCGGCTTCTCCTACCAGGAAGCGGGCGGGGAGTACGTCGATGTGGTTTGTACGAATTTCAAGGACGGTCTGGCCCGGCAGACCCTGACCGGCCTGAAGCCCGACACCGAATATCGTTGGTACTGTTATGCCGTCTTGGGCGGCGAGCGGTTCAATGCGTCGCTGTCGAAAACGTTCAAGACCCTCAAGGAGGGGGAGGTGCCTCCGGCTCCGACGCCCCAGTTCGGCAAGCCTTCGGCTTCCGAGGTGCAGGCTACGAGCGCATTGCTCGCGTGCGCTTATCTATACACCGGTGATGCGGCCGATATTGCCGAAGCCGGTTTCGGATACAAGCCTGCGGCATCGGCCCAAACGGGATATACTATGGTAGAGATTACGCCGGACGACTCTTCGTTGTCGGTCCGTCTGGAGGAGCTGACGCCTGAAACGGCTTACGAGTTCTATGCCTATCTGGTAATCGACGGAAAGAATTACACCAGCGAACGGGTTGTTTTCACCACGTTGAAGGAGGGCGAGCAACCGGGAGCTCCGCAGTTCGAAACGCCTTCGTCGTCCGGGGTTTCTCCGACCGGAGCGACGCTTGCCTGCGTTTATGAGTACGAAGGCGACGGCGATGTTGCGGAAGCCGGCTTCGGGTATAAGGCCGGTGCGCAGGAGGAATATACCGAGGTGAAGGCTGCTTCGACGGCTTCGCCCCTGACTTATGAGCTGAACGGACTCGAACCCGAAACGAAATACGATTTTTATGCGTATGTCGTTATCGGCGACGAGCGTTATACGAGCGCCGTCGCGCAGTTCACGACCCTTAAAGCGGGTGAAAATCCCGAGCCGGAGTTCGGTCCCGTCGCTGCGACGGATGTGACCGCTTCGTCGGCCACCCTGACGGGCAGCTTCACCTATGAAGGCGAAGAAACGGTCGGCATCGAAGTAGGATTTGCTTACAAAGCCTCCGGTGAAACGGATTACGCCACGAAAACGGTGACGGCTTCGTCGGGAGATAAGAGTGCGGCCATCACCGGATTGAGCGCCGCGACCACCTATACGTTCCACCTGTACGCCTCGATCGGCGGCAAGCAGTATCGGAGCCAGGAGGGTACTTTCACCACCGAGAGCGGAACAGTCCCCCCCCCGGAAAACGTTTATCGTACCGGCTGGGCCGAGTTGCCGGTGGAGGTGCAGAACAGCGACTACTACTATGCATACCATATTTGTCCCGATTTTTCGGTAAACGGACATCGGGCACGTAATATCTCGATTTGTTACAGTGCAGAGCACCATTGCCCTGTTTGGGTTTCGGGGCCGGTGCACAGTTGTTACAAGGGATCCAACGGAAATAGGAATTACGGTCCGGATCCGGTCATCCCTTCGAGTATTCAGCCTAAAAATAAAACGGTTGAAGGTTCCTACAACAAAGGGCATATGATTGGGAACAATGAACGTTCCAAAACAAGCGGCATGAATAAGCAGGTTTCCTACTATACGAATATGGCTCCGCAGCACAGCAGTACATTCAATACGGGTGGTGGCGCATGGAATAATTTGGAGGATCAGATCGATGGTTATTGGTGTAGGGATACACTCTATACGGTTGTGGGGTGTTATTTCGAAACATGGACCGATTCTTACGGCAACACAGCTCAGCCCAAGCGCACTGGTTTCGGCGGTGTTCAGGCCAGTGTTCCGACCATGTTCTATACTTTGTTGTTGCGTACGAAAAAAGGAAATACGGAAAAGTCGGTGATGGAGTGTTCGCGCGAGGAGTTGCAGTGTGTCGCTTTCGTAATGAGTCATGCGATGCAAAAAGAACACGAACCTGAACGACGCGACATGCGGAGTGTGGCGGAAATCGAGCGATTGACGGGCTTTACCTTCTTCGCCAACGTGCCGAATGCGCCGAAGGATACCTACAATCCGTCGGACTGGGGCTTGTAGCGTTCCGAATGGAAACCCGGGTCTATTCTTGGGGCGACGGCCGACCCTGGCACAGCTACGCGGCGTATTGCCGGCGACATTTCGGCGGTCGGGTGCGTAAGATCGCGGTGGATGCCGGCTTGAGCTGTCCCAACCGGGACGGAACGATCGGATCGGAGGGGTGTACGTTCTGTGATAACAGGGCGTTCACCCCTTCCTACTGTTCGCCCCGGAAGAGCCTGACGCGGCAGATCGACGAGGGAATCGCTTTCCATGCGGCCCGAGGGCGGGACGAAGGGCTTTGTCTGGCCTATTTCCAGCCTTTTTCCAATACGCACGCTCCTGTCACGCGACTTCGGGAGCTTTATGCCGAAGCGTTGGATCATCCCCGGATTTCGGGACTGGTGATCGGCACGCGGCCCGATTGCGTGGACGACGAGAAGTTGGATTTGCTGGCGGAGCTGGCGCGGAAACACTATGTGGCGGTCGAATACGGCGTCGAATCCACCTGCGACGAAACATTGCGGGCCGGCCGACGCGGCCCTCACTTCGCGGCGGCCCGGCAGGCTATTGCGGCGAGCGCCGCACGGGGGTTGCACGTCGGGGCCCATTTCATTCTGGGGCTGCCCGGCGAAGACGACGAAATGCTTCTTCGGCAGGTGGAGCGGATCAATGCCCTGCCGCTCGAAACGGTCAAGTTCCACCAGTTGCAGCTCGTTCGGGGAACGGCCCTTGCCGCCCAATACGACGCCGAGCCCGGCCGCTTCCGCCTGCGTACCTCCGAGGAGTATCTCTCGCTGGTGGTCGAGGTGTTGCGGCGGCTGCGTCCCGATATGGCTGTGGAGCGTATCGCCAGCGAAGTGCCGATGGGGTTTCACCACTTGACGCAGTGGCATTTAACGCGGGTTTCCACCCTCTGGTCCCTGCTCGAAAAAAGATTAACGGCACGGAACGCGTATCAAGGCGAAATTTTTATACCTTTGCGCCGTTAAACCTTAATTGTTCAAGGAAAAATGACTCTGTTGAAGGAAAAAATAACTTTCGGGACGATTATGGGCGTAGTGCGGGAATATTTCGTGATGACGATCGGTATTCTCCTCTACACGTTCGCGTGGATCGCCTGTATTCTGCCCGCACACGGTACCGGCGGCGGTGCCACGGGTGCGGCGCTGGTGTTGTGCGGGGCGATCGAAAACCTGTTCAACTTCCAGATCAACATCGGTACGATGGCGTTCATCGTCAATGGTATTCTGCTGCTGTTCGCGGGTTTCATCATCGGTTGGAATTTCGGTATCAAGACGATTTTCTGTATCATCGTGCTTCCTGCGTCGCTGAACTTTTTCCAGGAAACGCTACCCGGCGTGCAGGCGTGGCTGGCGGAACTGGGCGTTATCGCGCCCGATGCGATCAGTCTGTTCGGTAATCTGGAACCGCTGCTGCTGGTCATCATGGGCGGTATGCTGTCCGGTGTGGGTATCTATATGTGTCTTCGCCAGGGCGGTTCGACTGGCGGTACGGATATCGTGGCGCTGCTGATCAACAAGTATCATCCGATCAACTACGGCCGTGTCGTGCTGGTGACCGATTCGCTCATCATCTGCTCGTCGCTGCTGGTGGGCAACGGCATCGAGACGGTGATCTACGGCTTCCTGCTGACGGCGGTATTCGGTCTGAGCACTGATGCGTTGCTGGCGGGCAACCAGCAGTCGAATCAGATTCTGGTCATCAGCCATGAGCACGACCGTATCGCCGCAGAGATCGTCGAGAAGGCGCATCGCGGGGTGACGATGCTCAACGGCATGGGATGGTATACGAAGGAGTCGTCGCAGGTAGTGATGGTCATTTGCCGCAAACGCGAAACGGCCGACATCCTCAAGATCGTCCGCAACCTCGACCCCAAGGCGTTCGTTTCGGTGGCTTCCGTAACGGGTGTTTACGGACAGGGCTTCGGTATCATCGACGGCGGTATGCTCAACGGTATGAAGAAGAATTAGGGAATCTTCTTTGATTTGAAATAATACTCCTCGTCGATCCGGCGGGGAGTATTTGTTTTCCGGGAATAATGCGTAACTTTACCCGAAGAAAAACCGAATTGATTCCGTCGTTTTGCGGTTGCGGCGCGGCTCCGGACGGGCCGGTCGGTTCCGCAGCCTGAAAGCACTCTTTTTCGATCCTGCTACGACCATGCGCTATGCCGACATCGTACTTCCTCTGGCCCAGCCTCTCTACACCTTTGCGGTGGCGGAAGGCGTGACGCTTTGCGAGGGGATGGCCGTAGCCGTGCCTTTCGGCCGATCGAAGATCTACACGGGCATCGTCTGGCGGCTGCACGACCGGCGCCCCGATTTCAAGACTGTCAAGACCGTCTCCCGTGCATTGTACGGCACGCCTCTGCTCGACGAGCGGCAGCGCCGTTTCTGGGAGTGGGTCGCCGATTATTACATGTGCTCGCTGGGCGAGGTGATGCGCGTGGCGCTGCCGTCGCTGATGAAGCCGAGCGGACACGGCGAGGAGGAGTTCGCTGCCGACGAGTTCCGGCCCCGCCGGGAGTGGTTCGTGGCCCTGGCCGGCGAAGCGCTCACCGCCGACGGGCTGGCCGCCGCGCTGGAACGTATGGGGCGTCGTGCCCCCCGGCAGCGGGAGGCGCTGG
>ENA-OPBG01002071-OPBG01002071.1-human-gut-metagenome-genome-assembly--contig:-NODE-2071-length-12375-cov-2.489448_pt1 | contig 12375 bp, 9 predicted proteins | sample MGYA00241065_ERZ501446 | MGnify/ENA primary metagenome ERZ501446 (study PRJEB25962, sample SAMEA2042632) | human gut metagenome | biome: human gut; feature: human-associated habitat; material: faeces...
GTACGAACGGTCAGCAGCAGGGTGGATCCAATCAGCCCGAAGATGTAGAGTTCGAAGAGGTTAAATAAAAAGTTGGAGGGAAGGTTCGGTTTGCGGACTTTCCGGTAGAAGAGCCAGGGTCGGCAGTATGTCGGCCCTGGCTTTTTTGTCTGTAGGGCGGATTGCGGGCTGCGGTTTCGGGGAACAGGTGCTTCGATACCGCTTTTCAGCGCCCTTGTTGCCGGTCGGGACGGTCGGACTCCTTCGGTGTTTTCCCGCGCGTCCGGTGTGCGGTCTTTGCTGTCGGGGTGCCGCCCGGAAATGAAATCGCACTCCTTCGATTTTCGGTTTCAACGGTGAAATCGGATGGTTTCCAGCGTTTTTTTGTCTATTCCTTTTTTGTTTCCCGCAATTTTTTCTATTTTTGTGCGTTTATTGGGATTTCTGAAATCCCGTTTCGGGTAACGGAAAAGAAACAAACAAATTATAACAAACTAATTTATACCCAATGCAAAGTAAAGGCGTAATCAAGTTACTTGCAATCCTGCTGGCGATTGCTTGTATCTACCAGCTCTCCTTCTCACTGAAAGCGAGAAGCGTGGAGAAAAAGGCGGCCGAGTATGCCGCGAAAGTTTCGGAGTCGGATTCGCTCCGTCAGGCGGCGGAGATCTATTACCTGGACTCCGTGCAGAACAGGCCCGTTTATGATCTCGGATTCATTTCATTCACCTACAAGGAGGTCAAGGAGAAGGAGATCAACTTGGGTCTCGACCTGAAGGGCGGTATGAATGTCATGCTCGAGGTGCAGGTGGAGGACGTGCTGAAAGCCCTGGCAGGTGACAGCGCACACGATCCGATGTTCGAGGAGGCCATCGCCCGTGCCAACAAGGCGCTTAAAGAGGGTACCAACAACTACATCGGCGAGTTCGCCAAGGCTTATCGTGAGGTTTCCGGCGGTGCTCCGCTGGCTGCGCTTTTCGTAAGTCCGGATCGTAAGGATATCACGCCGAACAGCTCGGACAGCGAGGTCGAGAAGATCTTGCAGGAGGAAACCGACGCTGCGATCGACGCTTCGTTCAACATCCTGCGCAGTCGTATCGACCATTTCGGCGTTACGCAGCCCAACATCCAGCGCCTGCCCAATTCGCACCGTATTCTGGTCGAGCTGCCGGGCGTGAAGGAGCCGGAGCGCGTACGCAAGCTGTTGCAGGGTACCGCTTCGCTCGAGTTCTGGACGACTTATAATAACACCGAGTTGGTGCGTGCCCTGGAGCAGGCCGATCAGCTTTTGCGCGACGAATTGGCTGCCGGGGCGACCGATGCGGCCGTGGAGGAAACGCTTACTGAGGAGCAGCCGACTGCTGCCGGTACCGAAGATACGACCGAAAGCCTGATCGCAGAGGTGCAGAACAATGCTCCGGCTGCGGAGGAGGCTGCCTCGGCTTCGGGGGCATCCCGCTATACCCGCGAGGAAAAGCTGTTGGAAGAAGCCGCCCAGGTGCTGGGCCTGAAAACCCCGCCGAGGGTGATTGAAAGCTATGATATTTCCAACTGGGGCGATGGCTCCAGCGTGTGCGGTATGGTGGTGTTCAAGGATGGCAAGCCTTACCGCGCCGGCTACCGCCGCTTTAAGATGCGCACCGTTGCCGGCACGGACGACTATGCCTCTATGGCGGAAACGCTTTCCCGCCGGGCTGCGGAGTACGAGGCGGCCCGGCGCGGCGAAAAGCCGGATAATGAAACCAACCAGTTTGCCACCATGCCGGATCTGCTGCTGATCGATGGCGGTCGCGGGCAGGTGAGCGCCGTTAAACAGGCACTGCGCGGCACGGCACTGGAACATGTGCCCACCTTTGGCATGGTCAAGGATGACCACCACCGCACCCGCGCCATTGTGGATGATGCGGGCGGGGAAATCGCCATCAACCGGCACCGCAATATCTTTACCTTTGTGACCAATATCCAGGATGAAACCCACCGCTATGCCAACGATTACCGCAAGCGGATGATGCACAAAAAGTCCTATGCGGCAACCCTGACAGAGCTGCCCGGCGTTGGCCCCAAGACCAGTGCGGCACTGCTAGCACATTTCAAAACCGTAACGGCAGTCAAGCAGGCGTCTATTTCGGACCTGGAAGAGGTCAAGGGCATCAGCCACGCCAAGGCGGAGAACATTTATAATGCTCTGCGCCAGTAAACTCAACGCCGGCAACGGCAGGAGAGGGGAAAACCCGGCTGGATTGCAGGCTGGGTTGTAAAATAAGAATGAATGACGGTAAACTCCCTTGACAAGCGGATTTGAACCATCCATAATGTATAAGTGCAACTGTTTATCCCGAATAGGAGTGCTCTGGCTTGAGCTTCCCAGCGGGATGAGTGGCTGCCATATAACAAATGAAAGGCAGGCGGCCTAACATGATGCGTGTGATTGCAGGTACAGCCCGCGGCAAAAACCTTGCTGCGCTACCGGGGGAGGATGTTACCCGCCCCACCATTAACCGCGTAAAGGAGGCAATGTTCTCCAGCGTACAGTTCTCTGTGCCCGGCGCGCGCGTGCTGGACTTGTTTGCAGGCAGCGGCCAGCTTGGCATTGAGGCATTATCCCGCGGGGCCAAGCGCTGTGTTTTCCTGGATGCTTCCCGCGAGGCGATCCAGATCGTGCTGGCCAACTGCAAAACGGCGGGCGTGTTTGCGCAGAGCCGGGTTATCCCGGATGATGCGTTCCACTTTTTGGCCACCACGCAGGAAGAGTTTGATCTTGCCCTGCTGGACCCGCCGTACCACCACGGCACGGTAGCCAAAGCACTGCCGCAGCTGGCAGCGCACATGGCCCCTGGCGGTGTGGTGCTGTGTGAAACAGAACTGGACGCCGAGCTGCCGGAACAGGTTGAGGGGCTTGTTTTGGCAAAACAATATAAGTACGGCAAGATTTTGGTAAGCCGCTATGAGAAAGAGGAACAGCTATGAATGTTGAGGAACTGCTGGATATGCTGGAGGAAACGCTGGAGGAGGGTACCGCTGTGCCGTTTGCCGCCGCCAAGCGTGTGGTAGATGTGGACCGCTGCCGCGATATCGTGGATGAGGTGCGCAATAACCTGCCCGATGAACTGCGCGACAGCAAAAAGATTGTGGCAGACCGCGAGCAGATTTTAAAGAACGCCCAGACCGATGCGGATAACATCATCAAGCAGGCAGAGGAACGCGCACGGGTGCTGGTATCGGACAAAGAGATCACCAAGCGCGCACAGAAGATGGCCGTGGAGCTGGTGAACGCCGCACAGGCACAGGCGAAAAAGATCAACAATGCCTCCGCGGCTTATTGTGAGAATATCCTCAAAAACTCGGAGGAAGTTCTGGCCCGCAGTGTGGCGGATATCAAAAATACCCGCATGAACCTGCGCAGCCTGGCCAGCCGCGGCCCCCATGGCCCACAAAAACCGAATCTGTAAAATCGGCCCCCTGTGCGGGCTTTGTGAAAGAGATCTGCACGGTTCCTGCCCCGCAAACAACAAATAAGACAGCATTTGTGAAAACTTTATGGCCCGCAGCGCTTTTTGGCGCTGTGGGCTTGCTTTTTGCCCCGCGATTTGGTACTATATAAGTGTTCCAGTGGGTAAAAGTGGGCAATTCGGGGTTAAAGTGGTGAGTTATCCACACATTCCACAGGGTTGTTAACCGCGAAATTCCGCTGAAACGCTAAAAAAGCGACAGTTCCAACCGGGAAGGGGGCGGGTTCGACAATGTTCATGGGTCAGTATGACTACGCAGTGGACGCAAAGGGCCGTCTGAATTTCCCCGCAAAGTTTCGGGATGGAATGGGCGAAACCTTTATCGTGACCCGCTGGCTGGACCATTGCCTTGCCGCGTTCCCGCCGGAGGAGTTTGAAAAAGTGGCCCAGCGCATTGCCGAAAAAGGTATGGTAAAGGGCCGCAATGTCAGCCGTATGCTGTATTCCTCTGCGGTGGAAGTAACACCGGATAAGCAGGGCCGCATTCAGCTGCCCGCAAAACTGCGGGAATACGCCAACCTTGACCACGATGTGAGCGTGATCGGCAACCGCAACTTTGCGGAGATCTGGAACACCCAGGATTGGGAAGCCCGCCAGGCGGAAAGCGATGAAGATTTTACCGCCGCAATGGAAGACCTTGATTTTTAAGATACACTTTGAGCGGGGGTGTACCCCTGCATGTTAAACCGTGTGAAACGGGGAAAGAGGAGAACACTGTGGAATTTAGTCATATCCCCGTTTTGCTCAACCAATGCCTTGATGGGCTGGCCATTGACCCTGCCGGGATTTATCTGGACGGAACGGCCGGCGGGGCAGGCCACTCAAAGGAAATAGCAAAACGCCTGACCACCGGGCGGCTGATCTCGCTGGATCAGGACCCGGATGCGGTGGCAACCGCTGCCGCAAGGCTAAAGGGCTTACCCGCCCAGGTGGTTCAGGCCAACTTCCGCGAAACCGCCCGCGTGCTGGATGAACTGGAGATCCCCTTCATCAACGGCGCGCTGCTGGACCTTGGCGTTTCCAGCCACCAGCTGGACGATGCCGAGCGTGGCTTCTCCTATCACGCGGATGCCCCGCTGGATATGCGCATGAGCCAGCAGGGGCCCACCGCGGCAGACTTGGTGAACACCCTGGACCGTGAGGAACTGACCCGCATCCTGCGCGATTATGGTGAGGAACCGTATGCCTGGCAGATTGCGGGTAAAATCGTGAAAGCACGGGAGAAAGCCCCGATTTTGACGACTCTGCAGTTTGCGGACCTGATTGCATCCGCTATGCCGCCTGCCGAGCGCCGCAAGAACAAGAACCCCGCCCGCCGCAGCTTCCAGGCAGTGCGGATTGCCGTCAATGGGGAACTGGATGCCCTGAACGAGGGGATGGAGGCGATTTTCAGCCGCTTGGCCCCCGGCGGGCGGTTCTGCATCATCACGTTCCACAGCCTGGAGGACCGGCTGGTAAAACAGAAGTTCCGCCGCTGGGCCCAGCGCTGCACCTGCCCGCCGGAGCAGCCTATTTGCACCTGCGGCGGGATACCCAAAGCTAAACTGATTACCCGCAAGCCGATTGAAGCGGACGCTGGTGAGTTGGAAGAAAACCGCCGCAGCCGTTCCGCCAAGCTGCGCGTACTGGAAAAATTATAAGCGTGCCAGGAGGGAACATTGGCAGCGCGGCATGGCGCTTGTGATCATGCCGCACAGCTTAAGGAAAGCCGAAATTTTACGATACGAGAAAGGGGGCGGCGCCCATGGCTTCCACAGCAGCAGAAATTTCAACCAACAATCATTCCGGTTCCTCCCGCACACCGCGGGTGCGCGTTGTCAAGGGCGGACGCTACGGCCTGAGCAAGGCACGCCAGTTTGCCCGCACGGCGGGCACGGTGCTGGTCATTGCCATCTTTTTTGGTTTGTTTGCCAGCATTGTCGCCAGCCAGGCACGCATCACACAGCTTTCCGGCGAAATTGATGACGCCAAGTCGGAACTGACCAATGCCCAGAGCTATAACGACTATCTGTCCACCACCATGGATCAGATCACCAACAGCACCAGCGTCCAGCAGGAAGCGGAGGATCGGCTGGGGCTGGTTAAAATGGACCCCAGCCAGGTGACGTATGTCCGGCTGGAGGATGAAAGCGTGATCGAACGCGCAGCCGGCACAGCAGACAAGTTTTTTGCCGGTATCAAAACCGCAGCGCTCAGTCTGCTTGGCAGTTTTGACCCGTAACCGATCCGGTCAAGGCAATACCGCATAACTTTGGGTGCCCAAGCCGTCAGGTGGGAATCATGCGGTGCTGCCCTTACATTGCGCCAAAGCGTGCATCCCAACAGGAGCACGCTTTTTTTGCCATCATGGGCGGGCGCGTATTCGTGCAAACAGTCTTTTCTGTAAAGGAATGAACCTATGCCAAAGCAACCCGACAACAAGAATCAATCCACGCGTCATCACAACCGCCGCAGCCCGGAGCCGGGGCAGAATCATGCGCTTACGCTGAACGGACGCATCATGGTTTTGCTGCTGGTGATCGGCTTTATCGCTGTGGGGTGCGGCGTTCTGATTTATAAGCTGTATACCCTGCAGATCCGGGATGCTGAGCAGTACCGTGTTCAGGCGGCGGAACAGCAGCTTTCCGATACCCAGATCCCCGCCACGCGCGGCTCTATTTATTCCGCTAACGGCAAACTGCTGGCCAAAAGCAGTGTGGTGTGGAACATTATTGCCAACCCGTCTAAGTGCAACCAGGATTATGTGGCGGAAGCCAGCCAGAAAATCAGCGAATTGCTGAACGGAAGCGTCAGCGCGGAAAAAATTCAGGAGCAGCTGAGCAAAACGAACAGCCAGTACCGCGTGATTGCCAAGGGCATTGATATGGTAACGGCGCAATCCATTATTGACTATGCCAACACCAAACGCATTACCAACGGCAAGGCGGAGGGGGATCCGGATGCCAAGTACGAAACGGTGCTTTCCATGTACAAGGAATCCTCCTCCACGCGGGAATACCCTAACGGAATGTACCTTTCCTCGGTCTTGGGCTTTTGTGATGACAGCGGCAACGGCATGTACGGCCTGGAAAAATCGTATGATGAGAAACTGGTCGGTACACCGGGGCGCAGCATCAGCAGCGAGAACGCATGGGGCTATGAACTGGCTAACGAGGAAAGCGATACCCACGCGGCGATCAACGGCTATAACCTGAACCTGACCATTGACGATACCATCCAGACCGTGCTGGAAACCGAGCTTTCCAACGCGATTGATGACTATGATGTGCAGAACCGTGCCAGTGCCATTGTGATGAATGTGAACACCGGCGCGGTGCTGGGTATGGCAACGGTGCCGCAGCTTGACCCCAACGATCCGTATAATATCACCGAACCCAAATTGCAGGCTATCCTGGATAATGCCGGAACGGCGCTGACGGAGGACGATATTTCCGTCCTGCAAAGCCGTTTGGGGCAGGACGCCGTAGCTGATATCATTGCGGACGGCGTTGTGAACCCCAACGAAACAAAAAGCACCGACGAAGAAGGCAACGAAATCGACGTTCCCAGCGAAAAAAGCCAGCTGCAGGGCATGATCCGTGAGGCCGAGTGGAAGAACAAAGCCGTGACGGAATTGTATTACCCCGGCTCAGTCTTTAAGCTCATGACGGCCGCTGCGGCGCTGGATTCCGGCCTGATGGGGGCGGACCAGCAGTTTTACTGCGGCGGCGACCTGACAGTATTCCCCAATACCGAGTGGGAACACAGCTACCACTGCGCCGAGGGCAACGCTCACGGCTGGCTGGATATGGCCGGGGCGCTGAACCACAGCTGCAACCTGTACTTTATCCAGGTGGCGGAAAAAATGAGCGCCGAATTCTTTTATAACTACTATCAGGCGTTTGGCCTGACCCAGACCACTGGCATTGACCTGCCGTATGAGGCAAAGGGCATCTCCAAAACCCAGCAGGAGATGGAGCAGGTGGAAACGGACCTGTACTCCACCGCGTTCGGCCAGTCCCAAAAGCTGACCCTGATCCAGATGGCAGCCGCCGTGGCTTCCACCGTGAACGGCGGCTACCTGATGACCCCCTATGTGGTGGATAATATGACGGACGACACCGGCAACGTGGTATGGCAGGCTGAAACCGACATTAAGCGCCAGGTCGTCAGCGAGGAAGTCAGTGAGCAGATCCGCGCCATGATGGAAAACAACGTGGGTCACACCGGTACCAGCAATGACCTGGACTATCACGGTTGTGCCAGCGCTTATGTGGCGGGCTACCGCATCGGCGGCAAATCCGGTACGGGAGAACAGCTGGACTGGAAAGGCGCTTACAAGTACCGCCCGGACGGCGACTATCGCAAGGCCATCAGCTTTGCCGCCATCCTTCCGGCGGACGACCCGGAAATTCTGGTGCTGGTCATGATGGATGACCCGCGCTGGATCATTGACTCCGCTTCCCAGATTGTGGCCCCCGTTACCGGCAACATCATCAGCCAGATCGCGCCGTATCTTGGCATTGAACGGGATGCTTCTTATGATAGCAACGGCAGTGTGGAAGTGCCAAATGCCATTGGCACCCGCTGGACTTCCGCCCAGGTCAAGATGAACGCCGCCGGGCTTTCCCACCGGTTTGTGGATACCAGCGACGGCGATGTTGTGTATCAGTACCCCGCAGGCGGCACCGTGGTGCCCGCAGGCTCCACGGTTTACCTGTATACCCAGTCCACCACCGACGCCACCACCACCGTGCCGGATGCCACCGGCAAAACCGGAACCTTTGCCGCACAGATGCTCAAGGCTTCCGGCGTCAATGTGGCAATTTCGGGCAGTGCATCGAACCGTGTTGTCAGCCAGGATATTGAGGTTGGGAGTGTGGTGCCCTACGGCACAGTCGTTACCCTGACCACGGAACCCGACGGCAGCAGCGATGCCCAGCAGGATGCAGATACCCCGCAGGACGCTGCCGCCCAGGACGATACGCCCCAGGACGCCGCCGGTGAAAACGATCAGGATAGCACGACCCAGGATGATACCGGCAGCGATGCCGAGCAGCAATAACCCCGGCCACGGCAGGGGGACCCCACAGCAAACTGAAACATGCCGCAACTAAACCAACCAAAAGGAGCGTGTTCCCATGAAACCCATGAACGCGAACGAACTTCTGGCCGGGCTGGCACTGGCCCGCCCGGTGCCCATCACCGCCGTTGTAACGGACTCCCGCAAGGTGCAGCCGGGCTGCATTTTTGTCTGCTTCCCCGGCGAGCGTGTAGACGGCCACGACTATGCCGCCAAGGCGTACCAGGCCGGGGCCGAGTATGTGATCGCCAACCATCCCGTGGAGGGCGTGCCGGAGGATCACCTTGTCATCTGTGAATCCAGCTACCTTGCCATGATCCGTATGGCATCCAACTACCGCACGCTGTTCAGCCCGCTGATGATCGGTGTGACCGGCAGCGTGGGCAAAACCACCACCAAAGAGTTCTGCTATGCGGTTCTTTCCGCCTTTGGCAATACCTTAAAAACAGAGGGCAACCAGAACAATGAGATCGGCCTGCCCAACACGCTGTTCCGCCTGGAAGATACCACCCAGTATGCTGTGGTGGAAATGGGCATGAGCCACCTGGGCGAGATTGCCCGCCTGGTGCGCGCAGCGCGGCCGTCTGCCGGTATCATTACGATGATCGGCGTTTCCCACCTGGAAAATCTGGGCACACGGGAGAATATATTGAAGGCAAAGATGGAAATCTGCCAGGGCCTGCCGGACGGCGCCCCGCTGGTGCTGAACGCGGACGATGACCTGCTGCCCACCGCGCAGATCCCCGGCCGCCTGCGCCCGGTGTGGTTCGGCATCCGCTCCAGCTCCGCCGATGTGCGCGCCATCAATATTCATACCGTAGGGGAGGGTACCGGCTTTACCCTGGTGGATAACGTGGACGGTGAAACCTATGAGTTCAGTGTAACCATCCCCACGGCAGGTGTTCATACCGTGTATGATGCCCTTGCTGCTTACACTGCTGCCACCCGCTTGGGGCTGGAGCGTGCCCGCGCCGCCCGTGCGCTGGCCAGCTATCAGACCACCGGTATGCGCCAGAACATTGTGCAGCACGGCGGTGTGACCTTTATTGAGGATTGCTATAACGCCAGCCCGGACAGCATGAAAGCAGCCTTGCAGATTCTGCATGACCGCCAGCCCGGCCCCGGCGGCCGCCGCATTGCCGTGCTGGGCGATATGCTGGAACTTGGCGCTGCCAGTGAACCCGGCCACCGCCAGACCGGCAAATGGGCTGCCGATGCCGCCGACCTGCTGGTGGCTTACGGCCCGTTGAGCGCAGCTATGGCCGAAGCAGCCCGGCAGAAAGGGCTGCAAACCATCCATTGCCAAGCGGCGGAGGAAGTAGTAAAATATCTACGGCAGAACGTCCGCCCCGGCGATGTTGTGCTGGCAAAAGCCAGCCACGCCATGAAGCTGGATGATGTATTAAAGCAGCTTTACGCGGCGCTGCCAAACGCATAATTGCATATTTTGGGGGAATATCACATGGGAATGATCGTTTCTTGGATGCTGGTTGCCGCGGCAATCGGTGCGTTTGCCGTTACGGCACTTTCAGGCTGTTTTGTAATTCCGGCACTGCACAAGCTGCACTTCGGCCAGACCATCCGGGAATCCGGCCCGACCTGGCATAACAAAAAACAGGGCACACCCACCATGGGCGGCCTGTGCTTCATCTTTGGCATTCTGGTGGCCTGCGGCCTGGTGTATGCCGGGTTCTACCGCTATGCACAGGACCTTTTGGGCATTGTGCAGGTGCGCGCCGCCTTGCTGGCGCTGTTCCTGGCGTTTGGTTCCGGCTTTATCGGTTTTCTGGATGACTATATCAAGGTCGTCAAGCACCGCAACCTGGGCCTGCTTGCATGGCAAAAGCTTATCATGCAGTTCATTGTTACCGGCGGCTTCCTGGTGGGGCTGCACATGCAGGGCCTGCTGACCACCATCATTATGCTGCCCTTTATCGGTGCGGTAGATCTGGGCTGGGTGTATTACCCCATTGCGTTCTTCGGCATCATCTTTTTGGTCAATGCCGTCAACCTGACGGATGGTCTGGACGGCCTGTGCTCCTGTGTGACCTTTGTTTCCATGCTTGGCTACCTGCTGGCTGCCAGCATGCTCAGCTTTTATCATGTGGCCGTTCTGGCGGCGGCAACGGCTGCTGCGGCAGCGGGCTTCCTGGTGTGGAACTTCTACCCGGCCAAAGTGTTCATGGGCGATACCGGCAGCATGTTCCTGGGCGGTATGGTAACGGCCCTTGCCTTTATCATGGGCCGGCCGGAGCTGGTGTTCTTCTTTGGCATTGTGTATATCTGGGACGCCATGACCGTTGTGATCCAGCGCGTTTACTTCAAGCTGACCCACGGCAAGCGCATTTTCCGCATGACACCGATCCACCACGCATTCGAGATGCGCGGCTGGAAAGAAGTCAAGATCGACTTTTTCTTCAGCCTGATCGCCATTATCGGCGTGGTGCTGGGCCTGATGTACGTTTACATGGCATAAAATATCAGAAAGGGGGCTGTGCCGCAAATGACGCTTGCCCAGCTTTTCGATTTGGCCTTTGGCAACATTGGCAGGTTTTTTAAGGAAATCGCGTTCAAAAAAGAGGAACGCGGCAAACTTTCCTATGGCCTTGTCGGCACGCTGATCCTTGTGTTGACTTACGGGCTGATCATGCTGTTCTCCGCCAGTTATTCCACCGGGTATTACCGCTTCAAGGGGGATATTTACCACTTTATCCGCCCGCAGGTAATTCTGGCGGTGGTGGGGCTGGTGCTGATGTATCTGATCTCCAACATCAACTACCGCAGCCTGCGCCACATGAACTGGTACTTATACATTTTAACGCTGCTGCTTTTGGTGTGGGCCCTGTTCAGTGAGCCGTACAACGGCTGTTACCGCTGGGTGTATATGTTTGGCACAACCCTGCAGCCTTCGGAGCTGGCAAAGTTTTCGGCTATTTTGGGTCTTGCCTGCTTTGCAGACCGGTATTATGAAAAACGGGGAACACTGCTTTACGGCATTGTGCTGCCCGTGCTGCCGCTGCTGCCGGTGGTGGTTCTGCTGTACAAAGAACCCCATAACTCTGCTATCATGCTGATCCTGCTGATTGCGGGCAGTATGATTTTGTGTGGCGGTGTGGGCCGGTTCTGGTGCATCCCGGCGGCAGGCGCGGCTGCGTTTGTGATTTACAAAATGTTGACCGGACAGAATAACTATGTTCAGCAGCGCCTCGGCGCATGGAACGGTGACGAGGGCGATATTTTGTACCAGACCCAGCAGAGCCTGTATTCCATTGCGTCCGGCGGGCTGACCGGCCTGGGCATTGGCAACAGCCGCCAAAAGCACCTCTGGCTGCCGGAAGCCAGCAACGACTTTATCTTTTCCGTTCTGTGCGAAGAGCTGGGCTTTATCGGCGCGGTGATCTGTATGGGCCTTTTTGCCGCACTGATCATTCAGGGCGTTATCATCGCCCTGAACTCGCCGGATTATTTTGGTACGATGCTGGGTATTGGCATTATGTCGCAAATTGCCTGGCAGGCCATGATCCACATTGCGGTGGTCACCAATGTGGCCCCAAATACCGGCATCAGCCTGCCGTTTTTTTCCTCCGGTGGTACCAGCTTGCTGATTCTATTGTGTGAGATGGGCATTATACTAAGCATATCGCGGGCGGGCAACGCGCAAAACGCTGCGCGCAGCAAGCGCTCGCATGAAGAACTTGCCCGCCGGATGAACCCGCAGCGCCGCACCCACAAAGCCCTGCACAGCAACTGAGAATTCCCGCATGCCTGCGGAAAGCATTGTTCTCTTTGGTTTCAGATATAAGGCAATACCGCACAATTCCCGCC
>ENA-OPBG01002072-OPBG01002072.1-human-gut-metagenome-genome-assembly--contig:-NODE-2072-length-12374-cov-2.432178_pt1 | contig 12374 bp, 9 predicted proteins | sample MGYA00241065_ERZ501446 | MGnify/ENA primary metagenome ERZ501446 (study PRJEB25962, sample SAMEA2042632) | human gut metagenome | biome: human gut; feature: human-associated habitat; material: faeces...
TCCCCTTTCCCACCCCCTGGACATACCACTCAAATACGCGAGCCACCACCGCCGCCGCCTCAGGGTCCGGGATCAGGGTGTTCCGGTCTGCCGGGTCCTTATCGTATCCGTAGGGGGCGAAGGACCCGATAAACTCCCCCCGCCGCCGCTTCATATCCAGGGTCCGCCGGACATCCGCGGAGGTTTTGGCGGCATAGCGGTCATTGAGAATCCCATTGATGGGAATTTCCAGCCCCATCTGCACCGCCTCGGGGTCCAAAAAGCTGTCCACCCGGGGACTGCCCAGGGAGATAAACCGGGTGCGGTAGCGGGGAAACACCTCCTCCAAAAAATAGCCTTGGTCCGCATAGTTCCGAAAGGCCCGGGAGAGGGTTTTGCACACGATACAGTTCAGCTTCCCCGCCTTCATATCCCCGATCATTCGCTGGAAGCTCTCCCGGCTGTCATCGGTACCGGTTAGGCCATCATCCACATAGATCCCGGCCAGCTCCCACTGGCCTTGGAATTCATGCTCCAGGTAATCCAGCAAAATCTTTCGTTGGTTCTGCACGCTGAGGCTCTCCTCCCGCCCGTCATCCCGGGACAAACGGATATACAGCCCCACCCGCCAAAGGCCGCCGGCCAGCTTTCCGCCTCTGCCCATAGGCTCCCTCCTTTTTCGGCCGTCCTGGGACAACCGTCTTCGGTAGAACCTATGCATCGGGCACCGCCCTCTATGAACCTGTTTCCCCCTGTCCTTCCTTCCGCGTCAGCGCCCCCAGGGTGGTCTCCGCCCAGGAGTAGTTGGACATGTACTCCCCGCGAAAGGCATTGGCCTCCCGCCGGTCCCCGGCCAGGAAGCGATAGTAGTCGCAGTCCACCCGTTCCGGGTCCACCGCGATCAAATCCCGCTTCTTAATGATGATCGCCCCCTGGCCCAGCCCCTGGAGGGTGGTCCGCAGGTCCGTGATGAGGCTGCGCAGCTGGCTGCGGATGCTCGGGGTGTCCAGGCGGCCCTCCCACAGGATGGAGATCAGCTCCCCCATGGTGCTCCCCGCCCCCCGGCGGTCGATCAAGTAGGCAAACAGCTCCTTGGTCCGGCTCCGGCTGAAATGGACAGGCCGCCCCCCATAAAAGACCTCAAAATTGCCGAACGCCTGCACCCGCAGGGTGGGTGCTGCCCGCTCCTGTACGGGGTAACGCAGGTTGCGCAGCTCCTCTTCCACCGCCTTGACGGTGACAGGCTTGCGAATATATCCGCTGGCGTGGAGCTGAAAGGCCTCCGCCATGTATTGGGAAAACCCCGTGACAAAGATCAGGTTGCCCCGGGGACAGAGCTCTTTCAGCCGCTGGGCCAGGGCGATGCCGCTCATCCCCGGCATCTCAATATCCAAAAAGGCCACATCAAAGCCCTCTCCGGTCTCCTCCAGCCACGCCAGCAGCCGACGGGCACTGGAAAAGGGATGGATTTCCCCCTGGGGACAGGCCTGCCGAATCCGGTCCGTGAGCATATCCAGCATCAGGGCCTCGTCATCCGCCGCGATGATCCGCATCAAAAGACTCCTTTCCTTGGGTATCCCCTGTCTTGGGAATCCGCACCTGGGCCACTGTCCCCACGCCCTCCTGGCTGGCGATGCAGAGCGTCCCGCCGCACTGGGCGGTCAAGCGGCTGCGGACGTTTTCGATCCCCACGTGTTCCCGCCCGTCCCCACGCACCCGCACCGGGTCAAACCCCACACCGTCATCCCGGATGGTCACCTGGTAGCTCTCCTCCGTCTCCCGGGCGGAGATCCAGATGGTGCCGCCCTCCTCCCGCTTGGTGACCCCATGGCGTACCGCGTTCTCCACCAGCGGCTGCAGGCTCAGGGCCGGGAGGAAGAAATCGCTGGTCTCAATGGCATACTCCACCCGCAGATGGGCTCCAAAGCGGATACGCTCCAGATTCAGATAGCACCGCACATGCTCCAGCTCCCGGCTGGCGGGGATGACCCGCGTGCTCTGCAGGCTGTCCATGTTCCCCCGGAGGAAGCGGGCCAGCTCATCGGTGGCCTCCTGGGCCTTCTGGGGATTGGTTTCACAGAGCCACTCGATGCTTCCCAAAATGTTATACAGGAAATGGGGCTGAATTTGGCTGAGCATAATGGCAATCTTCTTCTCCGCCAGTTCCTTGTCCTGGGCCCGCAGACGCCGGTCCCGCTGCAGCTGGACATTGACAAAGACCAGCACCAGGGTCAGCGTCGCCCCGATGCCCAGCAGGGTAATCTCCGTCCAAAGCAGTTCCGCCGCCAGAATGCCCATGGGCAGCAGCACATACGCCGGCAGAAGTTCTCTCTCCTCCCGCGCCTGTCCCTTGCGATGCAGGCCCATCACGCCCCCCACCAGGGCCAGCGCCACCAGCCCGATGGCCTGGGAGAGCCAAAATCCCTCTCCCCGCAGGCAGAGGTGCTCCGGCGTGATGGTATAAAACAGGCCGGTAAACTGGGTGAGGACGGTCAGGCCAATCCCCAGCAGGCACAACGCGGACACACTCCGCCGAATCCAGGGACACGTTGTCCAAAGAGAGGCCCGGACCAAGAGATACTGACAGTAGAGGAAGAGAAGCACATATCCCGACAGATATTGCAGAAAATTTCCCAGCCAGTTCCAAACCACATACTCCGTCCCGTTCCAATACCAGGCCCAGGCATCCGCCCACAGGGACACTAAGTTCACCAGCAGCATCCCCACAAACAGCCGGGTGGAAGGGTTGGACCGGTCCCCGTGGAGCAGCAGACTGCCCAGAAGAATGAGGGTGAGAACACTCCAGCGCAATGTTAATCTCCGCCATGCCGCCCCTCCTCTGCCCGTTGAATCAGGTCTATCATACCATCCCGTCGGGGTTCTGGCAAGCCGGCGGCGTACCACTCTGTCGTCAGGTACCTCATGCCCAATGGTACCGCCGTGCCTTCTCCGGATACCTGGATTTCTCCCAGGATATCCCGCGTTTATGACCCAGTCATGTCGAAATTCTTAACATTTGATCAAGCGGGCCCACCCCTGTGAGGGGACGGGCCCGCCGGAACGCAAGCTTATTTCAGCCAAGCGGAATTGGTGTCGCCGACCAGGTTGTCCACCCCATAGAGGTAGAGCACCCGGTCCACCGGATGTTCCGCCACAAACTGGGACAGGTTATCCCGGTAGTACCGCAGGTCCACCAGGTAGATATTTTGATAGTCGGACGCCAGGAAGGTACTGAAGCAGTGGGCATAGGAATCCCGGATCACCAGAAGGTTCCCCCCCTCCGCGTTGGGATTCTGGATGGTGACCAGGCTGTGGTTGCCATCCAGAAAAACCGGGTATTTATCCATCTCCTCCAGGTGCGAGGGGAAGAAAAGGCTGTGCGAAACCTGGGGCGCGGCGCTTCCGTCGATCAAGGTCACCGTGGGCTGAATTCCGCTGTCCCACACCTCCACCTGATCCGGCTGGGTGAACCAGTAGCCGCTGCCCGACCAGGTGGTGCCGTAGAACCCATCGTAGCTGGCCACCTCATAGGCATCCCGGGAGAGGTAAGGCGCCCCCTGGGCGATCTGATAGGCCCGGTAGAGCAAATAGTTCCCATAGGAAGTCAGATGGTGGTCGGTCCGGTAGCAGATCTGGCCGGTTTCCTTCCCCTCCAGCAGGGCCTGCCGCACATCCACCAGACGGGTATTTTGCAAGATCTGCTCTGCCTTGTCATAGAGCTGGTCATCGTCGTAGGTCCCATGGAACGTGGGAAGGACTTCTTCCATGAGATAGCCCGTAGAGGGTACCATCATCAGGTCTGCCGGAACCCCCAGCTGGGCGGCGAATTGATCGAACTTGGTTAGGTTGTCCGTGAAAATCTTCTCATTGTAAGTCTTGGGGGCGTTGATCAGATAGCCCTGCTTGCAGTGGTAGATATCCTGGGCTCCATTGCGGCCGGTGGCCAGGTTCCAATAGGCGTTGACCCCCACAAAGAAGTCCCGTCCGGGGACCTGGTCCGCGGTAAACTTCTCCAGCTGTTCCTGGGTTTCCCCCTCCAGAATCCCGGAGACCGTCACCTCAGGCCGCCCGGCCAGATAGCGTTTCTCATTCTCCGAGTAGTCCCGCACCGGGGAGAACAGCAGCAGAAGGGCCATGACCCCCAGAAATACCAGGAAGATCAGCGCCGGCAAAAAGGAATACAATTTTTTCACAATAGGTTCCCCCTCTCAGAACCGGAAATACAGGAAGGGATTGTAGCTGTCGCTGACCAGGCTGGCAGTACACAGGAGCAGCGCGGCCAGACAAAGCGCCCCTTCCACCAAGGGCATGGCTTTTTTCCCCTGGAGCTTCTCCCACAGATTCTTGGCCAGGGGCGTGGCTGCCACCACCCCAATGACCGCCATGCCAAGCCACGGCATCACCAGGGAAGCCCCTCCCATGGTGCCCGGCGAGAAGGAGAACATCACCTGAAGGTAGGCCAGCGCCGTGGACAGGTCCGGGGAGGCAAAGAACACCCATCCGATGATCACAATGACCATGGCATACAGATGCTGGAACACTGCCGGCAGCCGGCGGATATATTTCCCCAGCAACAGCTTTTCCAACAGCAGCAGCACCCCGTAGTAGAACCCCCAGAACAGGAAGTTCCACCCCGCGCCGTGCCAAAAGCCCGTCAGGGCCCACACCACCAGAATGTTGGCACACTGGCGGAGCTTGCCGCACCGGTTGCCCCCCAAGGGGATATACACATAGTCCCGGAACCAGGTGGACAGGGAGATGTGCCACCGGCGCCAAAACTCCGTCACGCTCTTGGAAATATAGGGATAGTTGAAGTTGATGCAGAATTCAAAGCCCAGCATTCTCCCCAGGCCTCGAGCCATGTCGGAGTAACCGGCAAAGTCGAAATAAATCTGCAACGTATAGGCACAGGCTCCCGCCCAGGCCCCCAGGGCGCCGGCGGCCACCGGGTCGGCGGACATGGCATCCCACAGCATGCCAAACTGGTTGGCCAGCAGCACTTTTTTGGCCAGCCCCACCACAAAGAGGCGAACCCCGGAATTAAAAAGGGTGGGCGTCTCCCGTCGGGAGACCAGCTGCTCGTTGACATCCTTGTACCGGACAATGGGGCCGGCGATGAGCTGGGGGAACAGGGAGATGTAGGAGGCAAAGTTAATCAGGTTATGAGAGGCCGCGCAGTCATCCCAATAGACATCAATGAGATAGGACACCGCCTGGAAGGTGTAGAAGGAAATCCCGATGGGCAGCGCGATGTCCACCTCCGGCAGGGAGGACAGCCCCGGAATCTCCCGCAGGGTGCTTACAAAGAGGCCGGCGTACTTGAACACCCCCAGTGCCGCCAGGTTCAGCACGATGCCCACCACCAGCACCGCCCGGCGCCGGCCCTGGGTGGACTGCTTGTCCATGAGCAGCCCGGCAAAGAAGTTCACCAGAATGGAGCCGATCATAATGAGGACGTAAACAGGCTCTCCATAGGCGTAAAAAACCAGGTTGGCCAGGAGCAGGAAGAAGTTCCGGAATCGGAAGGGCAGAATGTGGCTGACCAACAGAACCACCGTCAAAAACAGGAGCAGGAAAGGTAAACTTGAAAAAACCATAGGCGTTTATTCTCCAATAAATGCTGCCGGGCAGTCCTTCGATTGCCCGGCAGCCGGTTTCTTTTTTTGATGCTCTGGGAACACGCACTCAGGACAGCGCGCTCTGGAACGCGGCCGCCATGTCGTCATAGTGGGAGGAGAAGAACATCCCCACATAGACGCCGTCGGTGACCACCTTGCACTTTTCCGCCAGCGCCAGACTGTCGGGATCGTAGGAGGCAGCCTGCTCTGCGATGGTGGACAGACGGGTTTCCAGCTTTTCAGCCACAGTGGCGGCAGCGGACTCGTCAACCGCCTCCACCATCACCACTTCCTGGGCAAACGCTGCCCCGGAGGAGGCGGAAAAGCTGGCGGAATTCTTCACCATATCTTCCGTAATTCCATACAGATTATTCAGTCCCTCGGTCTCCACCTCCAGGACATCCGTCAGGCTGTAATCCGTTACAAACTGGGTCCGCAGCGCCGCCAGGTCCACGGTTTTGCCTGTCTCATTGGAACTGGTCTGATTCTGGCCGTTTTCCGTGTTTTCATTGGTTCCGGGTTCCTCGCCGCAGGCGGCCAAGGACAGCGCCATAGTCAAGGTGAGCACAATGGCTGCAAGAGATACTATCCGTTTCATACTTCCTCATTCATCCTCCTAAAAAATATCTTACTTCAGCGCCTGGGGCACATGGGTGAGGAGATAGTCTGCCCACGCCGCAGCACCGTCGTAATTGAAATGGATCCCCATGGCCCGGTCCCCGCTGAACTCACTCCGGAGAAATCCATTCTCATCGGAGACCGCCTCTGCCACATTGACAAAATACCACTGCTTCTCCTGGCAAATCTGACGCATTCTCTCATTGAATGCCTGAATGGTCCCATTGTTTAAGGCGTCATCCGCCCGGGGGCTGTCCGCGGTCATCGGCGTCACCGACTGGATGAAAATGGCCGCCTCGGGGGACTTGGCCAGGATCTGATCAACTAATGTTACCAAATCTTGACTTGCTCTGTCAACACCCCCGGCGATACAATTCATGCCCAGCATCAAATAAACTTTTTTCGCGCCGGCGCTGGCGATGCCGTCCGCCACCAGCGGGTGCTGGCCGGACCCCTTGGGATATTCCGGAAGCCGGGCATTCCCCGCCTGATAGGACAAGGCGTTGGTCTGGCTCAAGCTCACAGAGCAAAAGAACGCCGGACTCCCCAGCCGGCCTGTGCTGGTATTGTAATTTTCCAGCATCACCGACACGGAATCTCCCACAAAGGCCGCATCTGCAAACCACTGGGGGTCCACCGCCTCGGCAGCGGGAACCACAGGGTCAAAGGCTGGCGGCAGATTTTCCGGGCCGCCGCTCTCTCCTTGGACCAGCAGCGTCTCCTCCCCTTTGGCTGCAGGCAGACCCGGTCAATAGGAATAGTAGGACGAGAATTCGGATCGTCCATTTTTTCATGGAATTCTCCTTTCCATTGATTACAGCAAATCCTGGGGAATATGGGTTTTGAGATACTGCACCCAAATCTTGGCTCCCTCATAGGTAAAGTGCATGCCCATACTGCCGTAGTCACTGCAGTACTCCTTTTTCAAGAAGCCCTTTTCGTCTTTGAATGCCTCGGCCACGTTCACATAATACCAGCGATTGTCCTGGCAATACGCTTTCATGGTCTCGTTAAATGCGTTAATCTGTTCGTTGTTCAGCTTTTCCGAGTAGCTGGTGCTGGAATCCGCCATAGGGGTCACGGACTGCACCACAATCTGAACCCCTGGATTCTTTTCGATGATCTGGTTGAGAATGGTGAGGTAATCCTTGGTGGCCCGCTCCACCCCATAGGCGATGTTGTCCATACCCAGCATCACATAGACCACCTTGGCGCCAGTGGCCGCCACGCTGTCCCCAATGGCCGGCTTTTGGCCGGATCCCTTGGGATACTCCGGCAGGATCTTGCCAGTGAGCATATTGGTGGGGCTCATGCTGCCGGCACAGAGGAACTTGGCGCCGCCCAGCGCGCCGCTGGCGCCGCAGTAGGCCTCCAGGGTCATGGAGATGGAATCCCCGATAAAGACCGCCTGGTCAAAGAAGGTCACAGGCCCCTCCTCCGTCTCCGGCACCAGCGCCGTGAACGTGATGTCCTGGTAATTGTCATACAGGCTGTCATAGGCCCCTTCCGTCAGGTCCACCACCGCGCTGCCCTCGTGGATGCGGATGACCAGATCGTAGAGATAGGCGGCGTGGACGTTCCACAGCTTGGCGTTTTTGACCACCAGCGTACCGGTGGTGCCGGAGCTTTCGGCCACCCGGGTGGTGCCGTCGTAAAGCTCCACAGTCACGGGGTGGGTGCCGTTGGTGGACACGGTATAGTCGATCTCGGCCCCGGTCTCGGTCAGGCGGTATCGTGTGGAATAGTCCAGCACCCGCTCCTTGGGCAGGGCCATCAGCCAGACGGGCCGGTGGATGCCGGCGTAGTTGTAAAAATCAAAGTAGGGTGCAGCGATCTTTCTGCCATCCGCAAGGGTACGGGTGGTGCCTGCGGGCAGCATCGTCTCGCTGAGCTCGTTATTCGCCAGAACACTGAGCTTGTTAAACTGGTTGTAGCGCACGATGTTGGTCACGGTGGCATCAAAGGGCAGGAAGCCGCCCTCGTGCTGGGCCACCTCCACGCCATTGACGAAGACCCGGGCCCGGTGGGTGACCGAGCCAAACCGGAGAACGATGTCCCAGCCGCTCCATTCCGCAGGGACAAAAAAGCTGGTCTCGTACCAGAAATCACCGCAGTATTCGCGGGAGGCCTTGTCGGTGAACAGGTCGCAGAAGGAGGCAGGCACCGGCATGGAAAGAGAGGAGGGCAGGTCCAGCGCCCATCCGGCCTCCACACCCTTGCTCTCGGGGTCGAAGCTGAAACGCCACATCCCGTCCAGGCCGATGAGACGGCGGGTGGTGGTAGCGCGGGGATACAGCAGGGAGCGGTTCATCAGGATGACCTCACATTCATCAGCCCGGCGGCATTTTGCGTGCCACAGGGGCGTTTATTGTCTTTGTACCCAGTATGACAGAAATTTTATAAAAGGGATAGAAAGATTTTTGAATAAATCCAGACTTTTTTCAGGAAAACAGGCGCTGCTCTGGGCAGAATACCTATTATCTCCGGCCTGGTTTAAAAACTTCCGTAAAGGATGCCACAAAAAGTGAATGCTGGGAAAAAGAGGGAAAAACAGAATGTGAACGAACTGTGAAAATGTACAAAAACAATACCTTAAAATTGTACGAATTCACCTAAAAAATATTCTAACATTTTTTGATAAAAGTTTGTCATAATATTGGAGTACAAACTTGGATACAGCAGAAGGAACGCTGTACCGCTTGAATTGACCACCGAAGGAGAATACAATGGCAAATGAAATGCAAAAGACCACCCCGTTTGGGATGCGGGACAAGGTCGGCTATATGTTCGGCGATTTCGCCAACGATTTTACTTTTATCCTGTCGTCCAGCTTCCTGATGAAGTTCTATACCGACGTGATGGGCGTGAGCGCCGGTGTTGTGGGCATGATCATGATGATCGCCCGCTTTGTGGATGCCTTTACCGATGTGACCATGGGCCAGATCGTGGACCGCTCCAAGCCCACCAAGGACGGCAAGTTCCGCCCCTGGCTCAAGCGGATGTGCGGCCCTGTGGCCATCGCATCCTTCCTCATCTTCCAGTCCGGTCTGGCCGGGATGTCCTACGGCTTCAAGGTGGCATGGCTCTTTGTGACCTATATCCTGTGGGGCTCCATCTTCTACACCTCCGTCAACATCCCTTACGGCTCCATGGCCTCCGCCATCTCCGCTGACCCCAAGGACCGCGCAGAGCTGTCCACCTGGCGTACCATCGGCAGCACGCTGGCCAGCCTTGTGATCGGCGTTGGCACCCCCATGGTGGCTTACGTCACCGTCAATGGCCAGACGGTCCTCTCCGGCAGCCGCATGACCATCATTGCAGGCGTTTTCTCTGTCTGCGCCATCCTCTGCTACCTGCTCTGCTTCAACCTGGTGCGTGAGCGTGTGGATGTGCCTGCCAACAACAGCAAGATGGACATTGGCAAGATGCTCAAGAGTGTGTTCACCAACCGTGCCCTGCTGGGCATCATTGCTGCCGCCCTCTTCCTGCTGCTGGCCATGCTGACCATGCAGGGCATGGCAGGCTATGTGTTCCCCAACTTCTACGGCAGCGCCGCCGCTCAGTCTACCGCTTCTCTGCTGAGCAGCGTGCTGATCCTGCTCGTCTGCGCACCCTTTGCCTCCAAGCTGGCCAGCCGGTTCGGTAAAAAAGAGCTGGCCACCGTATCCTGCATCGTGGCCACGGTGCTGGAGGTCATCTGCTTTGTTCTCAAGCCCGCCAATGTCTGGGTCTATGTCGGCTTCTTCTGTGCCGCCTTCATCTGCCTGGGCTTCTTCAACACCATCATCTGGGCAATGATCACCGATGTCATCGATGATTCCGAGGTCCGCAACGGCATCCGTGAGGACGGCACCATCTATGCGGTCTACTCCTTTGCCCGCAAGCTGGGTCAGGCGTTCTCTTCCGGCCTGACCGGCGGCCTGCTGACCATGATCGGTTACAGCGCTGCCACTGCCTTTGACCCGGAGGTCACCATGGGCATCTTCAACATCTCCTGTATTGCCCCCGCCATCGGCTTCGTGGCCGTGGCCCTGAGCCTGTTCTTCATCTACCCCCTGACCAAACAGAAGGTTGAGGAGAACGTGGCCGCACTGGCACAGCGCCATAATAAGTAAGGAAACGGATCAAGCCGCCCACGGGAAATTCCTGTGGGCGGCTTGTTTCTGCTTCAAAATTGATGTATACTAATATATCAGGAATGATACAATGGCACGAGCGGAACAACAGGAAAAAGGAGCGGTGTACGATGCGGGTGGATCCTTTGCAGATCCTTACAAAGCTGGCAGCGGTGCAGAATATCCCGACCCGGCGGGTCACCCCGCCCTTTGAGGGGTTGGAAGAGTTTGACTACGGCCTGCGGCGATCGCTGGACCCCCAGTTCGACTGGCAGGAGTTCGGCCAGCTGCTGCTGGACAGCACCCCTGAGAATACCCTGCTGCTGGTGGAGGGTACCTTTGAGCTGCACTTTGCCCTGTTCCGCATCCCCGATGAAAAAAACACGGTCTTTCTCATTGGACCCTGGACGGTGGGCCCCCGCACCCAGAGCGCCCGTAAATGGGTCAGGCGCTATCTGGGGGAAGCCGGAGAGGCCGCTGTGCAGGAGTACTACAACGGCGTGAAGATCCTGGAGGCCAGCGATTTCTATGGAGCTTTGCGGGTTGTGGTGGATACGATGTTTGGCTGCACTGTCCCGGTGCAGGAGCTGAAGGAATTCCTGCCCTTCCAGTTCCACCCGGATACCCGCTATTTCCACGAGCCGGAGTTCCAGAAGGAGATCCCGGTCACCATGCTGGAGCAGCGGTATGAATCGGAGAACCGCATTCTGGACGCGGTGGCCCGGGGCGATGAGGAAGCCGCCATCGAGGCCATGCACCAGCACTCCCGTTTTACCTATGGCGGCCGGTTCGAGGGGACACTCTACCAGCAGAAGAACAAGATGATCGTGCTGAACACCCTGCTGCGCAAGGCCATTGAGCCCAGCAAGGTGCATCCCTATTATATCGATGCCATTTCCAGCAAGTACAGCCGCATCATTGAGGAAGCCAACGAGGTGCCCAACGAGATGATGTGGCAGATGACGCGGGATTACTGTGCCTATGTCCGCCGCTACTCGCTGAAGGAGTATTCGCCCGCGGTGCAGAAGGTGATGAACTACGTCAATCTGAACGTGGCCGAGCCGCTGACGCTGAAAAGTCTGGCTGCCATGTGTTTCATCAGCCCATCGTACCTGTCGGCACTGTTCAAGCAGGAGACCGGCAGCACCTTGATCGATTATATCAACACCCAGCGCGTCAACCGCGCGGCCCAGCTGCTGGTGCAGAACAACCACACCATTGCCGCCGTGGCCGAGGAAGTGGGCATTCTGGACGTGAATTATTTTACAAAGATCTTCAAAAAGACGCTGGGAGTCACCCCCACCCGCTACCGCCGCGAACACAAAGAAAAGTGAAAAATGAAAAAAATGCCCGGTTTTTCCCGGAAATGTACGTTTTGTGCAAAACTCCCGGGAAAAAACGGGCATTTTCTGTACAGAGAAATTTGTTGCATGAACAGAACGATGTTGTAACCATTTTGAAAGGATTTATGGATTTTTGGCATGGAATTTGGATGTATGTTGCATTTTTGACTGATTTTGTGCTGGATAGCAAAAAGAATGTTGTACACAACAATATCAACTGTGAAGAATGCACAAAGAAATGACCGGAATCTTGTGAACTTGTCCCATTGCGAATGATTTTCCAGACGGTTATAATACAAACAGAAACCATGGAACATACATGTAAGTATATTCCATGAGATGCTGTGATATGCGAATGAAGGAGAACAAGATTATGAAAATGATTTCCCGTCGTGACTTTATGAAGGCTTCTGCTGTTGTGGGTGCTGCCGGCGTTCTGACCGCCTGCGGCGGCTCCTCCAGCTCCACTGCTGCTTCCTCCACCGCTGCTTCTTCTGCAGCTTCTTCTGCAGCTGCTTCTGAGGCTGCAACCGGCAGCGCAAACGTCGGTGTCTGCATCTATCAGTTTGCTGATAACTTTATGACCCTGTACCGCACCGACCTGGAAGAGTACCTGAAGGATAAGGGCTACGCCGTGACCATCGTTGACGGCAAGAACGACCAGAACACCCAGACCGAGCAGATCAACACCTTCCTGCAGC
>ENA-OPBG01002077-OPBG01002077.1-human-gut-metagenome-genome-assembly--contig:-NODE-2077-length-12341-cov-2.538255_pt1 | contig 12341 bp, 9 predicted proteins | sample MGYA00241065_ERZ501446 | MGnify/ENA primary metagenome ERZ501446 (study PRJEB25962, sample SAMEA2042632) | human gut metagenome | biome: human gut; feature: human-associated habitat; material: faeces...
GCAGGTCAAAGAAGAACCGGGTGTTTCATTGATGACGATGCACGCCTCCAAAGGCTTGGAATTTCCGGTTGTGTTTGTGCCGACATTAAATGAGGATATTGTACCGTACCGCAAGGCTGTTCAAGAGGGAAATTTAGAAGAAGAAAGACGTATGCTTTACGTGGCAATGACACGTGCAAAAACATATTTGCATCTGTCATTTGTGAAAGAGCGTTTCCATAAAGAGGCGGAGCCGTCACCATTTTTATATGAAATTTCGCCGGCTCTGAAGAATAAAATAAATAAGAAGTGAGGTAGATGAAGGTGAAAAAAGCAATAGCTTATGTGCTTGCCGGAGTAATGATGTTTGAAGCGGCAGGGCTGACAGCATCAGAACAGGCACAGGCGTCTGTAAAGGGAAAATTAAATGTGAAATCGGTTACCTTGGCAACCGGAAAATCGGTTACGCTGAAGGTGAAAAATAAAGGAAAGGCAAAGGTGCGCTGGAGTTCATCCAAGAAAAAGATTGCGAGTGTTTCTTCACGTGGTAAAGTGAAGGCAAAGAAAAAAGGAAAAGCAACCATAACAGCAACCGTTTCCTACCGTGGGAAAAAGAAGAAATTAAAGTGCCGTGTTACGGTTTTGCAAGGGGCAAAGAAACTTCGTATTGTGGACGAAGACAAAAAGAGTGTCAATTCCATTGTTTTAAATAAATTTGATTCTGTGAAATTGACCGGTGTAGTTTCACCAAAGAAATCAAACGACAAAGTGATGTGGAAGTCTTACAATCCGGAAGTGGCTACCGTTACAAGCAAAGGTGTTGTAACCGGTCAGTATGTCGGAAAAACGACAGTTCGTGCAAAGACCTACAGCGGCAAGCGCGTCAAGGTAAAAGTTACGGTAAAAGCACCGGTGCTTAGTGATACGTTAAAGACCGCTTACATCAAAGATTTTAAGATTGGTGCAGCGGTGAATACGTGGCAGCTTGAGGGAGCCGGAGCCTACGCAAAAGCGAAGGCACTGATTACCAATCAGTTTAATTCGATTACAATGGAAAACCAGATGAAACCGGAGTCACTTCTGAGCAAAGAAAATCAGACACGCGGAACCGACACCAATGTTTTGATTAATGAAGAAATTCTTCAGAAAGTATTGAAACTTGCCAGTGATAACGGATTAAAACTGCGTGGACATACGCTTGTATGGCACAGTCAGACGCCGGAATGGTTCTTCCATAAAGATTATAATGTTGACAAGTCACTTGTTTCTAAGGATGTGATGCGTCAACGAATGGAAAGCTATATTAAGAAGGTTCTCACATACTGCCAGGAAAATTATCCGGGTGTTGTCTATGCATGGGATGTTGTAAATGAGGCGGTCAATGATGATGGTACGATGCGCACATCATCCAACTGGTATAAAGTATATGGTGATGCCGGCTATGTGACAGATGCGTTTACTTTTGCCCGTAAATATGCAGATAAAGATGTGAAACTTTTCTTAAATGATTACAATGAGTATGCAGCGGCAAAAAGAGACCGTATTTATCAGGTGGTAAAAGACTTGTATGACAAAGGCTTGTGTGACGGCGTTGGTATGCAGTCTCATTACTCCATGACAAGTCCGACAATTGCTGCGGTAAAGGTAGCAATTCAGAAGTACAACCAGATTGATCCGGGCAAGATTGAAATTCAGTTGACGGAGTTAGATATTCACAATACATTCCGAACAGCAGCTGACCAGAAAAGTGTAGCAACAAAATACCAGTCATTATTTAACATGCTGGTAGACAGCAGAAGAAATCAGAAAATCAATATTACCGGTGTTACCTTCTGGGGACTTACTGATGGGGATTCCTGGTTGTCTGATTTCAAAGGAGAAACGAGTTATCCATTGCTCTTTGGAGCAGACTATGCAGCGAAATCAGCTTATTTTGCTGTGCTGAACGCTGCCAAATAAGGAGGGATTGGTTTGAATCCAATTAGTGTTCTGATTCTTGTGTTAATTGTGGTTGCGGCTATCTTTGTGATTACTTATGTGGCGCATGACCGTGGTTCCTCGATGTGTTCCGGATGCCATGGTGATTGTGCAAACTGTGGCAAAAAGCCGAAAAAGAAATAGAAAAAAGAGTTCCCTTGTGCAGAGACGAGATAACGCTTTGCGTTATAGTCTCTCACAAGGGAACTTCTTGTTCTAGGCATCTACTTCAAAGGTAACGAAGATATATTTTTTGTCTTTGTTAAATTTTGAATTTTGAACTTGCGCTCCTGTTAATTTCTGGTGTTTTACTTTGATGTTTACAGATTTCTGTGTTCCATCATTAAATGTAGCAGTGCAGGTTATGGTAACATTGCCAAGTGCCTTGTTTCTTGCGTGTAATTCCGAATCGCTTTCTGCTTTTCCATCGAAAAGTGCCGTTGCATCGGCAGAAGAAATTTTACAGTCGTCATCGGTTATACTTACAGTAAACTGTTTTTCCGGTGTTTCTTTCGCGTTTACGGTGAAGAAACGGTAATTTGCTTGAGAGCTTCCTTTGCACAATTCGCCCTCCTTGAAATATTTGGAGTGTTCTGCTTTTGTAACAAAGAAATGCCCCTTATTGATGCGGTATGTGACCGTTTTAATGTTGTTTCCCTCAAACTGCAACGGGGCATTTATATTGTAGGAAACAAACTGTTTGCCTGCATCGCCGTCACACCACATCGAGGTATAACCGGGATTGGCATAGACCTTCATCTGATTTTTCTTTGTGTGTTTGATTTCTGCTGCGTTGACCTTCACAACAAAGGAATTTGTGCCGGTTGTGGTCTGTACTTTTTCCGGTTTAATAGTTTCTGTTTTTTGAATAACGTTATATCCAATACCAAAAATAAGTGCCAGACAAGCGGCTGCGGCAACGGCGCTTTGTATTATTCGATGTTTTCTCATAGTGCTTTTTCTCCTTTTTGACTTAGACGGAGTTTTCTTTACGAGGATTTCCTCATCGGAAATATCCGGTCTGAGTGCTTGTTTTAAGATGTTTTCAAATTCAGTATCATTCATCATAAGGCAGCCTCCAATTTCTTTTTAAGAATCATTTTTGCGCGGCGCAGTCGGCTCTTTACCGTATTTTCTGAAACTTGCAGACAAGTGGCAATTTCTGAAATTTTTAAATCGGCAGAGTAGAATAGTTCGATTACCGTGCGGTACTTTTCCGGTAAATCAAAAACCATTTTTTGCACCAGTGCATTGGTTTCATTTTGCACTACCGTTTGCTCCGGTGTTTTAGTGTCAGCCGAAATAACTTTCAAATTGCCGCTCTCATCCTGTGCTTCATAACTTTCAAAGGATGCCAGCCGCTTTCGCCTTGCATATTTTCTTCTTTGATTTTTCCAGAGGAAGATGGCTACAGACAGCGTGTAACTTTTGAGGTTTTTATCAACATTCAAATGCTGTAATTGTTCCAGCAATTTCAGCATCGTATCTTGATAAAGTTCATCCCCCTCTATTTTGCTCGCTGTTGTCATGCGGCAGAATCGAAGGATGTCAGCACCCTGCGCCTGCACATATTCATTAAACTCCTGTTTTGTCACATGAATCTTCCTTTCTTTTGCTCAAAAGACATCTTTCACAAGTATATTGTCATGGGAGGGGAAAAAGTTTCAAGAAAAAACTTTCCCTTTATTTTAGTCAATGAAAAGTGTACACAAACAAATAAAAAAAGCCCCTTTGTGAGAGACTATATCGCGAAGCGATATCCCGTCTCTGCACAAAGGGACTTTTTTAATCCTCTAATTTTTTATTAATAAATTCATCCCAGACGCTGTCGTCTTCATCCTCTTCTGCATCGTCCTCATCTTCGACATCGATATCCGACATCTCGGAATCAATAATCTGCTGCAAAACATCGACAAGCTGTTCTAACAGGGCATCATCTTCGACCGGCGCAATTTCTAACTCGGTTTCTCCTTTCCAGTTTGTACTGCCATCAATGGAGAAGAAATAAAACTCACCGGTTTCATTCTCTGCCTCACAAAAAGCACCATAATCCTGTCCATCATATTCAAACACAAACTGAAGTTCACACTCTGTTGTTGTGCCGTCTTCATCTTCCATGGTAAGTGTCAAATCTTCTAATTCTTCATAATTAATATCTGCCATAATTTCCTCCAATTCAGATTTCTAATTTGTTTCTTAAACTGTATCATGTTTTTAGCGGAAATGCAACTATTCTGGCACTAACATTGTATTTTAACCACTTGCGTCCGCGCCATCCTCGTTTTATACTATAGGTATGAGCAAAGAAAAGACGATTAAAATATCCGTAAGAAACCTAGTGGAATTTGTTTTCCGCGAGGGAGATATTGTAAGTGGCGGCGGGGGTGTGAGAATTGTAGAGGCGATGCAGCTTGGCAGCCGTATTCACAGAAAAATACAAAAAAGTATGGGCGTTGGGTATGAATCCGAGGTTCCTTTATTTACAATACAAAAATTTAAGAGCGCCGAATATGAAGAAGATTTTTCCTTGAAAATTGAAGGGCGTGCGGACGGCATTTTTACCGATGGCGATTTGACAGTGATTGATGAGATTAAGGGCGTGTATCTGCCGGTGCAGGATTTGGAAAAGCCGTTGTTTATCCATCAGGCACAGGCAATGTGCTACGCCTATATCGTGGCGGAAAATGAAAATCTGGATGAAATCGGAGTGCAGCTTACCTATTGTCACATGGAGACCGAGCAGGTGGTGCGGTTTCGGGAGACATTTTCACGAATTGAGATTGTGCAGTGGTTTCGGAATTTGATGGATGAATATGAAAAATGGGCGGTTTATCAGTATGACTGGAAAAAGCAGAGAAATGCATCCATTACGGAACTTACCTTTCCGTTTTCCTATCGTCCGGGACAGAAAGAACTGGCGGCGATGGTTTATCATACGGTGGAAAAAGGAAAGCGGCTGTTTGTTGAAGCACCGACGGGGGTAGGGAAGACGATTAGTACAGTCTTTCCGGCGGTAAAGGCAATGGGAGAAGAAGTTTGCGACCGGATTTTTTATCTGACGGCAAAAACGATAACCAGAACGGTGGCGGAAGACTGTTTTGAACTGCTTGGAAAACAAAAACTGCTTTTTAAAACCCTAACGATTACTGCAAAGGAAAAAATGTGTGTAATGGACACGGTTTCCTGCAATCCGGGTGAGTGTGAGCGTGCGAAAGGGCATTATAACCGAGTGAATGAGGCGGTTTACGACATGTTAATTCATGAGCATAAAATGAGCCGGGATATGATTGAGAAATATGCCGAAAAACATCAGGTTTGTCCGTTTGAAATGGCGTTGGACGCCGCCCTTTTTGCAGATGCCGTGATTTGTGATTACAACTATGTTTTTGATCCGAATGTGTATCTGCGTAGATTTTTTTCGACTGAGAAAAAAGGAAATATGGTGCTTTTGGTGGATGAGGCACACAATCTTGTGGAGCGCGGCAGGGAAATGTATAGTGCGAGGCTTGTGAAAGAAGATTTTCTTGCAGTAAAGAAGATTGTGAAGGCGATGGAACGGCACGAAAAACGCCCGGAAGTACATTATATACTGCGGAAATTTGAAAAATCGCTGGAGGCGGTGAACCGTGTGCTGCTTGCATGGAAAAAAGAGTGCGACGAATTTGAAGTGATTTCGGATGCGGGAATGCTGGAGTTTGCCCTTCTTCGTGTGGCAGGAGATTATGAATTGGTGGCAAAAGAATATCCGGTACTGCCAGAGCGTGACACGATTTTATCGCTTTATTTTGATGTCCGCAGGTTTCTTGCAGTGCTGGAAAAATTTGATGAGAGTGACCGGATTTATCTGGATTATGATGAGGAGCGGAAGTTTCGCATTAAAATCCAGTGCATGGACCCGTCCGGCTGCCTGAAAGAAGTGATGGAACGGGTGCAGAGCACCATCTTTTTCTCGGCGACTCTTTTGCCAATCCGCTACTATAAAGAACAGCTTGGCGGGGAGAAGGAAGATGCCGCGGTTTATGCTAAATCCGTATTTTTACCGGAACAGAGAAAAGTGATGATTGCCCGCGATGTGACGACAAAATATACAAGGCGCGGGGCGGCAGAATACGAAAAGATTGCGGCGTACATTGACAGTTTTATCTCAGCAAAGAAGGGAAATTATCTGCTCTTTTTCCCGTCGTACCGTTTTATGGATGAAATTGTAACAAGGCTTCCTAATAGAGAGAATCAGAAGATTCTTGTACAGATGCCCGAAATGCGTGAGCGGGAGAGAGAAGAGTTTTTAGAGGCATTTTCTGAAGAAGCAGACAAAAGCGTGATTGGGTGCTGCGTTATGGGAGGCATTTTCAGTGAAGGAATTGATTTGAAAGAAGAATGTCTGATAGGCGCGGTCGTGGTGGGAACCGGGATTCCAATGGTCTGCCATGAAAGGGAGTTATTTAAGGATTATTATGAGGAGAAAAAAGGGGATGGGTTTTCGTATGCCTATTTGTATCCGGCAGTAAATAAAGTGTTTCAGGCGGGTGGACGAGTGATTCGTACAATAAACGACAAAGGGGCAATTCTTCTTTTGGATGAGCGGTTTATGCAAAAGCAGTATCAGGATTTGTTCCCGAGGGAATGGTACCCATTTGATGTTGTGAATTGTGAAAAGATGAAAGAACTGCTTGCAGAGTTTTGGCAGGAATAAAAACGACGGATTCCATATTCTTTGGAGTCCGCCATAATTTTAGTATGCATTTTTATTTACGAAACCTTTGAAAATTGTCAGGAATAAAATTTTAATATCCAGTCCTAACGTCCAGTTTTCAATGTAATACAAATCACAGTCGATTCGCATGCGGATGGATGTATCACCGCGGTAGCCGTTTACCTGCGCCCAGCCGGTGATGCCCGGACGAACCTGATGTTTAATCATGTAACGAGGAATTTCTTCCTTAAATTTTTCCACAAAGAACGGACGCTCCGGTCTTGGTCCGACAAGGCTCATATCGCCTTTTAACACATTGAAAAACTGTGGTAATTCATCCAAACTGGTTTTTCGGATGAATTTGCCAATTGGTGTTACGCGGGGGTCGTTCTGCACCGTCCATGCCTGTTTTTCTTTTGAGGCGTCCTGCACTTCCATTGAGCGGAACTTAAACATTTTAAACGGCTTATTGTGAAGACCAACACGCTCCTGCTTGAAAATAAGTGGTCCCGGCGATGTGATTTTAATAATCGCTGCCACCACTGCCATCGGAATGGAGAACAGGATAATTAAAAGCAGCGCACCTACAATATCAATTGCACGCTTGCAAAAACGGTTAAACGAGTTTGAAAGCGGAATATTTCTCACGTGGATGACCGGCAGTCCATCCAAATCTTCAGTATACGGACGGGTTGGAATGATATTGTTGTAATCCGGAATAAACTTTGTGTGAACGCCGGATTTTTCTGTTACGGCAACAATCCCTTCCAGACTGTCGTAGTGGTCGATGCTCAGCGTAATTGCTGTTTCATCGTAATCATTTTCAGACAGCATTTTCTCTAACTCGTCCACTCGTCCAATCACATGAATGTCGCGGTAAGAATAGCCAAGCGGTTTATGGTTGTCCAAAATACCATGAATGGAAATACCCCATTCCGGATGTGCCAACAATCTGTCGATGTAACCTTCTGCGGCACGGCTGTAACCGATTAATAAAATATGTTTGTGGTTCATTCCTTTTCTGCGAATCTTGCGAAGAAGTGTTGTCGTGCAAAAACGGAATAAAACTTCCAGTATAAAATTCAGCGTAACAAAAATAATAATAAACAAACGGGCGTAAGTACCATTGCGAATAAAAAACAGAAAGGCAACGCAGTAGAGAATTCCTACAACATTGGATTTTAAAATGTTAAAAATTTCTGATTTTCTGCTCTTGGTACGTTTGGGGTCATACAAGTGGAAAAAATAATAGGAAACGAGGTAACAAGGAATCAGCATAATCAAAATTTGCATGTAATCCTTTAACGAGCCGTAAATACCGACCGGTTCCTCAATCCATTCCCACCGAATTAAAATGCTATCGTTGCTAAAGCGCAGGTAATATGCGCGGATGAACGAAAATACAATAATTGCCGTGTCTATTAATATACGAAAAAGATTTAGGAGTTTTTGATTTCCCTTAATCAAATCAATCCAGTCCTTTCTATTTATAGTTTAGTATGTCCATAAGTATAAATAGTATATCTCATTTTTGCCTTTTTCACAAGAAAAATGTCAGCGGCTTTTTTATTTTCGCAATTTACCGGGAAGGATTGCTACTCATGTGCCGCTCCCGCTTAAGGTACGCGCAGAGGTATCGATATGCAAAATTCGCATATCAGATACCTGCGTGTACCTAGCACATTCTTTGCAATCCTTCCCGGTAAACTGCTGGAATATTAAAAAAGGCACTTGACAGCATTAAGTAGGAAGGGGTGAAGAGGTGCGAAAATACATTCAATGGTTTTTAATTTGCACAGAACAACGTTTTTGGCTTGATTTGGCTCATAAGGTTGCATTTCAGCCGTGTTATTCGAGTTTGGCAGGACAAATTCGTGGATAAATGCAACTCTTTCCCTTAATTGTAGTCGTTTTGGTTGCATGATTTTGAAAAAAATTTAAAATCATGCAACGTTTTTGGGAGTTTGTAAGGATTTTGGTTGCATAACCTTCCTGCCGCCACATCAGAGCTATTTGATTGCTTATAGATGATTTATAACATTTGTGGATTGTGGGTACAAATGCGTGGGTATCCGGCATGTGTATTTTACATGCCGATACCCTTACGCAATTTGTCAAGCGAGAGCGCCCACAAGACGCAAATATTATAAATCATTCACATTCTCAACACAATTACTGTCTATAATAAACCTAACTTAAGACGAAAGGAAGTTTTAGCATGGACGAAAACAACATGGGAAATAACAATAGCATAGAAAATAACAACGATGCCAATGGATTTGTCATGGTTGACAATCCGGCACCACAGGCTTCACAGGAACCACAGGAGCCGCAGACTGAGAACCAGAATCAGAACCAGCCGGTGCAGCCGGAGCCGGAAGCAGCATCTCAGTATATACAGCCGGAACCGGAAGCAACTTCACAGTATACACAGCCGGAACCGGAACCGGCACAGCAGCAGAATACTAATTATGAGCAGCCGGTGCAGCCGTCACCGATGCCATCTGAAGATAATACGTACCGTTTCCAAAATGTAGAAGCGCAGAACGTGAAAAAGAAAAAAGAAAAGAAAGCCAAAAAAGGAATGTCAATTCCTAAAATTTTAGTCAGTGCAGTTTTATTTGGCGTGATTGCAGCGGGATGTTTCTTTGGAGTAAATAAGGGCTTATCTGATTTGTTCGGAACAAAGAGCGAGATTCAGGGCGTGGATAACAGTTCCAATAATGGTGTTGCCCTGACAACGGTATCCGGTTCAGCAGCCACGGTTGCCGATGTGTCCGGTATCGTGGAAAAGGTTATGCCATCGATTGTTGCGATTACAGAGAAGAGTACCCAGACTTCTTACTTTGGACAGACTTATTCTTCCGAGGGAGCAGGTTCCGGATTTATTGTAAAACAGGATAATGACCAGCTCCTGATTGTGACAAATAACCACGTTGTAGCTGACGCGGATAAAATTTCAGTTACTTTTAACGATAATGAAGTAGCGGATGCAATGGTAAAAGGAACAAGTGAGTCGAATGACCTTGCGGTTATTACCGTTAAGATCTTGCAGTTGTGGCTGTCAAGATCAGCGATGTGAAAGATTCTACTATGGATGAGATCGCAGTTGCGACAATGGGAGATTCCAGTAAGCTTGAGGTAGGTGAACAGGTCGTCGCAATCGGTAATGCACTTGGTTATGGACAGTCTGTAACCGTTGGTTATCTGAGCGCGAAAAACCGTGAAGTGTCTGCATCGGATGGAAGCGGAAAGAGTACGACACAGGTTTTGATGCAGACAGATGCAGCGATTAATCCAGGTAACAGTGGTGGTGCTTTGATTGATACAAACGGAAATGTAATCGGTATCAACTCGTCCAAATATTTCTCCTACGGTTCAACAAATGTTGAAGGTATGGGATATGCGATCCCGATGAGTGATGCAGTTTCTGTTATCAATGACTTGATGGACCGCGAAGTTTTGAAAGACAGCGAAAAAGGTTATCTGGGTATTACCGGAAGAGACATTTCAGAAAGTGTAAGCAAAGCATATGGTATTCCGGTTGGCGTGTATGTTGCTGCGGTATCTGATACCGGTGCTGCTTATAAAGCAGGTATTAAACAGGGCGATGTTATTACAAAGATTGGTGACCAGACGGTTAAGTCTATTCAGGAAGTACAGGAAAAGGTAAACAGTACAAAAGCCGGTACGACCATTAAAGTTACCGTTCAGCGAAGTAACGACGGAACTTATAAAGCGAAACAAGTAGATGTTGTACTCAAAGGTAAAGATACATTAGATGGATTGGATGATGGTTCGACACAACAGCAAAATGATTCCAGTCAGGATTATAACAACAATTATGATAATGACAATTCTCAGGTAGTACCTTGGGGCGGAAGTATTTACTAATTGAGTGAAATCGGGTATAATAAGTCCCACCGCATATTTGTGCGGTGGGATTTGTGCTAAAAATGGAGGAAACTATGAGTGAAGAAATAAAAGAGATGAATCCGGATGATAAGAATCATAAAAAGGATTCCGATGGTTACGAAAAAATTTGTTATTTGTGCCATCGTCCGGAAAGTAAAGTAGATAAAATGATTACCATTCCGAATCAAATTACAATTTGTTCGGATTGTATGCAGAAAACGTTCGACCAGATAGGAATGCAGGGAATGCCAAGTTTTCCGGGAATGGATATGATGAATCTTGGCAGTATGGGTTTAGAGCCACCGAATGAATTTCAGGAGCGCCATCAGGTGAAAACGAAAAAGAAGAAAAAACAGGAAAAACCGGCACTGGATATTAACAAACTTCCGGCACCTCACGTCATTAAAGGAAACCTGGATGAATATGTGATGGGGCAGGAGCAGGCAAAGAAAGTGCTGTCTGTTGGCGTTTATAATCATTATAAGCGTGTGCTTGCCGGGCAGACCGATGACGGTGTGGAAATTGAAAAGTCGAATATGCTGATGTTAGGACCAACCGGAAGTGGAAAAACATTTATGGTTAAGACGATGGCGCGCCTTTTGCAGGTACCGCTTGCGATTACAGATGCCACAGCATTAACAGAAGCCGGTTATATTGGCGATGATGTAGAGAGCGTTATTTCCAAACTTCTTGCCAATGCAGATAACGATGTAGAATTGGCAGAGCGAGGCATTGTTTATATCGATGAAATTGATAAAATTGCGAAAAAGCAGAACACCAATAACCGCGATGTAAGTGGAGAATCAGTGCAGCAGGCACTTTTGAAATTGTTGGAGGGTGCCGATGTGGAAGTGCCGGTTGGCGCAACCAATAAAAATGCAATGGTTCCGATGACAACGGTGAACACGAGCAACATTTTATTTATCTGTGGTGGAGCTTTTCCGGGGCTTGAAGACATCATAAAAAAACGTCTTACCAGTCAGGGAACGATTGGATTTGGTTCGGAACTTCGGGATAAGTATGACCATGAGAAAGATTTGTTCCGTTTAGTAGAAACCGAAGATATCCGCGAGTATGGTTTGATTCCGGAGTTTATCGGACGTCTGCCGATTATATTTTCCTTACAGGCGATGGATGAGGAATTGTTAGTTCAGGTGCTGCAAAAACCGAAAAATGCTATTTTGAAACAGTATCGTAAACTTTTGCAGATGGATGAAGTGGATTTGGAATTTGAGGATGATGCCATGATGGCGGTAGCGAAAAAAGCAGCGGCGAAAAAGACCGGTGCCAGAGCACTCCGTTCCATTATCGAGGAATTTATGATGGATATTATGTATGAAATTCCGAAAGATGAAATGATTGGCAAAGTTATCATTACCAAAGATTATATTGAAGGAAAAGGTTCTCCTACGATTTTGATGCGAAGTAATGGCTGATGGATAAAAGTAAGACCTTCTGCGTAAGATGAAACAAAGCGCAGGAGGTTTTTTTATGCAGTGCAGGGAAGCAGTTTTTGCAGAGGATGTTCTCATTTATGTTGTGGATAATTACCGTGGTGAGGGGTATGTAAGGGAAGTGTACAACCCGGACTGTTATATTCGGCTGGATGACAGGCAGGCAATTATTTACCAGCAGGTTCAAAATGTAAATGGTGAGGCGATACAAAAATATGGTTTTTCAGCAATTCCAAACGTCTTTGGTCTGATGAGTGAAGAAGCGCTGGAAGCCAGTGGTGTGCTTCGGATTCGCAGGCAGCCGTCCCTTGATTTATATGGAC
>ENA-OPBG01002082-OPBG01002082.1-human-gut-metagenome-genome-assembly--contig:-NODE-2082-length-12322-cov-2.817885_pt1 | contig 12322 bp, 9 predicted proteins | sample MGYA00241065_ERZ501446 | MGnify/ENA primary metagenome ERZ501446 (study PRJEB25962, sample SAMEA2042632) | human gut metagenome | biome: human gut; feature: human-associated habitat; material: faeces...
CAGCAGCAGCACTTGCAGCAAATTTAGCTTTTTCTTCTTCGTTCAAAGGCAATTCAACAATCTTTTCAATACCGTTCTTACCCAAGATTACAGGCACACCACAGCAAATATCTGATTCACCGTATTCACCTTCCAAATAAACTGAACAAGGAACCATCTTACCCTGGTTGTGGATGATAGATTCAACAACAAATGCACCAGCTGCACCCGGAGCATACCATGCAGAAGTACCCAGCAACTTAGTCAGTGTAGCACCACCTACCATAGTAGAAGCTACCACTTCGTTCAGTTTTTCTTCGCTCAGCAGTGTGCTTACCGGCTGTCCTTTGTAAGTAGCCAGACGAGCCAACGGGATCATAGTCGTGTCACCGTGACCGCCGATTACCATACCTTCGACTTCGTTAGCATTGCAACCTAAAGCCTGAGACAAGAAATATTTGAAACGAGAGCTGTCCAAAGCACCACCCATACCGATGATACGGTTCTTCGGCAAGCCCAGAGACTTCAATGACAGATAAGTCATGGTATCCATCGGGTTGGAGATAACCACAAGGATAGCATTCGGAGAATATTTCAAGATGTTCTGTGCAACCGACTTAACGATACCTGCATTAACACCGATCAATTCTTCACGAGTCATACCCGGTTTACGGGGAATACCGGAAGTAATCACTACAACGTCGGAGTTGGCAGTCTTCTCATAATCGTTGGTACAACCTACAACAGTGGTGTCGAAGCCCAGCAGTTGAGCAGTCTGCATCATATCCATTGCCTTACCTTCTGAAACGCCTTCTTTCACGTCCAGCATTACCACTTCGTCAGCCACTTCATTAAAGGCTAACACATTAGCGCATGTAGCACCTACGTTACCTGCACCTACTACGGTTACTTTTGACATAATTTCTAAAGTTTTTTGTTTATAAGTGTTCTTTAAAGATGACGCAAAAGTACAGCGAACTTCGTAATTAGAGAAATATTTCCGTAATAATTTTAGTTAAATACACATTTAGCCAATGATTAGTGGACGATGATTAATGATTAATGATTAATTTTGCGGACGATTAATGAATGTAGGACGAATAATCAGCCACCAACCATTAATCACTTAACCATTAATCATTATCAAAAATGGCAGTTAAGAAGAATACACTTCTCATCGTGGCAGGCAGCCTCCTTATCTTATTATTAATAGGAGTTACCATTCTGCTGATTTCCGAAAAGCAAACCAACAAGGAACTGGTGATGGAATTCAATCTGGATAAAGAAGACCTTGAAAATCAATACACAGACTTCGCCAGACAATATGACGAACTGAAGTTGACAGTCTCCAACGACTCCCTCTCCGTACTCTTGGAGCAGGAACAATTGAAGACCCAACGTTTATTGGAAGAACTCCGCACCGTGAAGAGCAGCAATGCCACCGAGATACGCCGTCTGAAGAAGGAACTGGCTTCTCTCCGCAAAGTCATGATAGGCTATATCAACCAGATTGACTCGCTGAACCGCCTGACTGCCCAACAGAAGGAAATCATAGCAGATGTCACCAAGAAGTACAACGCCGCTTCCCGGCAAATCAGCAACTTGTCCGAAGAGAAGAAGAACCTGACCAAGACCGTGACACTTGCCGCCCAACTGGACGCCACCAACATCTCTGTGCAGCCCACAAACAAACGCGGCAAGACTGCCAAGAAGGTGAAAGACATCGTGAAGTTCAAAATAAACTTCTCCATCGTGAAAAACATCACTGCAGAGACCGGCGAACGTACCCTCTACATCCGCATCACCAAACCGGACAATGACGTGCTGACCAAAAGTTCCTCGAACACCTTCCCATACGAGAACCGGGAACTGGTATATTCCATCAAGAAGTATATAGAATACAACGGAGAAGAGCAAGCCGTCACCGTATATTGGGATGTAGAAGAATACCTCTATGCAGGCACCTACCGCGTAGACATTTTTGCTGACGGTACCCTTATCGGTTCGCAATCATTCAGCTTGAATTAATACAAAAAAATCTAAATTATTTTGCAATATCATTGAAAGCCTATACATTTGCATCGTTGTTTATGCAATTATTGTTGCTGTATAAACAACAGATTCATCACCTTAATTAATGTATAGCCCAATGAAAAAGTTCTTCTGTTTCATCTGTTTGGCATACCTATCCTTCCCCATGAAGGCCCAGGAAGCATTAAGCTTGGATAGTTGCCGTGCATTGGCAATCTCCAACAACAAAGAACTGCTGATAAGCCAGGAAAAAATCAACGCTGCCCACTATCAAAGGAAAGCGGCATTTACTAATTACCTTCCCAACATTTCGGCCAGCGGCGGATATATGCGCAGTCAAAAAGAGTTGTCCATCCTCAGCGACGCTCAGAAAGGAGCCTTGTCCGGATTGGGTACAAGTCTCAGCGGACCGTTACAGCAGGCTGCCCAAGTCATCGTACAGCTTCATCCAGAACTGGCAGGCCAATTGCCGGCTTTAGGACAAAGCCTGGTAGGTGCCCTCGACGGTGCAGGCCAATCCTTGGTTGACGCCTTTCGTACAGACACCCGCAACATGTATGCGGGCGCACTGACCTTGACCCAACCCCTATATATGGGCGGCAAGATACGTGCCTACAACAAAATTACCAAATACGCCGAAGAGCTGGCCCGCCAGCAGCACAACACCGGTATGCAGGAAGTAATCCTGAGTACAGACCAGGCATATTGGCAGGGAGTGTCCCTTGCCCATAAAAAGAAGCTGGCAGAAGGTTATCTGAAACTACTGCAGAAGCTCGACAGCGACGTTGACAAAATGATTGCCGAAGGCGTTGCCACCAAAGCAGACGGACTCTCCATCAAAGTAAAAGTGAATGAGGCCGAAATGACCCTGACCAAAGTAACCGATGGCCTGAGCCTTGCCCGGATGCTGCTGTGCCAATTGTGTGGTCTCGACCTTTCCACTCCCGTCATGCTCACAGACGAACAGAAGGAAGACCTGGCTCCCACTACTCCGGAAAACGGTGCCATCGACATCAACAATGTTTATGCTACCCGTCCCGAAGTACGTAGCCTGGAACTTGCCACGCAGATTTATAAGCAGAAAGTAAATGTCACCCGTTCGGAATATCTTCCTTCCATAGCACTAATGGGCAGCTATATGGCAACCAACCCTTCCGTCTTCAACAGTTTCGAGAAAAAGTTCAAGGGGATGTGGAATGTGGGTGTCATGGTGTCGGTACCCATCTGGCACTGGGGCGAAGGCATCTATAAAGTAAAAGCAGCCAAATCGGAAGCACGCATCGCCCAATACCAGTTGGATGACGCCAAAGAAAAGATAGAGCTGCAGGTCAACCAGTCGGCTTTCCAAGTGAACGAAGCTGCCAAGAAACTGACCATGGCCGAAAAGAACCTGGAAAAAGCCAACGAGAACCTGAGATACGCCACACTTGGCTTTGAGGAAGGCGTTATACCTGCCAGCAATGTGCTCGAAGCGCACACCGCATGGCTTTCTGCCCAATCGGAAAAGATAGACGCACAGATTGACGTAAAACTGACGGAAATCTATCTGAGAAAGGCAACGGGGGAATTGACAATTGATAATTGATAGTTTCTTCAATCGTAAATAGTAAACAGTCAAATAGTAAATAATATGTTGGATACAAAATCACAAAACAGTAACATGTTGTTGGCATTCCTCACGCTGACGGGAGTGATTGCCATCGTTGCCCTTGTAGGTTTCTTCATGTTGCGTAAAGGGCCGGAAATTGTGCAAGGACAAGCAGAAGTAACGGAGTATCGAGTATCGAGCAAAGTGCCGGGACGTATTCTGGAATTTCGTGTAAAAGAGGGACAAAGCGTACAAGCCGGAGACACCCTTGCCATTTTGGAGGCTCCGGACGTGCAGGCCAAACTGGAACAAGCACGCGCCGCCGAATCGGCAGCCCAAGCCCAGAACGAAAAAGCTCTGAAAGGCGCCCGTCGGGAACAGATACAAGCTGCCTATGAAATGTGGCAAAAGGCACTGGCCGGACTGGAGATTGCCGAAAAATCCTACACGCGTGTGAAGAACCTGCACGACCAAGGCGTGATGTCTACACAAAAGCTTGACGAAGTTACCGCCCAACGCAATGCAGCCCGGGCTACAGAGAAAGCTGCCAAAGCCCAGTATGATATGGCCAAGAACGGTGCGGAACGCGAAGACAAAGCCGCTGCCGCTGCCTTGGTGGAACGCGCCAAAGGAGCTGTGGCCGAAGTTGAATCGTACATCAAGGAAACTTACCTGATTGCACAGACTGCCGGTGAGGTATCCGAGATATTCCCAAAAGTAGGCGAGCTCGTGGGCACGGGTGCTCCCATTATGAACATCGCCATTCTGGACGATATGTGGGTAACCTTCAATGTACGCGAGGACTTGCTGCAAGGGTTGGGTATGAATACCGAATTCGAGGCGTTCATCCCTGCACTCGATAAGAATATCCGCCTGAAAGTGTACTATATGAAAGACCTCGGCACATATGCCGCCTGGAAAGCGACCAAGACTACCGGCCAGTTCGACCTGAAAACATTCGAAGTAAAAGCCGCTCCGCAAGAGAAGGTGGAAGGACTGCGTCCGGGAATGAGTGTTGTATTGAAGAAGTAAAGGAGTTATGAGTTATTGGAGAGGATGATGGAAAGAAATAAGAAACATACGGCTTTGTGGAATGTAGCAAGACGCGAATGCCGCCGTCTTGTTTCCCGCCCGCTCTATCTGTTCTGTATGGTGATAGCACCGTTGTTCTGCTACATATTCTTCACCACGCTGATGGACTCCGGGCTTCCTACGGACATGCCCGTAGGTGTGGTAGACCAGGACATGAGTGCCACTTCACGCCAGCTGATACGTAACTTGGACGCTTTTGAGCAGACAGCCGTCGTGGCTCGCTATCCCAATATCAACGAAGCCCGCACCGCCATGCAGCGCGGAGAGATTTACGGCTTCTTCTATATACCCGAAGGCACCTCCGCCAAGGCGCAGGCGCAACGGCAGCCCAAACTCTCGTTCTACACCAACAACACACTACTCATTGCCGGCTCACTGCTCTTCAAAGATATGAAGATGATGAGCGAACTGGCATCGGGGGCCGCCGCCCGCACCGCCCTCTATGCCAAAGGCGCTACCGAGGAGCAAGCGATGGCCTTCCTCCAGCCCATCGTCATAGATACGCATCCACTCAATAACCCGTGGCTGAACTACTCCGTATATCTGTGCAACACCTTTGCACCGGGTGTATTGATGCTGCTTATCTTCATGGTGACCGTCTATTCCATCGGAGTTGAGATAAAAGACCGCACCGCCCGCGAATGGCTGCGCATGGGCAACAACTCCATCTGGATTTCCCTTGCCGGCAAACTGCTGCCGCATACCGCCATCTTCTTCCTGATGGGAATATTATATAATGTATACCTCTACGGTTTCCTCCATTTTCCCTGCAACAGCGGCATCCTGCCGATGCTGCTTGCCACCCTTTGCCTGGTGCTGGCATCGCAAGGCATGGGAATATTGATGATAGGAACCCTGCCTACCCTGCGTCTGGGACTCAGTTTCGCTTCCCTATGGGGCGTACTCTCTTTCTCCATGTGCGGATTGTCATTCCCTGCCATGGGCATGCACCCCGTATTGCAGGCATTGGCAAATCTGTTCCCCCTGCGCCACTATTTCCTGATTTATGTGGACCAGGCACTGAATGGATACCCCATGATTTACTCGTGGGTCAACTACGTAGCGCTGCTTATTTTCATGATGCTCCCGTTCCTTATAGCCCATAGGCTGAAAGGAGCGTTGGTTTACTATAAATACATGCCCTAATGAAAGACCTGACGTTCAGACAGAAAGTGATACAAGGCATTCATGACTTGTTCTATATATGGAAACGGGAATTCGGCACCACCTTCCGCGACCAGGGCGTGCTCATCTTCTTCGTGCTCGTTCCGTTGGTCTATCCGTTGATATACGCTTTCATCTATACCAACGAAACTATCCACGAAGTGCCCACTGTCGTGGTGGATGACTCACGCTCCTCGTTGAGCCGCGAATACCTGCGGAAAGTGGACTCCAGTCCCGAAGTGAGCCTCGTGAGCTACTGCGCTGATATGGAAGAAGCCAAACTGATGTTGAAGGACCGCAGGGCATACGGTATTATCTACATCCCCTCCACCTTCAGCGACGACATTGTACGCGGTAAGCAGACGCAGGTCAGCATCTTCTGCGACATGAGCGGACTGCTGTATTACAAAGCCTTGCTGACTGCCAACACCAACGTGTCGCTCGCCATGAACGCAGACATCAAAGTGGAGCGAAGCGCCAATACCACCGACCGCCAGGACGAAATTACCGCCTACCCGATAGAGTATGAGGATGTCGCCCTCTATAATCCGACCAACGGATTTGCCGCTTTCCTGATTCCGGCAGTATTGGTATTGATTATCCAGCAAACGCTGCTACTCGGCATCGGCTTGTCTGCCGGGACGGCACGCGAGCAGAACCGCTTCCGCGACCTGGTGCCTATCAACCGCCACTACAACGGCACACTACGCATTGTGATGGGAAAAGGGCTGAGCTACTTCATGGTATATTCACTGGTATCGGTATATATACTGTGTGTGGTTCCATGGCTTTTCAGCCTCAACCAAATAGCGATACCCGGTGTCCTGACTCTGTTCACCCTGCCCTACCTGGCCGCTTGTATTTTCTTTGCCATGACAGCATCCATTGCCATCCGCAACCGCGAAACGTGCATGCTGCTGTTCGTGTTCACCTCCGTGCCGCTGCTGTTCCTCTCCGGCATTTCATGGCCGGGAGCTGCTATGCCCGCTTTCTGGAAGTACTTCTCGTACATCTTCCCTTCTACCTTCGGCATCAACGGCTACGTACGCATCAACAGCATGGGAGCCACACTCAATGAAGTCTCTTTCGAGTACCAAGCACTATGGATACAAACGGGCTTCTACTTCATCACCACGTGCCTGGTATATCGCTGGCAGATATTGCAGAGCAGGAAACATGTGATTGAAGAGTATAAGAAGCATAAGAGTATAGAAGCGTAACACATTGTTCCAAGCCTACGAAACAAAGTGTTCACATGCGTTTGAACACTTTGTTTCAGCGTATCAGAACAATTTGTTCCAATATATAAAAACAGTTTGTTCGCCATATTGAAACAGTCTGTTCCCTTATAGGAAACAGACTGTTTTGTTAAAGGAAACAAATAGTTGCCCTACAGCATCGGCAAGGCAGCAAACAGACAAACGGTTGTAATACCTAATTACGGTCGCATGTGTTTCTCCAATATCGGGTAAAGTATCTCAGCATACCTCATAAAGCCCAAATCGGTAAAATGAATGCCGTCTACTGTAGCCTCCCCGTCGTGGCCGATGATGTCACGGGAAGCAAGGAAATAGATGTTTTTCTCTCCACGTTGCTTCAAAGAACGGAAAAAGGCATTCAATGTCTCATTCTTGTCCTTTACCTCCTTGGCAATCCTGGTGTCAAAAGGAGAGTGGGTAAAGAGAGGGTCTTCCACGAAAAGGACAGGCGTATCGGGATGCTTGCTGCGGATAGTGGTATAGAATTTATCGGCACGCTCTCTCATTTGCTCCACGGTAGCATTGGGCACAAAGTCGAGGACAAACATAGAAGCGTCCACACCGGCTATGACATCGGCAATCTCCAGGTCGAGCAAGGCATTGCCGCTAAATCCCAGATTGATGCACTCACGATTGAGCCAACGTTCCAGAATATTGGTATGCACCATGCCGGGACGGGAAGCGCAGCCTCCCTGCAAGATGCTGGTACCATAGAATACCACCGGCTTCTCACGTTTCGGCAAGTCTACTGCCGGCGGGGTAATGGCGGATAAAGAATCCACGCCGATGGAAAGCGAGGTAACCCCATCATATAAAGAAAGGTACAAAAGGTATTCGCGCTCCTCGGGCAACATATTGCTTACGATAGTCGCCTTATTGATTTTGCCCTGCGGACGTCCGCTACCGGCAAATATCCACTTGCCGTCTTGCAAGCAGTAGAGGTCGAGGCCTTTAATGCCGGTCGGTGTCATGTGGTTCATACTCATATTGAATATGTTGGTTATACAGGGCTTTAATTTATACAAGGAGAAGAAAATATGAAGAGAAAATTTATTGGAATGTTGGTGAGTTGTGTATTGACGACGTCTATGTTGATGGCAGGATGTACGACAGAGAGTCCGGCAGACGCTCATAGCGGGTAAGGGTAGATTCTGTTGCTTTGCCCAGAAGGGGGAAGGCGGAAGCATCATGATAGATAGTCTGGGCATTGGCAACAGCGGCCAACAACAAGCCCATCAAAAGAATTCTGGTTCTCATATGACAAGATATTAAGTGTTAAGTATTACCGGCAAAGATACAAGGTTTCTTTGAAAAACGAAGAAATGGAAGTATTTTACATCAATTAACTCCCACATGCTTGTTTCTTTACGAAACATTCGTATTTTCGCAGAAAACAATTCATATGAGACACATCCATTTCCTCTTAGCAGGCTTCCTACTGTGCATCTGCTGTACCCTGCAAGCCAAAAACCGTGTGATTGACCAACCACCGTTTATCGTAAGAAACACGACTTCCATCGAAGTGAGTAAAGTAGTCATCAGTGACACGGCAACCGTGCTCCATATCTATGCCAAGTATCGTCCCAAGTACTGGATACAGATTGCACCCGACAGCTACCTGACAGACAATAACGGAGAAACCTACCAACTGCGTTCCGGTATAGGCATCATACCAGGTAAAGAATTTTGGATGCCCGAATCGGGCGAAGCGGAATTCCAGTTGGTCTTTCCTCCCCTATCCGACAATGCTACCTCCTTCGACTTCACCGAAGGCGAAAAGGTGGAAAACGGATTCAGCATCTGGGGAATACAACTGAAAAGCAAGAAACTGCCGGAACTGGCACTTCCCCAGAACGCCGTAGTACACAAAGCCGACCCTAATGCCGAACTTCCCGAACCGGTCATCCAATACGGAAAAGCCATGCTGAAAGGAAAACTCCTGGATTCACGCCCCAATATGGGAATGCCAATCAGTATTGCCGTGTGGGAGAATATCAAAGGAGACATCACGGACATACCACTCGACATCCAGCCTGACGGCAGTTTCACCAAAGAAGTAACATTGCCCGGCACTACCCCATGTACCATATATTTGGGTAGAGAGCATATGCTCCAGTTCTTCATGGAACCCGGCAAGACAACAGAAATATACGTCAATCTACGCGAAGCTTCCCGGCGCAAGTCTAAATTCCACAGCGAAGGGAAACCCTATGGAGAAATGGTATATATCAACGGACCGCTGGAAACCGTGGCACAAGAGTTGAACGGAAACCACCTCAGCATCGACATGCAAGACAAGCTCTATCAAAACATAGCTGCACTGGCTGGCAAGGATATTGATGCAGCCAAAGCATACGTACTTCAAATATCCGACGAAACACAAGAAGCAATAGACAAGTTGCCTTATAGTGCTTCTACCCGACAACTTTTGACTATCAATAACAAACTGATTACAAATGCCATGCTGTCTTCCGTTGCCAGCATCTTGACATCGGCTGCCCTACACGCCAATCTCATCAAACGGGAGGAAGCAAACAACTACTATCAGGAACTTGCCCGGAAAGTACCCGCCAACTACGTGTCCGACGAAGATATGAGTATATTGAATGTGCCGCAGGCAGTCTTGTCCAACCAGTATGTACAAATGGCTTCAAGGAATGTCGAACGGAGTGGAGAATTGGCCAAAGCCTGGGGAACCGACAAAGGTATCTTCTTCGATATAGCCCGTAATGTCACCCTCTACCGGGGTATCAAGAACTTCACCCCGCTCACCGACGAGCAAAAGGCCACCGTTGCCGCCATGCCCGCCGCATACCGTGAAATGCTGACTGCCGCCAATGACGAACTGCTGGCACAACTCGAAGCCAACAAGAAAAAGACGGGCTACACCATCAACCAAGTGGACACCAACGTCAGCAACGAAGATTTGTTCACTTCTATCATCAGCAAATTCAAAGGAAAAGTATTGTTAGTAGATTTCTGGGCCACTTGGTGCGGTCCATGCCGTATGGCAAACAAGACGATGACCCCCATGAAGGAGGAACTGAAAGACAAGGATATCCTATATCTGTACATCACCGGCGAAACCTCCCCCTTGAAGACCTGGGAGAATATGATTCCCGACATCCACGGCGAACATTTCCGTCTGACAGATGCCCAATGGAAATACCTATCGGATGCATTCAAGATAGAAGGGGTACCGACTTATCTGATTGTAGACCGCGAAGGAAACACCACGTTCAGACAAACCGGCTTTCCGGGAGTAGAGAAGATGAAGGAAGAGTTGCTGAAAGTGACTAAATGACAAACTGATAAAACAAAAAAACAGCAGGCTTATCACCTGCTGTTTTTTTGTTTTATCAGTATACCGCTATTACTTTTCAGCCCATTCCTTGGCTCCCTGCTCTTTCAGTTTAGCAGTAAATGCCTTTGCCTTCTCCATAGCAGCCGCTTCCTCTTCCGGAGTTGCATATGCATGCTTGTAGCCCTTCACCACATTCCATTCACCACGGGTGAAATCGGGGAATGCCACAGCCGCACAACCGTTGTCCATAGAAAGTTCTCCCAATTCTGCAAGGCAGCACCACTCAGCAAGGTCGTATACATCCATATCCAAAGGAAGACCGTTTTGCAGGCAATATACCAGACGGCTGTCCATCACGAAGTCCATGCCACCATGACCTCCTACTTCCTTCGCCATCTCACCGTACTTCTTCAAAATGGGATGCTGGTATTTCTCCACGAGTGTCTCCATCTCCGTCTCCGGCAGGAAACCATGTGAATTCAAATCATCCACTTTGGGCTGAACGCCCGATGCACTCAGCTGGTCAGCGTCAAGCGCATACCCTTCTACCGGATATTTGTTGGCGAATCCCTTGATACCCGTAAGCTGATACAAACGGTTATAAGGCTGTGGTGTCATTACATTGTGCTGAATCTCAATCACCTTTCCATTGGCTGTACGAATCATGGTCGTGGTATGGTCACCGTTACGGAATTCCTTGCACTCCTCGCCGGTTCTTTTTTCTACCAGCTCCTTGCCCACTACAGACTTGGTATCCATGGCTACCAACGTTTCCATACGGTCACCACGGTGAATATCCAGTGCTTGCGCCACCGGGCCAAGGCCATGGGTGGCATACACGTCACCACGATGCTTCATGTTGTAGTCCAAACGCCAGCCCAGCTTGTCATTTTCTCCATTCTTCCAATAATGGTCCCAAAACGGGCTCAAATTATGTATATAAGCACCTTGTGCACGGATAACCTCACCGAATACGCCATGCTGCGCCATGTTCAGCGTATTCATCTCGAACCAGTCATAACAGCAGTTCTCCAAGATGAAGCAATGCTTGCGGGTAGACTCACTCAGGTTAATCAAATCCCAGCATTCCTGCAGGTTCATGGCCGAAGGTACTTCTATCGCTACATTCTTTCCGTTCTCCAGCGCACACTTGGCAACGGGGAAGTGATGCAGCCAGTCCGCAGCAATATAAACCAAGTCTATGTCATCACGTTTGCAGAGTTCCTCGTATCCCTTATCACCGGAATAGACGGCGGCTTTGGGCATGGATGCCTTCTTCAAGAGCTCCTGACATTTATCTGCACGGGCCTCTTCATAATCACAAAGAGCCACTACCTGCGTACCCGGAATATAAGTGAAACGTTCCACTGCTCCCGGACCACGCATTCCCAGTCCTACGAAACCTACGCGTACGACATTCATTTTAGGTACAGTCAGACCGATGACAGACTCCTGTCCGGCTGGACGTTCCGGGGATTTTATCACGATGGTACCTTTATTCCATTCCCACTGAGTGGAAGGTGAAAGGCTTTGAGCAAGCAGTTGGGCAGGTGTACAAGTTAAGGTTAAAACGGTGCAAGCACCAACAATCATTTTTCCAAAATGTTTCATAGCTTTAGTTGTTTTTAAAGTTGAATTTTAATTGGTGGCAAAGATATAAAAAAACATCAATATCCAAATGTTTTTTCTAAAAAACGCATAGATATTAAAAAAGAATAAGAATTGGAATCTTTAAATGAAATAAAATAAGGTATATCAAGATGTATTCTTAAATAAATAGACGTTGGGATGGGGAAGAACAATAGGATGAAAAGACTTAGATTCAGAAGTTTTACAGAGATGAATCTGCCTAAATTTATGCGTTGTATATGAAAATATGAAGATGATAAACTGACAACAAAAATG
>ENA-OPBG01002120-OPBG01002120.1-human-gut-metagenome-genome-assembly--contig:-NODE-2120-length-12183-cov-3.547906_pt1 | contig 12183 bp, 9 predicted proteins | sample MGYA00241065_ERZ501446 | MGnify/ENA primary metagenome ERZ501446 (study PRJEB25962, sample SAMEA2042632) | human gut metagenome | biome: human gut; feature: human-associated habitat; material: faeces...
CGCCCACGATGGGCCGCTGCAAGGTCTACATCATCGACGAGGTCCACATGCTCACGCCGGCGGCGTTCAACGCGCTGCTCAAGACGCTCGAAGAGCCGCCCGAGCACGTCGTCTTCGTGCTGTGCACGACCGATCCGCATAAGGTTCCCGAGACCATCCAGTCCCGCTGTCAGCGCTTCGACTTCCGTCGCTTCTCCGTCGAGGAGATCGTGGGCTATCTCGAGCGTATCAGCAAGGGCGAGGGCTTCGAATACGAGCCCGAGGCGCTCGAGTTCATCGCCGCGAAGTCCGCCGGCGGCATGCGTGATGCCACCACGGCGCTCGAGCAGGTCGGCGTCTATACCGAAGGCAAGATCACGCTTGACGAGGCCACGCGCATGTTCGGTCAAATCGACATTGCGGCACTCTTCGAAATAGCAGGATACATCGCGCAACGCGATACGCCGTCGTGCTTCGTCTGGGTCAACGACCTCGTGGGACGCGGCGTCGATCTCTCGCAGTTCGCCCGCGACCTCGCGGCGCACCTGCGCAACCTTTACGTGACCGCCATCACGGGAGGCGAGAACGGCATCGTCGCCTGCACGGCCGCGCAGCTCGAGCGCTACAGGCAGCAGGCGGCCGAGTTCGGTGGCGTCGATCGCCTTGCCCGCGCGCTTGACATATGCGGTGCGCTCGTCGCCGAGCTGCGCAACTCGTCGGATGCGCGCTTGAGCGTCGAAATCGCCATGACGCGCCTTACCCGGCCCGATAGCGAGCTCACCCTCGAGGCCCTTGCAGAGCGCATCGAGGCTCTCGAACTGCGGCCTTCGATGGGAGCGGCGCCGCAGCCCGCTTTCGGGGCGACTCCATTTTCCGCTGTGGCAGACGAGGCCGAACCGGAACCCGTCGTTAGCCACGTTGCGAAGGAACCTCCCGTTGCGATGCCCGGTGACGATACGCCGCCATGGGAGGACGCTGCCCCAGTGACCGAGCCAGTGCCCGTGGCCGAACCCGAGCCGGCGCCTGCCGCCGGGTCCGCCGTCGCCTCTGCAGGCCAGCCTGAAATGTCCACCGAGCGCCTTCTTGCCGCCGTACTCGCCGTGGTCAGACGCGAGGACGCGGCAACCGGCGCGCTGCTCTCAGGTGTATCGCTTGCCGAGGAGGACGGGCAATACCACCTGCTCTTTCCCACAGGCTCGGAGTTCCAGATGCGCGTCGTGAACGGACCTGACGCCAAGGCGCTCATCAACAAGGCCTTTGCCGAGACCCTTGGCAACCCCGTGTCCTTCGATTGCCGCATCGGGTCGTTTTCCGGCTTGTCCGCCCAGGCGGCTCCGTTGACGAGCGAGCCTCCCGTGAGCTTCGCGGACGACGCGCGGGTTGACGACAGCTATTTCGAGAGTCTGGTGGCCGAGCGTTCCACCGTTCCCGCCGACGAGATGCCCGCCGATTTCGCCGATGCCCTCTCCGCCTTCGGAGCAGGTGTTAAAGTACACGAGATAAACGACGAGGAATAAGGAGCCACGATGGCCAAAGGAATGAATCCGCAGGCAATGCTCAAGCAGGCCCAGAAAATGCAGGCCAAGATTCAGGCCGTGCAGGAGGAGGCCTCGCGCGAAACCGTCGAGGCGACGGCCGGCGGCGGCATGGTTACCGCGACTGTCTACGGTGACCTGCGCATCAAGAGCATCGAAATCGATCCCGAGGCGCTTGACCCCGAGGATGTCGAGATGCTCCAGGACATGATCGTCGCCGCCGTCAACGAGGGCATTGCCAATGCCCAGGCGATGGTCGACGAGCGTATGGCCTCCGTGACGGGCGGCATGAACATACCGGGGCTCTTCTAAACGTTCATGAAGAAGGAAGCGTCAATCCAACATGCGCTCGAGGAGATCGAGCGCATGCCGGGCATCGGGCCCAAATCCGCGCAACGTATTCTCAACTGGCTCCTGACCAGTGATGACGAAGTCGCACTTGGCATCGCCGAGGCAATCGTCGACGTCAAGAAGGCAATTCACCTCTGTCCGCGCTGCCATAATTTCGCCGAAGGGGAGCTCTGCGCCATCTGCGCCGATCCGAGCCGCGAGAGCGAGACGATTTGCGTCGTCGCCGAGCCGCGTGATGTCGAGGCAATCGAGCGGACCGGCATCTACCAGGGCCTCTACCATGTTCTCGGTGGCGTCATCAATCCCATGGAGGGGTCGATGCCCGAGGACCTGCACATCTCTGACCTCATGGCGCGTCTGGGCAGCGAGCCCGTCGAAGAGGTTTTGGTCGCCACGAATCCTGACGTCGAGGGCGAGACGACGGCCAGTTACCTGGCCCGCGTCATCAAGCCGCTCGGCATTCGCGTGACGCGTCTGGCGAGCGGCCTTCCCGTGGGAGGGGAGCTCGAGTACGCCGATGAGGTCACCCTCGGCCGCGCCATCGAGTCGCGCCGCGAGCTGTGAAATAAGAGCCCTTCAAATTTAAACCAGGCGAATACAACAGGCGATTGCGGGCATCTCGAGCAGACATGCGACGAGCGCGATGCGATCTTGCGAGGACTGTCTGAGCGCGCGATTTATGCGCGCGAGTCCCGCAGCGGCATCGCACGAGGCGCAGGTCGGGTGCGAGGGCAAGCCCGCAATCGCCTGTCGGATTCGCCCACCTGTCACGTTCCCGTTACCGGGCACTGCATCATGCTGGAGTATAATAGCCGCTTACATTGCAAATCCCTGCGCAGTACGCATGCGCATGCTAGGCGAAAGAGCAACACGTGTCAGATTCAAGGGAATCCGAGGTCTTTCAGCACTTCGGCGCGTATAGCGGTTATGACCAAAGCTACTACAGCCACTTCAACGTCAAGCGCGGCTTGCGCAATGCAGATGGCACGGGCGTCGTCGCCGGCATCACCTCGATATCAAACGTGCACGGCTACCTCACGGACGAGGGCGTGCGCGTGCCCGACGAGGGTCGCCTGACCCTGCGTGGCTACGATATCGAGGATCTCGTCGACGCGGCCGCAGCAGAAGATCGCCCCGGTTACGAGGAACTCGCTTACCTGCTCATCGCGGGTGACTTGCCCAAGCGGGCCGAGCTCGACCGCTTCAATGCCGCCATCGACGGCTATCGCGATCTGCCCAACGGTTTCGTCAACAACCTCATCATGAACTATCCGTCCGAAAACGTCATGAACATGATGGCCCGCAGCGTGCTCATGCTCTATGCCGCCGATGGTGCGGACGAAATCGACGCCATCAACGAGCGTCACGAGGTCGAGGTCGCCGTCCAGCTCCTGAGTCGCCTTCCCCGCATCGCCGCCTTGTCCTACCTTGCGAGCCGGCAGCGCACCGTCGCGGGAAGCCCCATGTACATCAATCCGCCCAAGCCGGGGCTGTCGACCGCCGAGACCTTCCTCTACATGTTGCGCCACGACATGCAGTACACGGCCGAGGAGGCGCGCATGCTCGACATCATGCTCATGCTGCATGCAGAGCATGGCGGTGGCAACAACTCGACTTTCACCACACGCGTCCTCACCTCGAGTGGCACCGATGCGTATTCGGCCTATGCGGGCGGTATCTGCTCGCTCAAGGGCCCGCGCCATGGCGGGGCAAACATCAAGGTGGTCGATCAGCGTCGCGACCTCATGGAGCAGGTGCAGGATACGGGCGACGAGGGCCAGGTTGCCGATTATCTGCGTCGCGTCCTCAAGAAGGAGGCCTTCGACGGCAGCGGCCTTGTCTATGGCATGGGACATGCCGTCTACACGCTCAGCGACCCGCGTGCGGTTATCTGCAAGAAGTACGCGCGCGAGCTTGCCAGGGGTACGGAACATGAGCGGGAGTTCGAGCTCATCGAAACCATTGAGCGTCTTACCCCCGAGCTATTCCGGGAGCTTCGGGGTTCGCGCAAGGCGATTTGCGCCAACATCGACATGTATTCCGGTCTCGTTTACATGATGCTCGGCATTCCCGAGGAGCTTTACACGCCTCTGTTTGCCACGGCGCGCATGGCCGGCTGGGCGGCGCATCGCTTTGAGGAGATCGTCGAGGGCAAGCGCATCATTCGCCCCGCATACAAGGCGGTGAACAGTTCCCGTTCGTATGTCCCCATGGACGAGCGCGAGCAAACGGTGCAGGAAGAGGTCGTTCAGGAGATCGACCAGGTGCAGGCGTTCTACAACGATTAGACGAAGATAAGACGACGAGAAGCAAAGGGGCGTGCTCGTATGGCAAAGGAACTGAAGATTGGCACGGCGGAGGAGCGAGAGGCTTTGGCCGAGCAGGCGCTTACAGACGAGGACATCGTCGATGCGCTCGCGCAGGAGATTGCCGGGTCGAGCAGGATCCGGCGTCAGAAAGCCGCATCGACCGTCGCGCTCATCGCCGACAAGGATGCCAGCGTGCTGTTGCCCTTTGCGGATGACATAGCGAGCGGCCTGACCAAGCCGGAGGCGCAGACGCGCTGGGAGGTGCTGCATGCCCTCGACCAGATGGGCAAGGCAGGCCAGCGTTACGATGAGGACGTGCTCGTCGCCGCGGAGGATTCCCTCTACGACGAGACCAACGGATTCGTGCGCGAGGCGGCCTTCCACTTCTTCTGCGGTTATGGTAGCGCATCGACCGACAACTCCGAGGAGGTCTGGACGCAGATCGACGAAGCGATCCAGTGCTACCACGGCAATCCCGAATTCACCGACATGCTTACACAGCTCGTCGCCTTTGCCGAGGGAAACATTTCGCTTGCCACGAGCTCCGCGCTCGCCCAGCGCATGAAGTTCGATTCCGAGAACGCGTCGGGAACCCTGCGTATGCGTTCCGAGCAAATCGTCGCCGCCCACAAGAATCGTCTCGAGCGGGAGAAGTAGCCTGCCGCAACGAGACAAATGTCGCCGGAGCACTCTTGTCTTATTCGCCGCGGGATGCCTCAGTGCTTTCGCACCTGCACGGGATGCAAGTCGAGTACCTCCGCGAGCCTGCTGGCATAGTAGCGGATGCCGCTTGGCGTGCCGCATTCCCCGGCGATGTTGAGGAGCAGTAGCTCGACGACGTCGCTGCGGTTCTTGAAGAGCATGTGGTACTTGCGCACGAGCAGGTCAAGGAATCCAATTGCCTGCACGTCGAGCGAGACGTGCACGTGACGCGTCGTCGTGAGTGCGGGATCCCCGATTTGCTCGATGATCCTGTCTGCCCGGATGCCGGCAAGACCGATGACAAAACTGTCATCGGGTTCTGCGATGTATATATGCTCCGAGAGGAAGATAATGGTCTCGACGAGCTGGCTCATGCTCGCAAAGGTCACCGTATCGTTTTTGAGTAGCGGAAGCATCGAGGCATAGACGTCCTTCCCGATGGTAAGCCGAATCGTCTCCTTGGGCTCCTCGCGCTGTGGTCTACCGGTCATCTAGTCACCCTGTTCTTTGGTATGGAACGCGGCTCATGCCGCGAAAATTATAGAGGACAAGGAGGTCAGCGCACAGGCAGAGGAGAAGCGCCCTTACAAGGAGGGGACTGGGCAAATGAATACTGCATGTGGCACGAGCGACGCGGTCGTTTTGACGACGCACGAGAGAAGCGGATACTTCACGTCGGTGCTTGGGGATGACATCGACCTGCGCTTCGATCCGCACCACGGGGGCACGCTCGATACCGTGCTCCACAACACGATCGCGGCAGGCGGTAGCCTCGCGATTATCGACGAGGCCTTCTTCGTCGATTCGGACGACATGGCCATGGGGCTTGAGAGCTTCTTCAGGGAGGAGAGCAATCCCGAACGCCTCAAGCTCATCATCGTATGCACGCATCGTGACGCAGGCGACGTGTTTCTCGCCTTCCTCGTCATGTATTGCGGCATCTACAACATCATCTACGGGAAGACCGGCATCGACGTGAGCATTGCCCTCGATAGGCTCATCAGGCGAGATAACACGCGCTTTGACGTGCTTCATCTTGCCGAGGCCGGGTGCTGGCGCGAGGCGAAACTCGCCAGGGAGCGTGCCGAGCTCGGGCTCGCCGACCATGACGAGACGTCCTACCAGGCCGCAGATGGCAAGGGCGACTTCAGGAAGGTCAGCCGCGATGTGCTCATCGATGTCAGGAACATACGACTCGTGAACATGCACATCGAACTGAGCGCCGTGTCTCCCTGAAGGAGGGGCTGTCGCGGGTGTCTCCTGGTCCAAATGAAACCATGGTTTGCAAAAATCCATAACTTGGCGAAATGATTCTTCCCTCCGATGAGAATCGGGGCGGGTACCCTGCCTTCTCGCAAGAGCTTTAGCGAGGAGGGAAGATGAGCATAGTCGTTCCACCTGCACCTTCGCACGAGAGCGCCTCGGCTGTGATGGCACGGCTCGCCCGGCTTTCGCAGGGCGGCCCTTCCGAGGAGAAAGGCGAGCAGGCGGCGCGTCGGCCGCGCATGCTACTCGTCATGTCCTGCCTTTTGTGCGCCTGCGGCATATTCTTGCTCATCTGCACGCTTGCGGTCATGTGCATGCCCGATACCCCATTGTCCCAAGTCGTCTTCCTCATCTGCGAAACGTTGTCTTGAGGGAGAGTGCACGGCCATGAACGACGAACTGAAGCTGGACCTCGATGCATCTTTCGATGCCGACGAGGATATGGAAGCCGATCCGGAGGCGGAGCCATGCACACGAACGCTTCCGGCCGGGCACGTCAAGCGCGACGAGCTCGTGTCGACCATGTTGCAGGATCGTAACGTCCTGCGTCTGATCACCGGTCCAGCCGGGTTTGGCAAGACGGAACTCGCGCATGAGTATGCCAGACGTCTCTTCTCTGCCGACGACGTCACCTGGATCGATGCCACGAGCCCCGACTTCTTGCTGATTCTCGACAAGGGCGACAACGCATCTCTGAGGCGCGTTGCGGCGGCATCGGCCCTAGTCGTCCTCGACGGACTGCCCTGGTTGCATGAAGAACGCGCCCGCACCCTCTCGGAATGCATCGACGAGGTGCTGTTTGCCGGCATCGAGGTTATCGTGACCACGACGCCCTCGTGTGATTCCCTGAGCGCCCTGCAGACCGACCGTGTATCCATACACGCCGCCGATCTGCTTGTCTCCGAGCAGGAATGCGCGCCCTGCCAGGTGACCGAACAGGACGGGGGAAGCCGTGCGTTTGCCAGGAAACGCTGGAACGACGCGGGCAAGCGACTCTTCGGACGCGTGCCGTCGGTTATCTGGGGCGTCAACACGGAGGCGCAGCGGGACTGCCTCAAGGGCCTGTTCGCCGAGAAGCTGCCGCTTGACCTCATATGCGGCATGTTCGCCATGTTTCTGTTCGAAACGGGTGGCATGCGCGATCTCGAGGCGGCCGGCATCATGCTCAGGAGCGAGGACATCGCCCTCATCGTGCGCGACTATCCGGTCTTCGGCATCGACACGGTCTCGGGGGAGTTCAAGGTCGCGCGGTTCGAACTGGATGACCTCAAGCGGGCCATCATCGAGAACAAGCTCGAGCCGGTCGTGCTGGAGGGCAACCACGCGTTGTCCGAACGCGTGCTCGGCGCACTGTTCAGACGCGGTGATTTGCGCCGCGGGTCTGCCGTCATCGATGCCTTCTGCAACGACGAGCGCTGCGCGAGCTGGCTCGTCGAGCGCGGATGGGACTTTCTCGATGCAGGCGAGACGCATCTCGTGTCCACGCTGCTCGGCCGCTGTCCCGAGGCGATCTATGCGGGCAGCGGGGTGCTGCAGGCGATGCACGCCTGGGTTGCCGGGCTTTCGGGAGATGGCCGCGAGGCATGCCATATCGCCCGGCATGTCCTCGTCATGCGACAATCGGCGCAACGGCCGGACATCGCGTGCATCGCGGCTCGCATCGCCCTCGCGCAATTCGACGATAACGCCATCATCTCCACCGAGCGAAACGAGCTCGCGTCGGAAACCGCACCAATCGACCCGATCGATTTCATCGCCTGCGTGCTGGATTCCTGTACGAACGTCGAGGTGGCTCGCGCGTTCCGACTGGATTGCTCGCAAGATGACGTCCGGTACGAGAAAACGCGACGGGCACCGGGAAAGCAACGCGCGCGGCAGCTCACCGCGCTGTTCACGGAGCACGCCGAGAGATTCGGGGATTCCAGGGCGTTCAGGGTCGCGTTGCACGTGCTGGCCCATGTCGACAGCAGCGACTTGCATCATCTGGTCCGGGACCTGGGTTGCGATGCCGTGCTCAGGATGCGCAGGGGCGGTGTCGCCAGCTTTTCCGATGCCGTGCTCGTGCGGGACATGTGGCAGGCGGGTTACTTCGGGCTTGTCGGACCCGTCATCGACCGTCGCGATGCCAGGGTCCTCGATGGAGCCGCCCATATGCTGGAGGCGCTTGCGACCTGCTGTGGTTACGAGACCATCGCGATACCCTGGAATCTGCGCGACGCTTCCGCACATGGTGCCGCGCCGGTATCGAAGGTTACCGACGGTTCCAACGTCGACGAAATGTACGTGCGTCTCTTCGGTGGTTTCGAGGTGACCATCGGCGACCGATTCCTCAGCGAGGGCAAATGGCGCAAGAAGGCCCGCGCGCTCTTCGCCCTGCTCGTGCTCAACCAGGGTCGGGACGTTCCGCGCGATGACCTGTTCAAGCAGATGTGGCCCGGTTTGCCGCGCGCCCATGCGCTCGATAACTTCTACACCGTCTGGGGCAATTGCATCTCGATTGTCGGAGAGGCGCCCTATTTGGAGCGCAATGGCGAGTACTGTCGCATCGACCCGCGCTTCGTGCGCTCCGATGTCGCCGAGTTCGAGCAGCTTACGCGGCATTTGCTTGCCTCCGATCACGATGCGGGGCACCTGCTCGACACCTATGCCAAGATCGAGGTCCTCTACCGCGGGAGCCTCATGCCGAGCGAGAAGAACGTGCGCGCCGTCAACGCGCAGCGTGACCGCTACCGCGCCCTCTATGTCGATGCCATGGTCGCCGCGACGGAGTGCGCCTTGCAGGCGCATGACATGCGCGTCGCCCTGTGGTTCGCGCGCAAGGCCATGGAGGAGGACCAGACGCGCGAGGACGTGTACCGCGTGCTCATGAAAGCGCAGATAGCATCGGGACAGCGGTGCCCGGCAATCAAGACCTACCTCTCGTGTCGTGACTACCTGCAAAGCTCGCTCGGCCTCGATCCCTCCATCGAGACGCGCGAGCTCTACAACGCGCTCGTCACCACCGATCCGGAGCTCCTGCGCCTGGAGACGGCGCTTGCGCAGAAGACGGTCTGATACGAAGGGACGACGCACGTATGGTGTGTGCCTTCTGTGGGCATGCAGATGTTCCCCACTCGTCAGGAAGGGGCGCCATTGCCCTGTGCTAAAGTAATGTGAACACCAATATCGTTTCAGGAAAATAAAGGCAGAATCATGGCAAACCTATTTTCTAAGATTCTCTCCGCCGGCGAAGGCAAGGAAATCAAGGCGTTTCGCAACAGGGTCGGCGAAGTCAATTACCTCGAAGACGAGATATCCCAACTCAGCGATGAGGAGCTTCGCGAGAAGACCATCGAGTTTCGCGAGCGCTACGCAGACGGCGAGTCACTCGAGGAATTGCTCCCGGAGGCATTTGCCGTCGTGCGCGAGGCGTCGGTGCGCACGTTGGGCCTGCGTCACTTCGACGTGCAGCTCATCGGCGGCATGGTCCTCAACGAGGGGCAGATCGCCGAGATGAAGACCGGCGAGGGCAAGACGCTCGTCTCGACGCTCGCGGGCTATCTCAACGCCATCCCCGGCGAGGGCGTGCACATCGTCACCGTCAACGATTACCTGGCCAAGCGCGATAGCGAATGGATGGGACAGGTCTACGAGTTCCTTGGCATGAGCGTCGGCCTCATCCAGAACGGCACCAAGACCGCCGCGCGCAAGGCCGCCTACGATGCGGACGTGACCTATGGTACCAATGCCGAGTTCGGCTTCGACTATCTGCGTGACAACATGGTCGTCAATCCCGATTCGCGCGTGCAGCGTGGTCACGCGTTCGCCATTGTCGACGAGGTCGACTCCATCCTCATCGACGAGGCGCGCACCCCGCTCATCATCTCGGGTGCCGGCTCGCAGTCGACGGACACCTACCGCAAGTTCGCCAATGCGGTCAAGCATCTCTCCAAGGACGTTGACTTCGAGATGGACGAGGCCAAGCGCACCATCGCCACGACCGACAGCGGCCTGCAGCATGTCGAGTCGCTGCTCGGCATAGAGGACATCTACTCGGACATCTCCGGACAGCTCTCCAATCACCTGCAGCAGGCGCTCAAGGCCCAGTTCCTGTTCCATCGCGACAAGGATTACATCGTCCAAAACGGCGAGGTCAAGATCGTCGACGAGTTCACGGGTCGCATCATGGAGGGTCGCCGTTATTCGGAGGGCCTGCACCAGGCCATCGAGGCCAAGGAAGGCGTGCTCGTGCGCGCGGAAAACCAGACGATGGCCACCATCACGCTACAGAACTACTTCCGCCTATATGATAAGCTCTCGGGCATGACCGGTACGGCCAAGACCGAGGACGCCGAGTTCCGCGACATCTACAAGCTTCCCGTCGAGGTGATCCCGTCCAACCGGCCGGTCATTCGCGAGGAGCTGCCCGACCTCGTCTATCGTACGGTCGACGCCAAGTTCAACGCCGTGGCCGACGATGTCGCCGAGCGCCATGCGCGCCAGCAACCTTGCCTGGTCGGCACCATCTCCATCGAAAGCTCGGAACGGCTTTCCTCGCTGCTCTCCAAGCGTGGCATCAAGCATTCGGTGCTCAACGCGAAGTTCCACGAGCAGGAGGCAAACATCGTCGCGCAGGCCGGTCGCGCCGGGGCCGTCACCATCGCCACCAACATGGCCGGCCGTGGTACCGACATCCTGCTCGGTGGCCACCCCGAGTACCTCGCGCGCGACATTCTCGCGCAGCGCGGTGTCGAGGAAGACGACATCACCGACGAGCAGTGGGAGGCCGCGCTCGCCGAGGCGAGGGAGATCTGCGCCGAGGAAGCGCGCATCGTGCGCGATGCTGGTGGTCTTGCCGTCATCGGTACCGAGCGTCACGAGTCACGACGCATCGACAACCAGCTCCGCGGCCGTTCCGGCCGTCAGGGCGACCCGGGATCCTCGCAGTTCTACCTCTCGCTCGAGGACGACCTCATGAGGCTCTTTGGTGGCGATCGCATGGACCGCATCAGCGGTCTCATGCAGCGCACAGAGATTGACGATGACATGCCCATCCAGGCCAAGATGGTCACCAAGGGCATCGAGAGCGCCCAGCGCCAGGTCGAGGCCATGCACTTCTCCTCCCGCAAGCACGTCCTCGAATACGACGACGTCATGGACAAGCAGCGCAAGACCATCTACGCCGAACGTAACGACATCCTCGACGGCAAGAGCTACGCCGAGCGCGTGCCCGAGCTCATCGTGGGCGCGGTCGAGGATGCCGTGCTCGAGTACTGCCCGGGTCATGACGTCTACGAGGACTGGGACATCGAGGGGCTCAACGCCTGGTTCAAGGAGCTCACGGGCATCGAGTTCGATCTTGACGAGCTCGATCATCGCGAGGAGACCAGTCGCATGGTCGACGTGGTCTCCGAAAAGCTGCTCGACATTTACGAGCACAAGAAGGACCAGATTCCGGAAGATGTCTTTGACCAGGTGCAGAACCAAGTCATGCTGCGCGTCATAGACACGCGTTGGATGTCGCACCTTTCCGAAATGGATTACCTGCGCGCCGGCATCGGCCTGCGCGCCGTCGGCCAGCGCGATCCGCTCGTCGAATACAAGGAGGAGGCGTACTCGGCGTTCAGCGCCCTTGTCGCGGCTATCTACGAGGACTTCATCCGCACGGTCCTGCGCCTGCAGGTCACCGTCAACCTCGAGCAACCCGAGCAGCTCGAGGACCAGGAGACGCTCAACAGCGTTTCGTATTCGGCGCCCGACGAAAACATTCCCGATGCGACGAGCAAGGTCGCCGGCAACGTGGCGCCCGCAACGCAGACGACGGCATCCGGGAGCATGGGCAACGCACGGCCCGTGCCCCGTACGGTCGTGAAGGACAAGGAAGATCCGTACGCCAACGTCGGACGTAACGACCCTTGTCCGTGCGGCAGCGGCAAGAAGTACAAGAAGTGCCACGGCGCAGCTCGATAGGATAGCGGGACATGGCGGACAATCACGCACAGGAGCTTGCGGCTCTGCGCGAGCGCATCGAGAAGATGGGCTCGTATCTGCATATCGACGAC
>ENA-OPBG01002131-OPBG01002131.1-human-gut-metagenome-genome-assembly--contig:-NODE-2131-length-12146-cov-2.403854_pt1 | contig 12146 bp, 12 predicted proteins | sample MGYA00241065_ERZ501446 | MGnify/ENA primary metagenome ERZ501446 (study PRJEB25962, sample SAMEA2042632) | human gut metagenome | biome: human gut; feature: human-associated habitat; material: faeces...
ATCATGTTATTCTCTTTCTTTTTTCTATTTTCTTGTTGATTATAACATCTTTTATATAAAAAATAAAGTACTATTTCTAGTACTCTATCTTATCCCTCTTAAACTCTATTATTTCCATATATCTTCATTAATAAATCTAGTTAAAGCCATTATAAAAGCATTTCTAGTTAAATCAATTCTTGTTATTTCATCTTTTGTTAAGAAACTAATTCCACCTTTTCCTTTTCCCAATGCTTTTCCTCTAAATAATCTATCCATAACTTTTCCAAGCTCTGTTTGCTTTATTTCTTCTATATATTTATCTGGAATTGGAAATCCTTGACTTGTTCCTATACTTTGAAATCCTTTTGAATCTTCTATAACTACTGCATTTATATCAATCCATTCACCTAAGAGATTTGTAATTCCTGCTTCACTTGCTATATAAAAATCTGCTTTTATATTATTATTATTTGCATATTTTTTTAAGTTTTTTATTCTATTTTTTGCTCCTTGTAATATTTCTTCATTAAATGGTTGGTTTCCAACTTCTGATTCTACAGATATTCCTTCTATTTCAACACTATCAAAATATTTTTCAAATGCTTGTCTTGCACCTTCTATTTTTCCAGGATTTTTGGTTCCCATCAATATTTTCATTTATTTATTCTCCTTTATTATAAAAATTTTTTCATACACTTTATGTGTCTATAAATCTCTCCCCAATTATTAACTTCTTTAATATAGTTATTTTCTTTTAATTTCATTAAATTTGTGTCTCTAAAATATAGTGTTTTTATTTTATTATCTGACAATTTTTTTATAATTCTCCAATCATCATCAATCATAATATCTATATTTTCATTTTGGCAAACCTGTAATTTATCTTCAACTTTCCAATAATATTTATCAAATTTAATATTATTTTCATCTAATAATCTTATTGCATCATCTTTCATTTCTTCTAAAAATCCACCTCTTGCAGTAATTACTACAAATTCATGTCCCTGTTTTTTTAACAAATTATATACGCCAATAAATCCTGACATTAAATTACTTTCTTTTGAAACTGTCAAGAAATATTTTTTTATAAACTCCTCTTCTTGTTTATCTGTCCAATTATATCTAGCCTGGAATTTAGGTTCCTCTTTATTTACCAAATTATTTCCTTTCAAAAAATCTATATCAAAAATTTCTTCATAAGTTCTAAATGTTGTTTCACTATCAATTACAACTCCGTCTAAATCTATTCCTATTTTCATTACTTTCTCCATTCTTATAAAATTCAATACTTATTCTACATATCATTTTTTATTTATATGACTTAGGAAAATCTTCTAATTCATTTTCATTTTCAAATATTGATTCAAAAATATTATATAAAGTATCTGTTGCTTCATATTCCCCTATAGCATAACACTTTTTTCCTATTTTATTTCTCAATATTTTTTCTGTCTAGTACTGTTACACACTCAACGTGGCTCGGAAATCTTCTGTAGATAGTTTTCGTGAGCCTCGTATGATGACTGTTGATTTTTATCGTTTTGAACTACCGAGTTTTTCTCGGCAGTTGAATTCTTATCTTCCTCGCATTTGATTTCGTTGCCACTTTTTAGGATAAAAGTTATTACTCTTGGATTTACTTTCCCTTTGCAATCCTTTTCTCCTATTATAACTTTTTCTATCATTAATTCAAAGACATCTTTATCAAAATTTGGCATAATTTCATTGTCTTTAAATAGTGTTTTAAATTTGTTTAATCCTTGATTTAAACTCATTGAATCTTCTATTTCTAGTTGTAAGTGTTCTTGCTCTTTTTGAATTTTGTTGATTTTGTTTTGCAGTCTTGCTTTCTTTTCTTGTAATATTTCTGTTGATATTGTTCCATCTAAGTTTAAATCAATTAATTTATCTATTTTTTCTTTTAAAATTTGTTTTTGTTCCTCTAGTCTTTTAATAGAACTTTCATTACTTTCTTCTTGTATTATTTCTTCCATCTCATTTAAGAATGTTTGTATTAATTCTTTGTTACTGTCACATAGTAGTTTATAACTTTGTGTAAATGCTTCCTCTATAATACTTTCTTTTATAGCTTTACAATGTGGGCAATTTTCTTTTCCATGTTTTACAAATTCCATGCAATGCCAAACTATAATACTATTTTTAGTTCCAGAGTGCCAATTTCTTCTTGTTAATAAACTATCACAAAAACCACAATATAGTCTACTACTAAAAGGATATTTTCTACTAAAGTTTCCTTTTCTTCTGCCAAAGCCTCGTACTCCTCCTCGTTTTTGTAAAATTTCTTGTACTTGATTAAACATTCTTTCTGAAATAATTGGCTCATGATGCTCTTGCATATAATACATGTTTTCTTCTCCCATATTTACTACTCTTCTATGAGATATTGGATCTGTTGTATATGTTTTCCCTTGTAAGACATCTCCTTTGTATTTTTCGTTTTTTAAGATACCTCTTATAGTTGATTCATGCCATTTCTTTTTGCCTGTTGGAGTTCTGTATTTCATAGTTGTTAGCTCTTTTGCAATAGTTGTGCAACCTACTCCTTGACAGTATCTTTCGAATATATATCTTACTATTTCAGCCTCTTCATAATTTACTGATATTTGTTTTGATTCTTTATCATATACATATCCTAAACATCCGTTATATCCAATTAATTCGCCTCTTTTTAGTTTCATCTGCAAGCCTAATTTTACATGTGAAGAAATATTTTCGCTTTCTTGCTGTGCCATTGCACTTAATACTGTTAGCATTATTTCTCCAGATATTTCTAAAGTATTAATTCTTTCTTCTTCAAAATAAATTGCAATGCCTTTTTCTTTTAATGCTCTTACATATTTTAAGGTATCAACTGTATTCCTTCCAAATCTTGATATTGATTTTGTAATTATCATATCAAATTTGTTTTGTGTTGCATCTTGCATCATTTTCATGAAGCCATCCCTTTTATAGTCTAATGTTCCTGTTATTCATTCATCTGCATAAATGCCAACATATCCCCAATTACTATTGCTTTTTATTTTTTCTTCATAATACTTTAATTGAGAATTATAACTGTTTAGTTGTTCTTCTTTTTCTGTACTTACTCTTGCATAAGCACATACTCTTAGATTTCTTTTTATTATTTCTCCTGTTGTTCTATCAATTCGACCTTTTTTCTTCTCTATAACTTGTACTTTCAAAATTAACCTCTCTTTCTCAAGTTTAGAGAATCTTTATGTGCATATTATACATCAAAAGATAAAATTTTTAAATACCTATATGACTTAAATTATATTCTTGTAAAATATTTTGTTTTAGTTATTGGTATTTTTCTTCTTTAATTAGTCCCGCTTCAAATGTTTTGTTTAGTATTGCTATTTTTATACTGGAATTAAAAGTGCCTTCATTTAGTTTGATGTTTTTGGTATTATCAAATTTCATTTCATATAACATAAAAATTCTCCTTACTTGATTAAATTTCAAAAAAGGCAATAGAAAAAGCCAGTCGGCTAGCTTCGACTGACTTCTTGTTTTTACATTTTTTGATAATACCATTATAATATCGTGTTTCCCTAAAATCAATTCCCGTTTTTTTCCCTTTTGTCTATTTAAAATGATTTTATGTTAATTGTTGTGTGATTTTTTATATTTAATTTTATTATATTTCTGTAAGTTCACCGAGTGAACTTGCATTTTTTTGTTTTAGTTCACTTAGTGAACTGATAATTTTGTATTTTTATTTTTCAGTTCACCGGGTGAACTTTTCCTTAAAAAAGGTTCATTTAGTGAAACTTTCACACTCTGAAAGGCATTTTTTAGGGGTTCATTTGGTGAATTTCTGCATCACTTTTGCATAACTTTTTTGTTCTTTTATTAACTCTAGAGTACTTATCCTTCAATATGTATAAGCGTTGCGTGATGCACGCTATCCCGCCCTCAATTTTAATTGAAATATAAGAATATTTTCAATTATATATCATTTATTTAATCTTTCTAAAATACTTTCTATATTTTCTATTAACCATTTAATATTTGCAATTTTAGATTTTCCATAGCTTTCCGAATTTAAATTTTGTAATCCTTCTTTTAATTTACTCAAGTTTTCAATATCTCCTTTATAGTACTCATTTATATTACTAAAGCGATATATTGAATTTAATTGTCTTCTAAAATTACTTATATCTTCTACCTTTGATTCATCTATTAATTTTAAAATTGTTTCTATATCAAGTATTTCTGCAAATTTTCTATCTGTAAGTGCCCTATTTTTCTCATTATCACAATAATCACAAAATCTTGCTCCCCATCCAGTACCAGTCAAAAATATATCATTTATTTTTTCTTCTCTATTTTTCCCGCTTTGTATTTCTAACAATTTCCTAATAGGTTTCATAATTGAATTATATTCTATACTTTCATCTTCGGAATTCAACATTACCCCAAACTCATCAAATCTAGATTGTTTTATATCTGTAACCTTTATATTACTTTTCATTAATTCAATTATTTTTTCTAAGTATTCTTTATCAAATCCTATATTTTTTATCCTCATAACTAATACAGTTATTTGTGGGTATTGTTGTAATTGATACTCGTTTTTTTCTAGTTTTTTAATTAAATCATTAATATTATTAAGTATAACCTCATCCTCAAGTTCCCAATATCCTAGTAGTTTATTTAGAGGATCATTTAAATTACTTCCTTCCATTTTTAAATTTTCTAAATATTCGCTTATTACAAATTCTACATTTTCTTTGTTTAATGCTCCTTTATTTACTAGTCTATCAATAAATTTAAATGCTACAATCTTCTTTTTTCCAATATATATATTCCCATATTCTGAAAATTCTTCCCACATATATTCTTTCTGTCCTGTTTTATTCTTAATTGTAGAATATAATGTGTAAATCAAAACATTATATAAAATTTCTTCTAATAATTCATTATTATCTATACCAATATCATTAACAATACAAATTACTTGAACAAATTTATTTATTGCTATTCTTAGAGTTCTAATATTAATATGTCTTTCATTTTCCAACAATTGAATCAATTCTTTTGAATACTTTAAAATAAACTCCTTAATATTAGTTTCTTTTACATCAGTACTAACAATATTTCTTAGTACATTTTCTATTTCTGGTCTATAATATATTGTATTTCCTATTAATTTTTCTTTTATCTGATTATATTGTATATTTTCATTAAATATTTTTTCAATTCTATTTTTTAAATCGCTTACTTCAATTTTGTTTTCTTCCTGTGTTTTGACTTTCGTGCAAAGTGCTTTCACTAAAGTATCTTCTTTCTTATCTTTAAAGTCTATTCTTTTATCAAGTGCAACTAAATATTTAATTTCTATATTATCCAAAATACTGACCTTTGATATTTCTTTTTGATTTGCTACTATAATACATTTGCAATTCTTGTGTTCAACAAATTTATTTATATATCCTAATACAATATTTGGTGGAACATTACACCTTTCTAAATCGTCAAAAATAAGAACATAATCTTCAATATTTTTAAATAAACTTATAATACTAGTTATGTTATCTGAAGATACCATAGGTAATTTACCTCCAATAGCTTCATTAATAATTTTATATCCTGTTATAACTATATTTCCACCTTTTTTTATAATACTTATTTCCTTGTTATTGGGAGCTAGCTTCTCTAATATTCCAAAATATATTTGTTTGTCTATATCTTTTATATCACTTAATCCATATAGAGACACATAGATGCTTTTTTTAGTTGTTTCATCAATCTTAGGAATTATTTTGTTTTTTACAAAAAAAGTTTTTCCGCATCCCCATGCACCATCTAGTAAAATTGCATAATTACTTTTTTCTTTTGTTATATAATTCATTATTATTTTTTCAATTTCGTTTTCTTTTAAATATTCCATATTATTATCCTCGTATTTCATGTGTTTTGCTTAATTTTGCAAAAAATAATTTATATATTTTCACTTACCGTTTAAGCAATTACTTTAACTTTTACATCCAAATTTTGATATTTTTCTTTCTAAAATCTACCCTTTTCTTCAAAAGTTATAATCTCTGAAGCCATATCAAAATCAAGTATTACACGTCTTGTTTTAGTTGTAGCACTGATACGCACTCCACGTGGCTCGTATAAGGAAACATATCAACAGGAATTATTGTTTTGATATCATACTCATTCTCAAAATCAGCTAAATCCCTTATCAAAGTAGCAGGATTACAACTAATATAAACTATCTTTTTTGGTCTAATATTCAAAATATTATCTATACTCTTTTTATCTAACCCTTTTCTAGGTGGATCAAACATAACAACATCAGCCTTAAGTCCTTTATTATTAATCAAATCATCAAGTACAATTTCAACATCACCTGCAAAAAATTCTGTATTTGATACATTATTATTTTGAGCATTTTCTTTAGCCATTTTTACCGCTTCTTCGACAATCTCAATTCCATATACTTTTTTTGCAAATTTAGACATAAATAAAGAAATTGTTCCTATTCCACAATATAAATCAAATACAACATCATTTTTCGTAATTTCAGCCATACTAACACCTAAATTATATAATTTTTCAGCTTGTACAGGATTTACTTGATAAAATGATAATGGTGATATTTTAAATTTATATTCACCTAAAATATCTTCTATATATCCATTTCCATATAAATTTATATTTTCTTGTCCTAATATTACATTTGTATTTTTCATATTAATATTTTTTACAATTGCCTTTATTTCAGGATATCTTGTTTTCAAATTTTCAACTAATTCATTTTCATTTGGAATTTTATGACCGTTTATAACAATTACACACATTATTTCTCCAGTTTTTATTCCAACTTTAGTAACAATATGTCTAACTAATCCTTTTCCTTTTTTTTCATCATATATACTAATATTTTTTTCTTTTATAAATTCAATTATAAATTTAGCAATTTCTTCTGATTTTTTATTTTGAATTAAACAATTATCTATTGGAATAACTTCATGTGTTCTATTAGCAAAAACTCCAATTACAGGCTCACCTTTTTTATTTATTCCTATTGGATATTGTGCTTTATTTCTATAATGTAATGGATTTTCCATTCCTACTGTTTCTTTAATTTGTAGTTTATTTTTTAATGTTTTATTCACAAGACTTTGTACTGCATTTTGTTTCATTTTTAAAGTTTCTTCATATTTTACATGTCTTAAATTACATCCACCACATCTTTTATATGTATTGCAATCTACATCTTGACGAGCTTGTGATTTTTCAAGTATTTCTATAACTTTTCCAAATCCATGTGATGATAATACTTTAACTATAAGTACTCTTACTTTTTCTCCTTTTATTGCTCCATTAATAAATATTGTAAAATTATCTATTTTTGCAATTCCTTCTCCTTCAAATCCATTATCTATTATTTCTACTATATATTCTTTGTTTTTTTCTACTGGTATTTTCATACATATCTCCTAAAAATTTGTGGTAATTGTTTTTGGGTAAAAAATCAAAAAGGATTGAAGAGCTGTTCCTCAATCCCATTTTTTTATTCTTCCCAGTTATGATAAATGTTTGCAACATCATCAAGTTCTTCTAGTCTTTCTATTAATCTTTCCATTTTTTCTACACCTTTTTCGTCTAATTGAACAGTTGTAGTTGGAACCATTTGAACTTCGGCTTCTATAAATTCTAATCCAGCTTCTTCTAGTTTTTCACTAACTTGTGTGAAATCTGAAGGCTCTGTTGTTATTTCATATACTTCTTCATCTGCTGAAAAATCTTCTGCTCCAGCATCTAATGCTAACATCATTACATCATCTTCTGACATTTCTGTTGATGCTCTTTCTATTACTATTACACCTTTTTTATTGAACATATATGATACACATCCTGTTGTTCCTAAGTTTCCTCCGGCTTTGTCAAATACGTGTCTTACGTCTGCTGCTGTTCTGTTTTTGTTGTCTGTTGATGCTTCTACAATTACTGCAACTCCGTTTGGTCCATATCCTTCATATACTATTTCTTCATAGCTTTCACTACTTGTTGATGCTTTTTTGATTGCATTGTTTATTGTGTCATTTGGCATGTTTGCTGCTTTACATTTTGCTATAACTGCTTTTAATTTTGAATTTCCTGCTGGATCTGGTCCACCTTCTTTTGTTGCTATTAATAGTTCTCTTCCTAGTTTTGTGAAGATTTTTCCTCTTGCTGCATCTGCTTTTCCTTTCTTTGCTTGTATGTTGTGCCATTTGCTATGTCCTGACATTTTAATTCCTCCTTTATTTTATTTATATTTGTTTTTAATTTTTTATTTTTATAAATCGTTTTTATTTTATCACATTTTATTTAATTTGTGTAGTGTTTTTAGCTATTTTCTTCCAATTTATGTACTAGATAATAATTTCATGGTGATGGGTTGCTTATATATTAATCCTTTAAACTTTTTATTTCTTGTAATTCAAATCTATATTTTTGTTTTACATTAGGGTATTTTCATGATCAACTTCACTTAAAAACATCTCTAGTGGTCTAATCCATAAACTGCCATCACCATATAATCTCCTGTATACAACAAATTTTTCTTTTGTTTCAGAGTCATTTGCTATATCAGCTACTAAATAATAATCTCCTTTGAAGTGTTTGTATACTCTATTTATTTTTAATTCTCTCATTATACTCCTCCTACAATTTTAAATCTTTCGAGTGCAAAAAGCACCCATTTTTATGTGAATTTATTACTCCTATTGCCTGTAAATAAGAATAAATAATTGTTGTTCCCACAAATTTCATTCCGCGTTTTTTTAAGTCATTTGAAATTATATCTGATAATTCTGAACTTGTTTTATCATTTTCATACACAACTCTATTTTCTGTAAAATGCCATATATAGTTTGAAAAAGTTTGATATTCTTTTTGTATTTCTTTAAATATTTTGCTGTTATTTATTGCTGCATTTATTTTTAATTTGTTTCTAATGATATTTGGATTTTCTAATAATTCTTGGATTTTTTTGTTATCATACTTACAGATTTTATCTATATCAAAATTGTTAAATGCTTTTCTAAATGCTTCCCTTTTATTTAAAACACATTCCCAGGATAGTCCTGCTTGAAATGATTCAAGTATTAACATTTCATATAAATATTTGTCTTCATATGATGGTTGTCCCCATTCTTCGTCATGATATTTTATGTATAGATCATTTTTAGGATTGCACCATTTGCATCTACTTTTATTATCTTTATATATCATATTCTAAATTCACCCATTCAAATATTTTATTATAATATGTTTCTGGTTCTCTATATTTTCCGTCAGTATGACCAGCACCATTTATAATTAACTTTTCTTTTTCACAGCTTGCTGCATCAAATAATTTTTCACACATATATTCTGGTACAAAATCGTCTTTATCTCCATGTATAAATAATATTGGTGTATTACTTTTCTTCACTTGTTCTAAAGCAGATGCCTTTTTTATATCATATCCAGCTCTAATTTTCGCAACAACTTGAAACATATTTAATACAGGAAATGCAGGAATACCAAATCTCGCTTTTGCTTCTGATGCAAATATATCCCAAACTGAAGTATATCCACTATCAGCAATTATCGCTTTAACATTTTGTGGTAATTCATCTCCTGATGCCATTAATACTGTTGCTGCTCCCATTGAAGATCCATGTAATATGATATTGGCATTAGAATTTTGTTCTAAAATCAAATTTACCCAACATTTCAAATCATCTTTATCAAGCCACCCCATTCCTACAAAATCTCCATCACTTTCAGCACAAGCTCTCATGCTTGGAATTAAAACATTATAACCTTTTTCAGAAAAATGTTCTCCAATTGTTAAAACAGATTTAGGCTCTGCTCTATATCCATGAAATATAATAACCCAGTTATCATTTTCTTCATTTGTTAAATATTCTGTTCCTCTTAGATTTATTCCATCATTAGCTTTTGTTTCTACACTTTGCTTTTTTATATTATTTGCCCATTTTTCTGATGATTCTTTTGCTTGTGTCCTATTGCTTTCTATTATTTTTTCATCTTCTCCTAATACTTCTATTTTTGAATCATCTTTTATTTCTCTATTTCCACCATCTCCGCTTCTAGCAATAGCATAATTCACAAAATAGTTTCCTATTCCCATTGTTAATATCACTCCTAATATTATAATAATCACTAATATTATTAATATCTTTTTCATAGTTGTTTTTTGCAATCTATTATTCGATATATATTCCCAATACAAATATATATCAGCTACTTTTATTGCATATGAAACTCCAAGCATTATATTACTTTTATTATTTATAGCTGAAATTAATAATGTACTTAAAAAAAATAGTAATAATATATGAATTTTAATATACTTTTTATCAAAAACTTTTATCTTTGTTATTAATATCAATAATAACATAACTGATAATAAAATAGAAAAAGTTTGATAATTTTTAAAGCATTGCAACTTTATTACAATTGCATGAATAAATACAATAGATATAAGGGAACTTATTTTTATTTTCATAATTTTTCCTCTTTTCTTGCATATTATTTATCATTTTTACTAATAAAAACTTCAAAATTTTTAAAATCTCTTTTATTTTTTTTCATATAATCTATACTCTTTTGAAAATTACCACACAATTTCATTTTATCTACAAAATCTTTTTCATTCATTACCGTTTCATCACTTTCAAAAAGCATAAAATATTCATGAAAAATATTTTTGGAAGGATATTTTCCATACTTTTCATAATACATTCTAGCCAAATGTGAAGCTTCCTCCAATTGTGCATTCTCTCTTTTCAAATAATATTCTTGTACTGTCATTATCTTTTTAGCTGGATTTCCTGCATATACATAACCAGATTCGCAATCTTTAGTAACTATGCTCCCAACCCCAATTATTACATTATCTCCAATTGTTACATTTCTTGTTATTATAGAATTCATACCAATAAAAACATTATTGCCTATTATAACATGTCCACTTGCACCTAAAATTTTTCCTTCTCTAATATTTTTATCAGAAAATCTTTTTAATACTGACCATGCATAATCATGTGTTAATATAATTACACCATGTGTTATTCTAACATGATTTCCAATTTTTATCATCCATGGATATTGCAAATCTATTAATGTATTAGTAGGAGAATAAATTGTAACATCTTCACCTATCGTTACTCCTTTTTTTCTCAAAAATCTTATATATTCATCTGAAGAACTCTTTTCTTTTAATATCAACTTTCTTATAAAATTTCTAACTTTCATTTTCTTATTTTTTAATCCTTTGCTTTATATAAATTAATAAGTACATCAGCTTAACCATTTTTTTTCTAATACAAAAAAACAAAATTTTTTTTGACATATTTACTTTATTATTTTTTGATATTTTTAAAACATGTTGTAGGGTATCATTATCCATTATTTTCTTTAATTCTTTTATCTTTTCTTCAAAACTATTGCTAGAACAAACAATTTGTTTTAATGCAGCAATTGTGTTTCCAATATATGGATATATTATTCTTAATTCTATTTCTTCTGGATACCCTATTTTTCTGCATAATTCAACACATCTTTTATAGCAATACTCTATTTTTTCATATCTATCTTTTCTATATATATTTGTTAATGACGTATCATTTTCACAATAATAATACAATGCCTCTTCCAATATTGCCACCTTTTTTACATTCTTATATAAACTCAATAAAGAATACACATCTTCTGAAATAATTTCTCTTTCGGAAACAAATTTCCAATCATTTTCTTTTATTAGTTTCATAGAATAAATAGCAGCCCATGCACTCATATTTAAATTAGATGCTTTACCATTTTGTGGATTTTCAGAAATCAAATTTGGTAAAAATTTTGAAATCACATCAGAATTTTCAAATACAATTTTTCCAATTTGTGGAATATTTTTTTCTGTTATTTTTCCTTCTCCATTAACTTTATTAAATCCATAGCAAACAATTTCTGGTTGCTCAGAAACTATTATTTTATAAAGCTTTTCAATTGTATTTAATTCAATATAATCATCACTATCAAAAAAACAAATATATTCTCCTTTTGCATAATCAATTCCTGTATTTCTTGCCATTCCCAGACCTGCATTCTTTTTATTTATAACTTGTACTCTA
>ENA-OPBG01002132-OPBG01002132.1-human-gut-metagenome-genome-assembly--contig:-NODE-2132-length-12138-cov-4.780022_pt1 | contig 12138 bp, 8 predicted proteins | sample MGYA00241065_ERZ501446 | MGnify/ENA primary metagenome ERZ501446 (study PRJEB25962, sample SAMEA2042632) | human gut metagenome | biome: human gut; feature: human-associated habitat; material: faeces...
CTGAACTCCTATGATGCGGACGGATTGATCGTGTCCACACCAACGGGTTCTACTGCGTACAATCTGTCTGCAGGAGGACCGATCGTGGAGCCGACAGCGTCATTGATCGTTGTGACACCGATCTGCTCGCATGCACTTAATTCCCGCAGTATCGTTTTCTCGGACAAAGATGAGATCGTGATCGAGATTGGTGCAAAACGGGAAAATCAGATCGAGGAAGCAGTGATTGCATATGATGGTGCGGATGAAGTCCCGCTTCATACCGGTGACCGGATTCGGATCAAAAAGGCGTGGGAGACAGCGAAAATCGTAAAACTCAGCAAAGTGAGCTTTCTGGAAACATTACGTGAAAAGATGAAAGGAAACTAGAAGATGAAAGTAAACCGACATGCCAAAATTGTAGAATTGATCAACAAATATCAGATTGAGACACAGGATGAGCTTGCCGAGTATCTGAATGAAGCGGGATTTAAAGTGACGCAGGCAACGGTATCCAGAGACATCCGCGACTTAAAGCTCACCAAGGTTCCGGCAGAAAACGGCAGGCAGAAATATGCGGTACTCCAGAGTGCACAGAACGGAATGACTGAAAAATATGTGCGCATTTTGCGGGATGGATTCAGCTCTATGGATATGGCTCAGAACATTCTGGTACTGAAAACGGTATCCGGTATGGCGATGGCGGTGGCTGCGGCACTGGATGCGATGAACTGGAATGAGATCGTTGGCTGTATTGCCGGGGATGATACGATCATGTGCGCTGTGCGGACCGTAGATGATACGATTCTACTGATGGAAAAGATCAAGAAACTACTGGAACAATAGACAGGAGAAAGAATGTTACAAAATTTGCATGTAAAAAATCTGGCGCTAATCGATGAGGCGGAAGTGGATTTCTCTGGTGGACTCAATATCCTGACCGGGGAAACCGGTGCCGGAAAATCAATTATCCTGGGGAGTGTCAGTCTTGCCCTGGGCGGAAGATATTCAGCAGATATGCTTCGTAAGGGAGCCGATAAGGGACTTGTAGAACTGACCTTTTATGTGGAAAATCCGGAAACGGTACGGAAGCTGGAAGAGATGGATCTTTCGCCGGACGGAGGGCAGATCATTATCACCAGACGGTTTAACGGAAACCGAAGTGTGAGCCGGATCAATGGAGAGACTGTGACACTGGGGCGGCTAAAGGAAGCAGCCCAGGTTCTGATCGATATTCACGGACAGCATGAGCATCAGTCACTGTTATATAAAAAAAATCATCTGGCAATTCTGGATGCATTTGCAAAAGAAGCCGGAGAATGGAAGAAAAAAGTGGCGGATTCATACAGGGAATACCGCCGGCTGGAAAAAGAACTTAAGGAAGCCGATAAAGACGAGGCTGAGAGAGCCAAAGAGATTTCTTTTCTTGAATTTGAGATTGATGAGATTGAAAATGCAGGAATCACTGCGGCAGAATGCCAGTCTGTAGAAGAAGATTACCGGCGAATGATGCAGGGGAAAAGAATCGCAGAGAATCTGGAAGAGGCGTATCTGTATACAGCAGGAGAAGGCGGTATAAGTGCGGCAGAAGCGATCGGACGGGCAGTACGTGCGGCAGCTGTGGCGGCAGAACATGATGACAAATCGGGAGAACTGTATGAACAGCTGGTCGAAGTGGAGAATCTGATCGGGGATTCCGGGCGCGAGCTTCGCTGTTATCTGGACAGTCTTTCCTTTGAACCGGAACAGTTCTATGAGACGGAGAGCCGGCTGAACCAGATCAATCATCTGAAGGTCAAATACGGAGATTCGGCAGAGGCGATCCTGCAGCATAAGGCGGATGACGAGGAGCGCCTCCTGATTTTAAAAAATTATGATGAATATTTAAATGAATTAAAGGGAAAACTGAAAAAATCAGAGGAACGTCTGCAAAAAGAATGCGAGGGTCTGTCGAAGATCCGTAAAAAAGAGGCAAAGCTTTTGCAGGCAAAGATCGCAGAAGGACTTCAGGATCTGAATTTCCTGGATGTCTGCTTTGAAATTCGGTTTTCAAAAACCTCCGGGTACACAGTAGAAGGAACGGATGAGGTGGAATTTATGATCTCCATGAATCCGGGTGAACCGACAAGACCGCTTGCAACTGTGGCATCCGGCGGTGAACTTTCCCGCATCATGCTTGCAATCAAGGCAGTCATGGCGGATAAAGATGAGATCGAGACACTGATCTTTGATGAAATCGATGTGGGGATCAGCGGTCGTACCGCACAGAAGGTTTCCGAGAAGATGTGCCTGATCGGCAGGAAACATCAGGTGATCTGCATTACGCATCTGGCACAGATCGCTGCAATGGCAGATACTCATTACCTGATTGAAAAACGGGTGGAAGATCAGATGACAAAGACCAAGATCCGGCAGCTTGACGGGGAAGAATCTGTGCAGGAGCTGGGAAGGATCCTTGGAGGCGCAAAGATTACGGATGCGGTGCTGGAAAACGCACGGGAGATGAAAATTCTGGCATCCGGTTTGAAAAAATAAGATTGAGCACATACTAGAGGCAGGAGAAAAAATCCTGCCTTATTTTTTGCGGAATTTTAGGGAGGAAAAAGGGGTGTGTAATGTCGGTTAGAAGTTATCGGAAAATGTTAAGTGTGTTATTAGCGGTAATTGTGGTTATAGGAGGCGGCTATTGCTACAGGGAATGGCGGGCCAAGAAAGCGGAGAGGGAGGCTTCGGTCAGTGAACTTTCGGGAAACCTTCTGATTCCGGGAGGGATGCCGGTTGGGATCTATATGGAGACGGATGGCGTGATGGTGCTGGGGACGCAGGAAATTAAGGGGAAAGATGGGATCGGTGTGAATCCGGCGAAGCATCTGGTGAAGGAGGGAGATTATATTGTCGGAGTTGATTCTGACAGTATTTATAATAAATCTGAGCTTATCGAACGGGTTAAAAAATTATCGAATAAGTCCGTCATCTTACACATTCGTCGAAAAAAAGTGTATATTGATGTACAACTTCATCCGACAAAAGATGAAGGCGGGGCATATAAACTTGGAATCTGGGTGCGTGATAACGCGCAGGGACTCGGCACAATCACTTTTCTGAATGCGGATAGTGAATACGGTGCGTTGGGACATGGAATACATGATGTAGATACCGGCAAACTGATCGAAATGTCAACGGGAAGATTATATGATACCAGCATTCAGAATATTAAAAAAGGTGAGAACGGAAATCCCGGAGGGATGGAAGGGATCATTGTCTACAATCATTACAATATTTTAGGTTCGATTACTACAAACACAGAGACAGGGATTTATGGGAAATTAGACAGGATTGAGAGAATATTTGACAGCAAAGAAGCTTATCCGGCTGTGGCAAAGGAAGAAATTCAGGTCGGAAAGGCGTATATCCGCTGTGCGGTAAGCGGAAAGACAGAAGATTATACAGTCAGAATCACAAAAGTTGACCTGGATGCCAGGGAGGTGAATAAGGGGATTGAAATTCAGGTTACTGACAAACGGTTACTTAAACTGACCGGTGGGATTGTGCAGGGAATGAGTGGAAGCCCCATCATGCAGAATGGAAAGATTATAGGTGCAGTGACACATGTTTTCGTACAGGATGCGACAAAAGGATACGGAATATTTATCGAAAACATGCTGGAAAATCTGAAAAAAGATTGAAATATGCGAACCTTGTCAGATTTCTGCGACACCATTTGCTTGTATTCACAGAATACAGAAGGTTATAATAGGTTACATTCCAGTGCAAATTGTCACTTTAAGGAGGGGAAAGGCTTTATGGAAAAACTGAATGTAGCGATTGCTGACGATAACGAAAGAATGTTGAATTTACTAGGAGAAATTGTAGAAAGTGATAAAGATCTCAAACTGGTGGGAAAAGCCAGGAACGGAGAAGATATTTATCACATTATAAGAGATAAACAGCCTGACGTTGTACTTCTTGACCTGATCATGCCGAAAATGGATGGAATCAGTGTGATGGAAATGATAGGCGCAGATAAAACAGTAAAGAAACAGCCGAATTTTATTATTGTAACTGCGATTGGACAGGAGAGGATCACGGAAGATGCCTTCGAAAAAGGAGCAGCCTACTACATCCTGAAACCATTTCGCAATGAAACAATCCTTCAGCGGATCAAAAGCTCCGGACATGCGGAAAAGAGTGTAGCGCCTTACACAGATTATACCGTATATGCGGAACCTTCTGAGGAGGACCTGGAAACACAGGTGACAGAACTGCTCCATGAAATCGGAATCCCGGCACATATAAAAGGGTATCATTATCTGAGGGATTCCATTCTGATGGCGGTTGACGATATGGAAGTTTTAAATGCGATCACAAAGATCCTGTATCCGACAGTCGCGAAAAAGAACCAGACCACATCGAGCCGTGTTGAACGGGCAATCCGCCATGCAATCGAGGTTGCATGGAGCAGGGGAAAGCTGGATACCTTAGAAGCTCTTTTCGGTTACACAGTAAGTAACGGGAAAGGAAAACCGACCAATTCTGAATTTATTGCTCTGGTCGCAGACACGATCAGACTGAAATCAAAGCGCAGATAATTCTTTTCAAACGGATGAAATTGCGGTATAATTATAAGTAAGCCGCGAGAGTAAGGAGGGTGTTAAATGAAAAAAGTATTATTTGTGTCATCTGAATCAGTTCCGTTTATCAAAACAGGAGGATTAGCCGATGTAGTGGGATCACTACCAAAATATTTTGATAAGAACAAATACGATGTACGTGTTATGCTTCCAAAGTATATGTGCATGAAAGACGAATGGAAAGATAAACTTTCTTACAGACTTCATTTCTATATGGATCTGAACTGGAGACAGCAGTATGTAGGGCTTCTTGAACTTCAATACGAAGGAATCACTTTTTATTTCATAGACAATGAATATTATTTTAATGGTTCGAAGCCATATGGTGATATTGCATACGATATTGAGAAGTTTGCATTCTTTTCAAAAGCAGCCTTAAGTGCACTGCCACTTCTGGATTTCAGACCGGATATCATTCACTGTCATGACTGGCAGACCGGGCTTGTTCCGATTTATCTGGATAATTTCCGCTATAACAATGAGTTTTTCCGTGGAATCAAGACTGTGATCACCATACATAACCTCAAATTCCAGGGTATCTGGGATAAGAAGACGGTTATGGATATCACCGGGCTTCCGGCATACTATTTCTCACCGGATAAGCTGGAAGCATATGACAATGCCAACTATCTGAAAGGCGGAATTGTCTACGCTGACCGTGTGACAACGGTAAGCAGCAGTTACGCGGAAGAGATCAAGACACCGTTTTACGGGGAGAAGCTGGAAGGACTGATGCAGGCAAGAGCAAACTGCCTGTCAGGAATTGTCAATGGTATTGATTATGGTGATTTTAATCCGGCAACAGATACCAACATTGCAAGAACTTACTCTGTCGAAAACTTCCGCAAGGAGAAAGTGAAAAATAAAATGGCGCTGCAGGAAGAACTCGGACTGGAGAGAGATCCGCACCGTATGATGATCGGTATCGTATCCAGACTGACTGACCAGAAGGGCTTTGACCTGATCGACTGTGTGATGGATGAACTTTGCCAGGATGCGGTTCAGATCGTCGTACTCGGTACCGGAGATGAGAGATACGAGAACATGTTCCGTCATTTCGCATGGAAGTATCCGGATAAGGTATCTGCACAGATCTATTATTCAGAGCCGATGTCTCACAAGATATATGCATCCTGTGATGCATTCCTGATGCCGTCATTATTTGAACCATGTGGACTGAGCCAGCTGATGAGTCTGAGATATGGTACGGTGCCGATCGTAAGAGAGACAGGCGGACTCAAAGATACTGTAGAAGCTTACAACGAATACGAGAAGACCGGAACCGGATTCAGCTTCACCAATTACAATGCGCATGAGATGCTTGCAACTGTAAGATATGCAGAACAGATTTACTATGACAAGAAGCGTGACTGGAACAAGATTGTAGAGCGTGGTATGGAAAAAGACTTCTCATGGAAGAATTCAGCCAAGCTTTACGAAGAACTTTACGAAAATATGTAAAATGCATTCTGGTAATTTACCGGAAAATATGGTATCATGAAATGAAAAAATTTACAGAGGAGAAACATTCATTATGAGGATTATAGACAAAATTAAAGCAGACGGAGTACATATTTCCTTTGAAGTGTTTCCACCGAAGACGGATGCGGGCTTTGAATCCGTGTTAAAAGCAACGGATGGGATCGCAGAGCTTACCCCGTCATTTATTAGTGTTACCTATGGAGCCGGTGGTGGAACCAGTAAGAATACGGTTAAGATTGCAAGTCATATCAAGAATGACCTGAAGATTCCGGCACTTGCACATCTGACTTGTGTATCCTCAACCAAGGAAGAGGTACATAAGGTTATCGGACAGCTTCAGAAAGAAGGGATTGAGAATATCCTTGCACTCAGAGGAGATATCCCGCAGGATGGACAGTTTCCGCTTCCGGGACAGTATTCTCATGCCTGTGAACTGATCGAAGACATCAAAAAAATGGGAGACTTCTGCATCGGAGCTGCATGCTATCCGGAAGGACATGTAGAGATGGAACACAAGAAAGATGATATCCGTTATCTCAAAGAAAAGGTAGATTGTGGAGTGGATTTTATTACCACACAGATGTTTTTCAATAATGATATTTTCTATAATTTCCTGTATCGTATCCGTGAACAGGGAATCATGATACCGGTGCTTCCGGGAATCATGCCGATCACAACGAAAAAGCAGCTCGCAAGAAGCTGTGCCCTTTCAGGAACTGCTGCTCCGCAGAGATTCCGTGCGATCGTAGATTATTTTGGAGATGATCCGGCAGCGATGAAGCAGGCGGGAATTGCATATGCGACCGACCAGATCATTGACCTGATCGCAAATGGAGTCCGCAATATCCACGTATATTCGATGAATAAACCGGAAGTAGCTGCTGCAATCATGCAGAACCTTTCAGAAATCGTAAAATAAAGGAACATAAGAAAGATGACAGATGCCAGAACGAAAGAAGCAATTCGTTATCTGGGATATGGAAGACATGCGGTAGATGAACAGACGCTTGCGCTGATCGATGTTTCCTTCGGGGAGCTCGATCAGACTACGCAGGCAAAATCCGTCTATCGCATTTTTGACTGTAAAGTTACAGGAGAAGACCAGGTGACGATCGGAAAAATGAATATTAAAAGCAGAAGTCTCGGAAAGAATCTCAGAGGCTGCAAAGAGGCAGTTGTATTTGGCGCAACACTCGGTACCAATGTCGATATACTGATGAAACGTTATTCACTGACAGATATGGCGAAATCTGTTGTATTGCAGGCATGCGCAGCTGCATATCTGGAGGAGTACTGTGACGATCTGCAGCTTTCGATCGGAGAAGAGTTAAAAGCACAGAATAAATGGCTCAGACCGAGATTTAGTCCGGGATACGGTGATTTTGATATCCATCATCAGGACGATATCTTACGGATGCTGGATACGGCAAAGAAGATCGGACTTACCATGACAGACAGCTATATGCTCACACCGACAAAATCGGTGACTGCAATCATTGGGATCAGTGATACGCAGGAAAAATGCCACATCAAAGGCTGCGAAGTGTGTGAGAAGAAGGACTGCATTTACAGAAGAAATTAAGGAGCGTAGGGCATGAATATCAGAGAACGTTTGGGAAAAGAACTTTTATTTTTAGATGGAGGAATGGGAACTCTTCTGCAGGCAGAAGGACTTGCACCGGGAGAACTTCCGGAGACCTGGAACATCGAACATCCGGAAAAGGTGGAAGCGATTCACCGCAGATATTACGAAGCAGGAAGTGATGTGGTTCTTGCAAATACCTTTGGCGCTAATGTCTGCAAATTTCATGATGACAGATATACGGTTGAAGAAGTGATCCGCGCAGGGATTGCAAATGCAAAAAGAGCAGGAGAGCAGATTGGAAAAGAGACTTATGTGGCACTGGATATGGGACCGACCGGAAAGCTATTAAAACCAATGGGAGATCTGGATTTTGATGATGCTTATGAAGCATTTGCAGAAGCCGTCCGCTATGGAGAAAAGTACGGTGCAGACCTGATCCATATCGAGACCATGAGTGACACCTATGAAGTAAAGGCAGCCATTCTTGCAGCAAAAGAAAATTCTTCTCTTCCGGTATTTGTAACCATGATCTTTGATGAAAGAGGAAAGCTTCTGACAGGCGGGGATGTCCCTTCTGTTGTGGCAATGCTGGAAGGACTCCGCGTAGATGCACTGGGGCTGAACTGTGGACTTGGGCCGAAACAGATGCTTCCAATCCTGAACGATTTAAGAAGATATACCTCCCTTCCGATCATTGTGAAGCCAAATGCCGGACTTCCGAAGCAGAAGAACGGGGAAACGTATTACGATGTAGAGCCGGATGAGTTTGCCCGGATCATGCAGGAGGTTGTAAAAGGAGGAGCCTGTGTGATCGGCGGATGCTGCGGAACGACACCGGAGCATATTAAAAAGCTGGTAGAAGAATGCAAAGATCTTCCGCTGCGCGAGATCGAGAAAAAGCATGATACGATCGTATCTTCTTATGGACAGGCTGTGATCCTGGATGATATGCCGCGTATCATCGGAGAAAGAATCAACCCGACCGGAAAGAAAAAATTCAAAGAAGCACTGAAAAATGAAGATATGGACTACATTCTGAAAGAAGCGATCACGCAGCAGGATAAGGGCGCGCACATTCTGGATGTCAATGTAGGACTTCCGGATATTGATGAAGTTGCCATGATGGAAAAAGTTGTAAAAGAACTGCAGAGCGTGACCAGTCTTCCACTTCAGATTGACACAGTAGATGGAAAGGCTATGGAACGTGCAATGCGTATCTACAATGGAAAGCCGATGATCAACTCTGTAAACGGAAAGCAGGTTTCTATGGACGAAGTCTTTCCTCTGATCCGGAAATATGGCGGTGTGGTTGTCGGACTGACCATTGATGAAGAGGGGATTCCGAAGGATGCAGAAGGCCGTGTGCGTGTTGCAGGTAAGATCATCAACGAAGCAGCCAAATACGGAATCGACAAGAAAGATATCGTGATCGATGTGCTGACCATGACCATCAGTTCGGAAAAGGACGGGGCAAAGGTTACCCTGGAAGCATTGAAGAGAGTACGGGAAGAATTCGGGGTCAGAACCGTTCTTGGAGTATCGAATATTTCTTTTGGACTTCCAAGGCGCCCGATCGTCAACAGCTATTTCTATGCGATGGCAATGCAGAACGGACTGACGGCAGGAATCATCAATCCATCTTCAGAAGATATGATGAAAGCTTATCGTTCTTATAATGCACTGATGGGCTTTGATGAAAATTGTACGAATTATATCAGTACTTATGCGGGAACCACAGAGACGGTGACAGTCCAGGCATCGCAGGCAGCTGCAGCAGCCGGAAATGCACCAAAAGCTGCAGGCGTTGAGATGACACTCAAATATGCGATCGAGAGAGGGCTGAAAGAAGAGGCGCATCATATCACCCGTGACCTGATCGGTACGAGGGAACCGCTGGATATCATCCAGGAGGAACTGATCCCGGCACTCAATGTAGTCGGTGAAGGTTTTGAAAAGGGAACCGTCTTCCTTCCGCAGCTTCTGATGAGTGCGGATGCTGCGAAGATTGCCTTTGCGGTTATCAAGGATGTGCTTGCTTCATCCGGACAGGAAGAAGAAAAGAAGGAGAAGATCATCCTTGCTACCGTAAAAGGTGATATCCATGATATCGGAAAGAATATAGTGAAAGTTCTTCTTGAAAATTATGGTTTTGATGTGATCGATCTCGGAAAGGATGTGCCGCCGGAGGCAATCGTAGAAAAAGCAGTTGAGGAGAATGTCACTTTGGTAGGCCTAAGTGCGCTGATGACCACAACTGTAGTCAGCATGGAAGAGACGATCAAACTCTTAAGAGAGAAAAAACCGGACTGCAAAGTCATGGTAGGCGGGGCTGTTCTGAACCAGGATTACGCGGATATGATCGGGGCAGATTTCTATGGAAAAGATGCCATGCAGTCCGTACACTATGCGCAGAAATTTTTTGGCATGGTGGAGTAGGAACTGCAAGGCAGATACAAAAGGTCGAAATTGTATGTGAAAATGCTAAAAAAGTTTGGAAAATTTTTTTGTATATGCTATAATATGCATAAATCAAGGAGAAAAGAAAATGATAGCATGGGAGGCATGACAAGATGGCATTTTTTTCAACACTGATCTCTACGGTATTGAAGATGCTCTTTATCGGAGTGTTTGCAGTCGGAGGGGTTTTTGCAGGCAAGAAGCTTCGCGAAAGAAAAGACGCAAAGAATTCAGAGACTAAGTAGAATGGAAAAAAGAAGGAATCGCAGAAAATGCGGTTCCTTTTTAAATTCCATTATATTGACAAGCCATCAAAATCTCTTTATAATTAGAATTTAGCTGATAGAAGCGAGGAGGATAAAGATGAAAGCTTACGGAGTTAACGAACTTAGACGCATGTTTCTTGACTTTTTTGAGAGCAAAGGTCATTTAAAAATGAAAAGCTTTTCGCTGGTGCCGCACAATGATAACAGCCTTCTGCTGATCAATTCAGGAATGGCACCGCTGAAACCATATTTTACAGGACAGGAGATCCCACCGAGACGCCGTGTGACAACCTGTCAGAAATGTATCCGTACAGGAGATATCGAGAACGTAGGAAAGACTGCACGTCACGGTACTTTCTTTGAAATGCTTGGTAACTTCTCATTCGGTGATTACTTTAAGACAGAAGCGATCCACTGGTCATGGGAATTCCTGACAGAAGTGGTTGGACTGGATCCGGATCGTCTGTACCCGTCCGTATATGAAGACGATGATGAGGCATGGAAGATCTGGAACGAAGAGATTGGTATTGCACCGGAGAGAATTTTCCGTTTCGGAAAAGAAGACAACTTCTGGGAGCATGGATCAGGTCCGTGCGGTCCGTGTTCAGAGATTTACTATGACCGTGGAGAAAAATACGGATGCGGTAAACCGGGATGTACAGTAGGCTGCGAATGTGACCGTTATATGGAGATCTGGAACAACGTATTTTCACAGTTCGACAATGATGGACATGGAAACTACAGCGAACTGAAGCAGAAGAATATTGATACCGGTATGGGACTTGAGAGACTTGCATGTATCGTACAGGATGTAGACTCTATGTTCGATATTGATACTTTAAAAGCACTGCGTGACCAGGTATGTGAGATCGCAGGAGTATCTTATGGAGATAATGAAAGCACAGACGTATCTCTGCGTGTAATCACAGACCATGTGCGTTCTGTATCTTTCATGATCTCTGATGGTATTATGCCGTCTAATGAAGGAAGAGGATATGTTCTTCGCCGTCTTCTCCGCCGTGCATGCCGTCACGGAAGACTTCTGAACATTGCACCGGGATTCCTTACAGATCTTGCTGCAACTGTGATCGAAGGCTCTAAAGACGGATATCCGGAGCTGGAAGAAAAGAAAGACTTTATCATGAATGTCATCCGCAAGGAAGAAGAGCAGTTTGAGAAGACCATCGACCAGGGGCTTGTCATTCTGAATGAGATGAAAGAAAAGATGGCAGAAGAAGGAACAAAGACTCTTTCCGGAGAAGATGCGTTCAAATTATATGATACCTATGGATTCCCGATCGATCTTACCAAAGAGATCCTGGAAGAAGAAGGTATAGATATTGATGAAGAGGGATTTAAAGCTGCAATGGAAGTTCAGCGCCAGACTGCAAGAAAAGCACGTAAGGCAACGAACTACATGGGAGCAGATGCAACCGTATACGAATCCATTGATCCGTCTGTAACTTCTAAGTTTGTCGGATACGAGCATCTGGAATATGAATCGAAGATTACGGTACTTACCACAGAAGATGAGATCGTAGACGCTCTTTCTGACGGTGAGAGAGGAACCATCTTTGTAGATGAGACTCCGTTCTACGCAACAAGCGGTGGACAGGAAGCCGACCACGGTGTGATCAAATGCGGTGACGGTGAATTTGTTGTGGAAGATGTGAAGAAGATGCTTGGTGGCAAGATCGGTCATATCGGTTATATGGCAAAGGGTATGATGAAGGTTGGA
>ENA-OPBG01002137-OPBG01002137.1-human-gut-metagenome-genome-assembly--contig:-NODE-2137-length-12113-cov-4.355780_pt1 | contig 12113 bp, 14 predicted proteins | sample MGYA00241065_ERZ501446 | MGnify/ENA primary metagenome ERZ501446 (study PRJEB25962, sample SAMEA2042632) | human gut metagenome | biome: human gut; feature: human-associated habitat; material: faeces...
CGCGTGCGGTCGCGTCGGGCGTCCGCGCCCCCGCGGGCCCCGCGCCTCAGGGGGCCAACCCCGGCGCGTCCAAGCCTCGCACCTACCGCAAGGCCGATGACCCGGACCCCTACGTGGGGGTCGGGCGCAACGACCCCTGCCCGTGCGGGAGCGGCAAGAAGTTCAAGAACTGCCACGGCAGGAACAGGTAGATGGCGGACGCGAGCAAGCCCGACCTTCTCGCCCTCTCAGAGCGCCTGGAGGAGGTGGCGGGTTACCTGCACATCGACGAGAAGCGCGTCAAGGTCGCCGAGCTCGAGGCGAGAAGTGCCGAGCCGGGCTTCTGGGACGACGCCGACGAGGCCCGCTCCGTCATGGCCCGCCTGTCCGCGGCTCGTGACGACGTCACGGGCATCGAGTCCGCACGCTCCCGCCTCGAGGACGCCCGCACGGCGCTCGAGCTGGGCGAGGAGACCGGTGACGAGGACCTTCTCGCCGAGGCGTCCGAGATTGCCGACTCCCTCGAGCGTGACCTCTCGGAGCTTGAGCTCTCGAGCTGGTTCACCGACGAGCTGGACCACGGCGACGCCATCGTGACCGTGACGCCGGGCCAGGGCGGCCTGGAGGCGCAGGACTGGTGCGAGATGCTCTTCCGCATGTACCTGCGCTACTGTGACCGCCGCGGCTGGAAGGTGACGGTCAACGACGCGCCCGCGGCCGAGGTCATCGGCATCGATCGGGCCACCTTCACCGTGAGCGGGAAGAACGCCTACGGGATGCTGCGCGCCGAGCAGGGCGTGCACCGCCTCGTGCGTATCTCTCCGACCGATGACAAGAAGCGTCGCCAGACCACCTTTGCCGGCGTGGAGGTCCTTCCGGTGCTGCCGGACGACGTCGAGGTAGAGATTGACCCCAACGACCTGCGCATCGACGTCTACCACGCCTCGGGCCACGGCGGTCAGGGAGTGAACACCACCGACTCCGCCGTCCGCATCACGCACCTGCCCACAGGTACGGTCGTGACCTGCCAGAACGAGCGCAGCCAGCTCCAGAACAAGGCGTTTGCCATGAAGATCCTCAAGAGCCGCCTCTACGAGATGGAGCTCGAGAAGCGCGCGGCGGAGCTCGACGAGCTGCGCGGGCCCAAGCACGACATAGGCTTCGGCAACCAGATCAGGAGCTACGTCCTCTACCCCTACCAGCTCGTCAAGGACCTGCGTACCGGCGTCGAGACCGGCAACGTGGAGTCCGTCCTCGACGACGGTGACCTCGACCGCTTTGTGGTGGGGTACCACCGCTGGGTCGTGGGCGGAGGAGGCGCGTCGTGACCCGCGTGCCCTGGCGCACCGTCGTGCGTGACGCGACGCTCATCGTGGGTGGCTCGCTGCTGTTTGCGATCGGCGTCGACTGCTTCGAGATCCCCTACGGGCTCGCCGCCGGCGGCGTAACGGGCCTTGCCACGGTCTTCTCGGCCATTGCCGAGCGAATGGGCTTCGCGCTGCCGGTGGGCATGCAGACCATCGTCATGAACGTGCTGCTCATGGCCCTCGTGGTCCGCTCGGGCGATCGCGGCTACATCGTGCGCACGGTGGGCGGCATCCTGGCCTGCGGCATCCTCACGGACGCGCTCGTCCCCGTCCTGCCCGTCTTTGGTAGCGAGAAGGACCTGCTGCTGTGCGCGATAGCGGGAGGCGTGGTCACCGGCATCGGGCTCGGTCTGGTGTTTCGCTCCGGGGGCAACACCGGCGGCACGGACATCGTCGCCCAGGTGCTGGCGCGGCGGACCGCCATGCCCGTGGGCGTCGCGGTGATCATCGTCGACGGGGTGATCATCGCCTTCTCCGCCACGGTCTTCTCGGTCGAGCAGGCGCTCTACGCGGCCGTGGCGATGTTCATCAGCGGAAAGGTGATCGACGCCGTGGTGGACGGTCCGCGCTCCGAGCGTGCCGCCTACATCATCTCGGTCGAGCACGAGAGGATCGCCAACGAGATCCTCTACACCCTCAACCGCGGGTGCACGGAGCTGCAGGCCCGCGGCGTGTGGAGCGGCAACGCGCGCCCCGTGCTCTTCTGCGTCCTCGGTCGCTCCGAGAGCGTTCGCCTCAAGCAGATCGTCGCCGCGTGCGACCCCGAGGCCATCGTGGTCATCTCGGAGGTCCACGAGGTCTTTGGCGAGGGCTTCAAGCAGATTGACGGATAGGTCGCCCGCACGGGGCTAGTCGTCCGAGTCTCCCATGAGCGCCGGGTCCACCCTGAGGACCTCGCCGACGCCGAAGGCCTTGAGCTTGGCGAGCTGCGAGTCGGTGGCCCCGGTGTCGGTGATGAGGAGGTCGACCTCGTCCGCGGACCCGAACTGGAAGCTTGACGTGAGGCCGATCTTCGAGGAGTCGGCCACGATCACGTGCTGGCGCGAGCGCTCGAGCATGAGCGCGTTGATGGCGGGCTCGGGAGCGGTCGCGGAGGTGAGACCGTAGTTGGCCGAGATTCCCGTGACGCCCAGGAAGCACTTCGTCGCGGTGACGCGCTTGATGTAGTCGAGCGCGACCTCCCCGGTCATGGACGCCTTGGGTGGGCGGATCTCTCCTCCGGTGAGCAGGATGGAGACGTTGGGACGCTCGTCAAGCAGCAGCGCCTTGCCGTTGTTGGTGATGACGGTGACGTCCTGGGCAGTGATGAAACGGATGATGCCGAGCGCGGTGGAGCTCGCGTTGATGAAGATGGCGTCCCCGTCCTCGACGTGGCGGGCGGCCTCGCGCGCGATGGCCTTGTTGGCGCGTATCTGACGGGAGCCCGAGGGCCGGCCGAGCGGGTTGAGCAGCTTCGCGGAGCCGTACTGGCGCGAGACGACCTGCTTGGACTCGAGGTAGTCGAGGTCGCGCCTGATGGTGAGCGTGGAGACGCCGAACTTCTCGGCAAGCTCCGCGACGCTCACCTGGCCACGGCTCTCCAGCAGGGCGATTATCGCGTCGCGACGGGAGGCAACGTAGGCCCTGCTTCTCTTCATGCGCATTCCTCCCGACGACTCCAAAAAAGCCCGCCCTTACAGTATACGAACACAAGCGACTAAAGCAACACGAAAACATTCATATTTCGTAGAGCGTTCGACCATAAAATAAGAGCGCAACATAAGTAAAAAGTGTAAGGAAATCAAGCGGCATATTATATGAACGATGCGTCGTAAACACACGTTCAAAGTTCATCATAATGAACAAAATGGCCCAAATATGGCATAGTATTATTAGAAATATTATGTAACGATTACGGTCGATTTCATACCGTTCGGAGGAATATTTGGAGTTACCGCGTTCGAAATGTGAAAAAATCGTTGCCGAGACGTTCAGTTAATGACACACTTATGAACGTTACGAGACCACGGGCGATCGCCCACGAGAGAGGAAGTAGAGGTGATGGGACATGCTGAGTGATCTTCTCGACGAGAGCCTGGTTCTGCTCGACGTCGAGGCCTCCGACTGGGAGGACGCCATCAGGAAGGCGGCCCAGCCGCTCGTCGACAACAAGAAGGTGACCCCCTCCTACGTTGACGACATCATCAAGGGCGTCAACGAGCTGGGCCCCTACATCGTCATCACGGAGCACGTCGCGCTGCCGCACGCCCGCCCCGAGAGCGGCGCTCTCGAGTCCGCCGTGGGCATCGTGACCCTCAAGGAGCCGGTCGAGTTCGGCAGCGCCGACAACGACCCGGTCAAGTATCTGTTCCCGCTCTCCGCCAAGGACAACGACAGCCACCTCGGTGCGCTGCAGTCCCTCGTCGAGCTGCTCTCCGACCCGGACTTCTTCGCGCAGCTCGACAGCGCCTCCACGCCTAAGGATGTCGTGGACCTCGTCCACGCCAAAGAAGGGAGAATGTAATGGCTAAGACGTATCACGCTCTCGTTTGCTGCCGCGCTGGCATGGGCTCTTCCATGATGCTCAAGATCAAGTGCGACCAGGTCATCAAGGAGGAGGGCCTGCCCATCGAGACCGAGCACGGCAACCTCGACTCCCTGATCGGCTTCAACGGCGACCTCGTCATCACCATGAGCGACCTCACCGACGAGCTCAACGCCGACTCCCGCGTCCCCTCCGCCGTGGGCATCACCAACATCGTCGACAAGAACGAGATCAAGGAGAAGCTCTCCGCCTGGGTCGCCGAGCACGCCGAGTAGCACCCCGTTATTCCTGACTGAGTAGGTTCTGAAGGACTTAAGCTCCGCTGGAAGGACTTAATTCATGGATATCGTCAACGTTATTCTCAACCAGCTGAGGGAGACCTCGGTCATCATGGGCATCATCGCCCTCGTTGGCCTTCTCCTTCAGAAGAAGTCGGCCGTTGACGTCTTCTCGGGCACCGTGAAGACCATCATCGGCTTCATGATCTTCAACATCGGCTCCAACGCCATGTCGGCGCAGGTCACGATCTTCTCCAACATGTTCAGCACCGCCTTCAACATCAACGGCGTCGTGACGCAGGTCGAGGCCGCTACGGCCATGGCCCTCAACCAGTACGGCCTTGAGGTGTCGCTCGTCTTCGTCCTCGGCTTCGCGATGAACCTCGTGTTCGCCCGCTTCACGCCGTTCAAGGCCGTCTTCCTGACCGGCCAGCACTTCCTGTACTTCGCGTGCGTCCTGGCGCTCGTCTTCATCGCCCTCGGCGCCCCGACCGCCGTCACCGTCGTCCTCGGCGGCGTCATCCTCGGCTTCTGCGGCGCGGCCCTGCCGTCGTTCTGCCAGCCGTTCGTGAACAAGCTGACCGGCTCCGACACCATCGCCATCGGTCACTTCAACTGCATCGGCTACGCCGTCTCCGGCTACATCGGAAAGCTCTTCACCAAGAGCGCCGAGAAGGCCCAGGAGAGCAGCGAGAAGGAGCTCCCCGAGTTCTTCAAGCTCTTCCGTGACTTCGTGTTCTCCGTCGCCCTGTTCATGGTCGTGCTCTTCTACATCGTGACCATCGCCTGCCTCGCGACCGGCAACTTCACCGAGGAGGTCACCGCCAACTTTGGCAACAACGTCTGGTTCATCTGGCCCTTCATGGCTGGTCTCCAGTTTGCCGCTGGCATGTCCGTCCTTATCTACGGCGTGCGTCAGTTCATCGCCGAGATCACCGCGGCCTTCGTCGGCATCTCCGAGAAGCTCATCCCGGACGCGCGTCCCGCCGTCGACTGCCCGGCCATCTTCCCGTTTGCCCCGGACGCCGTCATCATCGGCTTCATCGGCTCCTTCCTCGGCGGCCTCGTGGCCATGGCCATCCTCGTTGCCGTGGGCTCCGAGACGATCTTCATCCCGGCTGCCGGCATCTGCTTCTTCTCCGGCGGCACCTGCGGCGTCTGCGGCTATGCCTACGGTGGCTGGAAGGGTGCCCTGCTCGGCTCCTTCATCGTCGGCATCTTCCTCTGCGCCGGCTGCCTGGTCCTGTACCCGGCCTTCGCCGAGCTCGGCATCGCCGAGGCCTCGTTCCCGAACGTCGACTACAACATCGTCGGCTCGATTATCTACGGCATCGGCAGCATCTTCGCCTAAGCCGGGAACCGGATTTGTACTGCCTACTCAGCTCTAAGGTCTAAGGCCGAGGGCGCTCGCGGAAGCAAGCCCGCGGGCGCCCTCGGCGCAAGTGAGGGAGGGAACTGCCGTGATTGACGTCTCCACGCTGCGCGACGCGCACCTCGGGGGACTGCTCGTCCAGGTGATTGACTCCGCGCCGGTCGCGCTCATGGCCAAGGCCGCGGGGATCGACTTCCTGCTCGTGGACGAGGAGCACGGCGACGTCGACGACGCGCGCCTGAGCACGCTCATGATGCTCGGCAACCAGGTCGGCCTCCCCACCGTCGTCCGCGCCCCACAGCTGGCGCGCGCGGACGTGTCTCGCCTGCTCGACCGCGGCGCCTCGGGCGTCATGGTCCCCATGATGGAGACGCCCGAGCAGGCCCGCCAGCTGGCGGACTGGGCAAAGTACCCGCCCCTCGGGCGACGCAGCTACTCCGGCGGCGCCCACACGGCATACGGCCCCTCGGGCCACCATGCCACCAACATGGCGCGCGCCAACGCCGGCACGCTCGCCATCGCGCAGATCGAGACCGTTGCCGGCGTGGAGCGCGTGGAGGAGATCCTGGCCGTCCCCGGCATCGACGCCGCCGTGGTCGGTCCCTGCGACCTCGCCATCTCAATGGGCTACCCCGACGCGGTGGGCTGCCCGGAGGAGCTCGCGCTCATCGACCGCGTGCGCGACGCCTGCGTGGCGGCGTGCAAGGGCTTCGGCATCATCGGCGGCAACGCGCTCATCGGGCGCTACGCCCGGGACATCAACCTCATGGTGTCCGCCATCGACGTGCACATCCTGCGTGACGCCTTCGCGGACGCCGCGCTTGACTATCAGACCATCCGCGCCCAGGCATAGGGCCCGACCCGGAGAAGAAATGTCCAAGAACAGGAAAAAGAGCGGTACCGAGAAGAAGCGTCCCGGCGCGGCCGAGCAGACCCTCACGCCGGCCCAGAAGGTGGCCCGCGAGGACCTCGGGGACTTCGTCGGAATATCGATGGGGGAGGGCGAGAAGCCCGAGGCGAAGGAGGCGGCCGCCCGCGAGGGAGCGGGGGACTCCCTGGGCGAGGTTCTTCTCGCCGTGGAGGAGGACCGCACGCGCCTGCTGGTGCAGGGCATCGCCTACCTGCTGCTCGCGTTCTTCGGCCTGTTCCTCGTGCTGGGCGGCATCGGCGCCACGCAGATCGCGCAGAACGTGGCGTACCTGACGCTGGTCGTGGTGGGCCTTCCGGTGGCGTGGTTCTCGTCAAAGGCGATGGGTCGCCGCCTGGGCAAGTTCGCGCGCCACGTGGGGGTCGTCGACCTCTGCGAGCGCGGCGTGCGCATCTACGTGAGCACGGACGCCAAGCGGGCCCTCTCGGTGCCCTACGGGGACGTCAAGGCGTACAAGCTCATCCGCCAGGGCAGCGCGCTCAGGCTGCTGCTCTCCGGCGACTGGGTCGCTCACCCCTCGGGCTTTCACTTCGTTGACATCAACCGCCCCTTCATGGCGGGCACGCTCGACGCCCTGGAGGAGCAGATCCTGGGAATCCTGCGCGCGCACCACGTGAAGCAGGCCAAGAAGTAGTCATTTGGAAGCGGGCCCCGCGGGGCCTTCTAGGTAAGGAGGATCAATGGCAACCGACAAGGAGCAGGTCGTCGAGTTTCTCGACATCGTGAGGGGCTCCCTCGACAAGTACGTCGCGGGCATCGACTTCGAGGCGCTCTCCGCGGCCAAGAGGCTCATCCAGCAGAGCGAGGCCGCCGGCGGCCGCCTGCACGTGACGGGCATCGGCAAGCCGGGTCACGTCTCCGGCTACGCCGCGTCGCTCTTCTCGTCCACCGGCACCCCCACCTACGAGCTTCACGGCACCGAGTGCGTGCACGGCTCCGCCGGCCAGACCAAGCCCGGCGACGTGGTGATCGCCATCTCCAACTCCGGCGAGACGAGCGAGCTCAAGAGCACCGTCACCTGCCTCAAGGGCGTGGGCGTGCACATCATCGCGCTCACGGGCAACCCCGAGAGCTGGCTGGCCAGAGAGGCCGAGGTCGCGCTCATCGCCGGCGTGGACCAGGAGGGCGACTCCATGAACAAGCCGCCGCGCGCCTCCATCCTCGCCGAGATCCTGGAGCTCCAGTGCCTCTCGATCCTGCTGCAGAACGACTACGGCCTCGAGCCCACCCAGTACGTCAAGTGGCACCCGGGCGGGGCGCTCGGCGCCTCGATCCGCGAGGGCAAGTAGAAGCGTCGCCACGAGGAAAGGAAACGCACATGTCCAAGTTCCAGGGCATCATCGTCCCCATGGTCACCCCGTTCAACCGCGACGACGCCCAGACCATCAACTACGAGGCGGGCGAGAAGCTCGTCGAGAAGCTCATCGCGGGCGGCGCCTCGGGCATCTTCACCTTTGGCTCCAACGGCGAGTTCCACGTCTGCACCCCGGACGAGAAGATCGAGTTCTCCAAGTTCGTGATCGAGAAGGTCGCGGGCCGTGTGCCGGTGTACGTGGGCACGGGCGCCTGCTCCACGCGCGAGGCGTGCGAGATGTCGAAGCGCGCCGAGGCCATCGGCGCCGACGCGCTCTCCGTCATCAACCCGTACTTCCTCGGCATCTCCGACGCGCAGGTGGCCACCTACTTCCGCATGGTCGCCGAGAGCGTCAAGATCCCGGTCATGCTCTACAACATCCCCAAGGCCACGGGCAAGAACATCTCCCCCGAGGTCGTGGCCGAGGTCGCCCAGATCGACAACGTCAAGGGCGTCAAGGACTCCTCGGGCAACATGGACAACCTCAAGGCCTACATCGAGGCCGCGGCCGGCAAGGACGTCGACGTCCTCGTCGGCTCCGACGGCAAGATCTCCGAGGCCCACGCGCTCGGTGCGTCCGGCGCGGTGGCCGGCACGGCGAACCTCATCACCGAGGTCGTCGTCAACCTGTGGAAGGCTCTCGAGGCGGGCGACGGGGAGGAGGCCGCCCGCCTCCAGGCCGAGATCGAGCCCATCCGCGACGTCCTGCACCTCGGCTCCACGCCGCAGACCCTCAAGCGCTCGCTCGAGCTGGCCGGCTACGAGGTGGGCCCGGCGCGCTTCCCGGTCACCGAGGTCGCCGAGGGCGTGGACGAGAAGGCCGTCGCGATGCTGGACCACTACGGCATCGCCCACAGGTAGGGGTTCTTCTCGCCCGGCAAAGTCGATGCGAAAGGAGCATCCCATGATTCTTCAGAAGGCTACCGTAACCAAGGCGCTCTATGACACCTGCGCGTTTGCCGTGGTTCGCGTCCCCACCGTGGAGCGCGGCTGCGAGATCGCCGAGGGCCTGCTCAAGGGCGGCGTGCGCGCGATGGAGATCAGCTACACCCTGCCCAACGCCGGCGAGGTCATCTCCGGCATCAAGGAGCGCTTTGGCGACGACATGATCGTGGGCGCCGGCACCGTCATGGAGGCCACCACGGCGCGTCTGGCCATCATGAGCGGCGCGGAGTTCATCGTGGCCAACATGCTCTCCGACGAGGTCGCGCGCATCTGCAACCTCTACCAGATCCCGTACGCCCCGGGCTGCACCACCATGACCGAGGCCAACCACGCCCTCGAGATCGGCGCGGCCTACATCAAGTGCTTCCCGATCTCCAACACCTACGGCAAGCAGCTCGTGGGCCTGTTCAAGACCCCGACGCCCTGGATGCCGCTCATGGCCTCCGGCGGCATCAACCTGGACAACCTCGCCGACTGGGTGAAGACCGGCATCGAGTGCTGCGGCATGGGGAGCCTGCTCACCAAGGGCAGCGCCGACGACATCGCCAAGAACGCCGCCGAGGTGCGCCGCATCATCGACGAGACGCGCGCGGGGATGTAAGAGGGCTGTCAACTGGTCTTTGTTCGCCCTGTGAAATGCGACCGTTCGCGGCCTCTCGGCGGAAGTCGGGGGGCCGCGCGTGTAACTTAGAGACGTCAGCTCTGACAAAGAAGGGGGAGATCATGAAGTTCTTCATCGACACCGCCGATCTTGACGAGATCAAGGAGGCCCTGTCCTGGGGATGCCTGGCCGGCGTCACCACCAACCCGTCGCTGTACGCGCGCACGGGCGGCAAGCTCGCGGACTTCGAGGACCACATGGTCAAGATCGCCGAGATGTGCGGTGACCTGCCCGTGTCCGCCGAGTCCCAGGCCAAGACCACCGAGGGCATGATCGAGGAGGGCCGCCACCTGGCGAGCCTGGCCCCCAACATCGTGGTGAAGCTGCCGATCTGCGCCGAGTCCCTGGCCGCCACGCACACGCTCGCCGCCGAGGGCGTCCGCATCAACATGACGCTGATCTTCTCGGCCCCGCAGGCGCTTCTCGCCGCCAACGCCGGCGCCCGCTACGTGAGCCCGTTCGTGGGCCGCTTCGACGACATCGGCGAGGACGGCATCTCCGAGCTCGCCAACGTCGTGACCGCCATCGGCAACTACGACTGGACCGGCAAGAACGTGGACAACGTCTGCGAGATCATCACGGCCTCCGTGCGCACGCCCAACCACGTGACGCAGGCCGCCCTCATGGGTGCCGACATTGCCACCGTGCCCTTCGGCGCGCTCAAGAAGTGCCTCAAGCACCCGCTGACCGACCAGGGCATGGCCAGCTTCGACGCTGACTGGGCCAAGGTCGTCGCCGCCCAGTAGGGAAGGGCAGCAAACACCGGAGCGGCGGGGCCTCAGGTCCCGCCGCACGTCTTTAGAAAGGGAGGCACCATGACCGACGAACAGCTCGAGAGGGTTGCCAACGAGGTGCGCAAGGGGGTGCTCGTGGCGACGCATGCCGCCAAGTCGGGCCACCCGGGCGGCTCGCTCTCTGCCGCGGACATCCTCACCTACCTCTACTTCGAGGAGATGAGCGTCGACCCGGCCGACCCGAACAAGGCCGACCGCGACCGCTTCGTCCTCTCCAAGGGCCACGCGGCGCCGGGCCTGTACTCCACGCTCGCCGAGCGCGGCTACTTCCCCAAGGAGGACCTCGAGACCCTGCGCCACATCGGCAGCCACCTGCAGGGCCACCCCAACATGAACGACACCCCCGGCGTGGACATGACGACCGGCTCGCTCGGCCAGGGCATCTCCGCCGCTGTGGGCATGGCGCTCTCCGCCAAGCACTGGGGCGACCCCTGGCGCGTCTACACGCTGCTCGGCGACGGCGAGGTCGAGGAGGGCCAGGTCTGGGAGGCCGCGATGTTCGCGGGCAACCACGCCCTGGACAACCTCGTGGTGATCGTGGACCACAACGGCCTGCAGATTGACGGCACGATCGAGGAAGTCAACTCCGCGATGCCCATCGCGGACAAGTTCCGCGCCTTCAAGTTCCACGTCATCGAGCTCGCCGACGGCAACGACATGGCGCAGGTCCGCGCTGCGTTCGAGGCCGCCCGCGAGGTCAAGGGTGCGCCCGTCGCCATCGTGGCCGAGACGGTCAAGGGCAAGGGCGTCTCGTTCATGGAGAACCAGGTCGGCTGGCACGGCAAGGCCCCCAACGACGAGCAGTTTGCCGAGGCGATGGCCGAGCTTTCTAAGGAGGCGTAAGCAATGGCAGACGTGAAGAAGGTCGCCACGCGTGCGAGCTACGGCGAGGCGCTCGTGGAGCTCGGCGCCGAGCACGACGACTTCGTGGTCTTTGACGCCGACCTCGCGGCGGCGACGCACACCGCCACGTTCAAGAAGGCCTACCCGGAGCGCTTCTTCGACGCGGGCATCGCCGAGGGCAACATGATGGGCCTGGCCGCCGGCGTTGCCACCACGGGCCGCAAGGCGTTTGCGAGCACCTTTGCGATGTTCGCGGCGGGCCGCGCGTTCGAGCAGGTGCGCAACTCCATCGGCTACCCGCACCTCAACGTGAAGATCGGCGCCACGCACGCCGGCATCTCCGTGGGCGAGGACGGTGCAACCCACCAGTGCAACGAGGATATCGCACTGATGCGCACCATTCCGGGCATGACCATTCTCAATCCGGCAGACGATGTGGAGGCAAAGGCAGCTGTAGAAGCAGCCATCCGGTACGAGGGTCCGGTTTACCTGCGCTTCGGCAGACTGGCAGCGCCGATCTTCAACGATCCGGCAACCTATCAGTTCACCATCGGCAAGGGAATCACCCTGCGGGAGGGCAGCGATCTGACACTGGTTGCCACCGGTCTGATGGTTTCCGAGTCCCTCAAGGCTGCGGAACTGCTGGAGGCCGAGGGCATTCACGCACGTGTACTGAACATCCATACCATCAAGCCGCTGGATGAAGAACTGATCTGTCAGGCAGCATCGGAAACCGGTCTGCTGGTAACTGTAGAAGAACACAGCATCATCGGCGGTCTGGGCGGCGCTGTGGCAGAAGCTGTGACATCCTGCTGTCCGGTACCGGTGGTTCGCATTGGTGTCAACGACGAATTTGGTTACTCCGGTCCGGCAGTAGAACTGCTGAAGAAGTTCGGTTTGTGCGCAGATAACATTGCCGCAGTGGCAAAGAAAGCATTTGCAGAGAAGAAGTAATCGTACCTTACAATCCATATCAATGTGAAAAGCAGGCGTTTCTCATCATCTTAAACGCCTGCTTTTTTTAAGAGCTTGTGTTCGTAGGAAATATATGCGGATTTTCGAGCAAAT
>ENA-OPBG01002140-OPBG01002140.1-human-gut-metagenome-genome-assembly--contig:-NODE-2140-length-12102-cov-11.305304_pt1 | contig 12102 bp, 11 predicted proteins | sample MGYA00241065_ERZ501446 | MGnify/ENA primary metagenome ERZ501446 (study PRJEB25962, sample SAMEA2042632) | human gut metagenome | biome: human gut; feature: human-associated habitat; material: faeces...
TGTGACCTGCTCCACTTCCGGGATGGGTTTGAGATTAAAATGAATTTCGATAGAAATGTGTCTTGTCTTATCGCTGTCTATGCTCTCATGGACAACGATTTCTTTAATCAGGCGGTTTAAGGTGGCGGCGTCCAGTTCCGTGATGTCGGCGTATTCCTGAATGGCTTCTACCCACTGGCGGGCGTCACACGCAAGCCGGATTTCATCGGCCAGCTTCTTCCGGCCTTCCGTGACCTTTGCTTTCAACTCGGCCTGTTCCGCCTGCGTCTTTTCCATCAGCAGATTGAAGTTCGCTTCGCTGATACGTCCGGCAACCATGTCCTCATACAGCCGCAGCACCATCTTTTCCAGAACGTCAATCCGTTCCTCGTCTTTGGTAAGGGAACGCTCCAACGCTTCCCGCTGGCCTTTCTGCTCGGCTTCGCAGGTGTCGGTCAGCTTCCCGGCAACGGCTTCCCCGTCCATCAGGGCGGCTCTGGCGCACTCCCGGATTTTGTTCAGCACAAGGCTGTAAAGGGTGTCGTATTCAACCCGGTGCTGGGTACAGTGCTGCTTGCCGTAGGCGTTGTAGGTCTTACAGGAATAAATCTGTTTCGGGTGCTTGTCGTTAGTGTAGCGGATTGTCAGCGACTTCCCGCACTCGCCGCACTTGATAAGCCCCGCAAACAGGCTGATTTCCCCGGTCTGGCGGGGGCGCTGCCGGGATTTCAGCTTGCGCTGCACGATGTCAAAGGTCTTGCGGTCAACAAGCGGCTCATGCTGGTTCTCCACGACAATCCAGTCCTCCGGCTTCTTCTCCCCGATGGTGCCGATTTTGAAGCGGTATTCCTTCTTCTGGGAAGCGATAGCGCCGGTGTAGACGGGGTTCATCAGGATGTCCTTAATCACGGAGAAGTCCCACATATACCGCCCGTTTACCGGGTCTTTCTTTTCCCACTTGGTTGACACGTTCCGAAAGCCCCGCACCCGGTTCCAGTAGGTCGGGCATGGGATTTTTTCTTCTTCCAGCCTGCGCCGGATGTAGTTGGGGCCGTGTCCTTCCAGCGCCCACGCAAACAGACGCCGGACAATGGGAGCCGTTTCCTCATCAATCAGCAGATGGTTTTTGTCCTCCGGGTCTTTCCGATACCCAAAGGGGGCAAGGCAGCCGGTAAACTGGCCTTTCTGCGCTTTCAGCAGATAAGAGGAATGAACCTTCTTGGAAATGTCCTTGCTGTACATCTCGTTGAGGATGTTCTTGAACGGCGCAATGTCGTTGTTGTCCCGCATGGTGTCGATACCGTCATTCATGGCGATATACCGGACGCCGTGGCGGGGGAAGAAATCTTCAATCAGGAAGCCGGTCTGCAAGTAATTCCTACCCAGACGGGAAAGGTCTTTCGTAACTACAAGGTTTATCTGCCTGCGCTCGATGGCTTTCAACATCCGTTTCAGGTCGGGGCGCTCCATGTTCAGCCCCGTGTAGCCATCGTCCTGATAGACTGCAACAACCTCCCATCCCTGCTTTTCGCAGTAGGTTTCCAGCATAGCCCGCTGGTTTGCGATACTGGCGCTCTCCCCGTCAAGGTCGTCGTCCTTGGAAAGCCTGCAATAGATAGCCGCCCGGAAGCTGCTTGCCAGTACCATGTCCATGCCTGCATATTCAAATCCGTTCATCATAACCGTTACCCGCACAATCCAGACGGAACACGGTCACTCTGAACCTTGTCTTTATTATATCCTAAATCTTGCTTTTTCGCAAGATATTCTTTATCATTTCTCTGGCTGTATTTCTATGCAATCAGGCTCACGAAAACGTCCGTAGCGTCCAGTTCGCCGTCAAATACCGTTGTGACATGGATTTCAGTTTTGCTTTTTGCCATAGGCAGTTACCTCCATAAATGAAATAAGCCAGACAGGAGAGGGTCGGCAACGAAGTCCGGCAACGGGCTTCAAAAAACCTCGAAAACAATCTCTGTCTGGCGGTTGGGTTATTTATTACTTTTTCTTTTATTTTTCTGTTGCTTTGGTTGTCATAGGGGAGAAAAGCCCGCAGTTACGGGCTTTTTCCGGGCTAATGCCCTGCAACCGGCCCGGCAACGGGATAGCAACGGGGTCGGCAACCAGCTGTGATTTCCCCGGATTTTTCAGAAGGGAAGCTCCATCTGCTCCGTGACCTCTACAAATCCGTCCGGCGTTTTTTCACGCCCGTTGTCAGCGCCCGTTGCCGGGGCTTCCCGTTCCCAGCCCTTCTGTCTGCCGTATCCTTCAAATATCCGGGGATTGGAGAAATACTTCCATCCCGTGATACCGTGGTTCATAATGTCGTTGACTTCCCGGATTTCCCATTGTTTCGGCTCGTCAAAGGGGTGGTTCAGGGCTTCCTTGAAAAGCTGCTTGGAGCATACGGCGCTGCCGGTGTAGCGGTCAAGGTATGCCTGTATCATCCCGGCCTTGGTGTCCTCCGGCATAAAATCCCGTTGGTGTTCTTTGAGGTACTGTATCATTTCGGGGGTAAAAGACAGCTTGAAATCGCCGCTTTTGTAGGTTGTCATGGCTTCCGCCCATACCTGTTCGATATAGGCTCTGGAAGCGGCTTCATCGTCCAAAATGTGTACCTCAGCCCGTTCGGGGTAGACCATGACCGGCAGGAAACGCCGGTTCCCGGAACGGTCAAGGGGCAGGAAGTCCAGGGCGTTGGAAGTCCCGCCGAACACGCACTGCCGCAGCCTGTCCTCCGGGTGGGTTTCGTAGGGGATTTTATAGACCTCCTTCTGGCGGCTTAAAAATGACTTGATTTCCTCTATGCTCCTGGCGTTGGCGGTGGCAATCATCTCCGACATTTCAATAATCCAGTGGCCTTGTAGCTTGCGGTACACGTTATCATCGTCCAGCTTCCGCAAATCATCGGAAAACCACTCGTCCCGGACTGCCAGCAGACGGAAGAAGGTGGACTTGCCAGCCCCCTGACCGCCTACCAGACACAGCATGATTTCAAACTTGCTTCCGGGCTTAAATGCCCTTGTAATCGCCCCCAGCATGAACAGCTTCAAGGCTTCATAGGTGTAATCGTCCACATCAGCTCCCAGAAAGTGCCGCAGACAGAAGCGGATGCGCTCCGTCCCGTCCCATGCAAGGCTGTTCAGAAAATCCCGGATGGGGTGGTACTTATTCTCATTCGCCACAATCCCGATGGCGGTTTCAATCTTTTTCTCACTGGTAAGCCCGTAGGTTTCCTCCAGATAGAGAAGCAGATACTTCATGTCCGTATCGGTCAGGGCTGTGCTTTCTCTGTGAAAACCGATGGGCTTTATGATGTCCTTGCGGTCGGTCAGGATGTTGTAGGCGATTGCCCCGGCAAGCACAGGGTCACGCTGGAATACGGTCAGGCAGTTCCGTATGCTCTGGCGGACGCCGCCTTTCTCGGTGGTTTCCAGAGTTGCCTTTACTTCCTCAACGCTCTGGGGCGGCTGCATGGCGTTCATGGTGTTTTTTAGTTCTTGCTGCGTCTGCGGCTGCAAGCTCTGCCATTCGCTGTTCAAGCTGTATCACATCCTTTCCGTAGTCCATAATCAAAACCGCTTTTTCCTCTGTCTCCCCGAACAGCAGCACATCCAGCAGATATTCCACATGGGCTTGCTTCTGCAAGGCTTCCACGAACCGGGGATGAAACGCTTCCTCCGGGGAGTGCGGGGCATAGTCGGTTTTCCATACCCGTAAGAGGTGTAGATAATCGGCAAGGACACGGAAGCAATGTGCCTTTGCTTCCCGGAACTGTTCTTCCGGGGATTTCTGCCGGGGCTTGGGCTTCCTTGCCCTGCCCGGTGGCTTCCAGTCCTCATAGGCAAGCCCGAAGTCACTCGCCAACTGTGCGGCGGCTTCCTTTTTCCCCAGCCCGTACAGGGCAGCTACAAAATCAATCACATCCCCATCTGCACCACATCCGAAGCAGTGGAAACGCTTGTCCAGCTTCATGCTGGGGGTCTTATCGTTGTGGAACGGGCAGCAAGCCATCCCGTTTCTGTTTACCCGGATTCCGTAATGCTCCGCAGCCTGTCTTGTCGTAACGGACTGCTTCACAGCTTCAAATACATTCAAATCAATTCCTCCTTGTAAAAAAGAAAAGGCACTTATCATTCTCAATCTGAAAATGGCAAGTGCCTGTTAAAGTTCCATATCCTGTTGTTTGTGTTTCGTCTGCGCCGGGGCGTTTTTCTGTGCTTTCTTCTCGTCAGCCTTATCCTGCAAGACTTCTTTGAGGGGCTGCTTCTTGGGCGGCTCTTTGCTTTCCTCTGTGCCGGGTGTGGCTTTCCGTACCCAGTAGCGGATGTCCCGCAGCTTCTTCAAATCTTCCTGCACCTCGGTCAACGGTACTTTCAAGTCTGCGATTTCGCCCACAAGCTTCGCCTGTTCCTGCAAAAGCTCCTTTTTCGTGCTGTCCTTATCATCCGGGTGCTTGGCAAGGTAGGCACTGGCTTTCTCAAACCGGGCAACCTCCGGGTGTTCCAGCTTGAATTTTTCCTTAGTTTTCTTGAAAAATATCTTCTGGTATTTCTCATAAACGGGCTTACATTCCTTACAGTCCGTCCGGGCGGCAAGGATAGCGTCAATCACGTTGCTGCGGGTTTCCTTTGGCTTCATCTGCTTTCGGTAGTCGGCGGCAGATTTCCCGGACGTTTCTATAAAGTTTTCCAAATCCTCCACGGTGGAAAGTCCCTTTCTCTGAAGATAGGACAGGGCTTCGCTGACTGCCTTTAAGTCTTTGGAAGTTCCACGGTTTTGTCCCGCCCGTGTCCAGTCGCTCCGTTCTGCCTTTCGTACCTCCATGTACTTCATCAACAGATTGGGAAGAAATACCGCTTCCTCCGCAGCTTTTTCCGCAAGCAGTTCTTTTCGTTTTTCACTAAGCTCGATAATCCAGCCTTTGAGATTTTTAATAAGCTGCCGGATAGACTTCATCAGGCTGTTGGCGGCTTTGATTTCCCGGTTCAGATTTCCGATGTTGGTCTGAATCCCTCGCTTTTCCATCTGCCGGACAGCAGCACCCTCATGGACGGTAGGGATAATATCAAGCCCCTGTCTTTCATAAGAACGGAGATCCACCCGCTCCGGGCGGTTGTTGGCTTCCAGATAGCGGTTCTGGATGATCTCCCATTCATGCCGCCAGATTTCACAATACTTGCGGTCGTTCCAGTCAACCGTATCTTCCTTGTGACTTTTCCATCTGCCGGACGGAAGTTTTATCCGTTCCCCGTTCTCGTCAAGGTCATAAACCTTGCGGCTCTTGGGAAGCCATTTCCCATGTTCATCCATTGCCCGCATAGTCAGCATGACATGAGCGTGAGGGTTTCCGTCCCCTTTGTCATGGATGGCAAAATCCACGCACATTCCTTTGGAAACAAACTGCTGATTGCAGAAATCCCGGACAAGGGCGGCGTACTGGTCGGGCGGTATCTCTCTGGGGATGGTAAGCACCCACCGCCTTGCAAGCTGGGAGTTCCATTGCTTCTCCACCGCTTCGGCGGCGTTCCATAGGGTATTGCGGTCTGCATATTTCTGTGGGGCATTTGCCGGGAGCAGGATTTCATTGTGGACGATACCACGCTTTTCCGGGTAGTGCTTCACTTGCTGGTCGTATTCACAGAACAGCTTTTCGCCGCTTTGGTAAGCAGCGGCGGCAACCGCAGACTGCCGCTGGCTGCGCTGAACAATCGTGATTTCGTTGTGTGGACAGGGCATTTCGTGTCCCTCCTTTCGCTAATTGGTGGATGGGGTGGCGTTTTACCACCTCATTTTGGGCAGAAAAAAAGCAGGAGACCTTTTTCAGATTTCCTGCTCGGTGTGCCACTGTGTGAGCGGCGGGTATTTAGTTGTAAAAGTTCGGGACAAGTTGACCCGATGTAAAGCTAACAAACTGGAATTGCACCAAAACAATCTAAGACAACAACGCTGCCCTACTTGCGATTTTTTCTTGTACTGCGGAAACAGTTTCTTGAATGGAATAAGTGGTCGTATCTATAACATTCGATTCATATATTCCCAGATTGCAAAATTGCTCCCACATGGTTTCTACCAATTCGATATTTGTCTTTCGGTCTAACTTTGAGCGTTCAACAGCTCGCTTCAAGGTTTCTTCCTTACTTGCCCTTAAAATAATATAATGCACCTCATAATGTTCCCGAACAAGACTTTGCCACGGCTTTAAAAACCACGGTCCGATAATACCGTCAACAATTACATCATATCCACCACGAGCATATCGCTTCGCAGCTTCTAAAAACGCTTCAATGACAATCAAATTTTGCTCATTTGATTCTGGCAAATGCGGTGGTATTGCCCCTTTACTCAAATAATGATAAAAGTCATCTGTGTGCATATGCACAGACTTTTCCAAATCTGATTCTTTTGCAACAGCAGATGCCGTTGTAGTTTTTCCTGTCCCCGGCGCACCTGTGATTACAATAATTCTACCTTGATTTATCTATATTTTACCTCCACAAATTCCGATTTTTAACAGTTTATATATTATAGCAAAGGCATTTAAAAAAGTCTATGTACTTTCTTTATATATTTAAAAATTGACAAAGGACTTTTATGGAATGTTTTTTACTGCTTTCCAGTGCTTTATAAAAAAGTATACTTTTTTATAGGGTAGAAGTAAAAAAATAGAAACAGAAAATCTGCTTCTATTTTTTTAATAAGTATTATCTTTCTAAATCTTGGCTTTTTTCAACTATTTTTTTGATAGCAGGATTTTTACAAGCCTGTTTTAAAGCTGTACGAAATTTGGCTTTTTTTATAATAGCATCGTTACCCGCAATTTTAGAAGTAATATTTTTTCTAACTTTGTTTAAATCATCAGTATTTTTAATTTCTTTAACTATTACTTCAGCAATTTCATTGATTGAATTTAATTTTTCTTGAGAATTGATAATTTGGTCGCAAAATTTTTCTAAATGTGGAATATCTTCAGTAATAGTATCCCAAACAAAACGTTCATCAACGTTATGGTACTCGTGCGCATATACGTTACGCATTCCTTTTATTGCATGCCATGGAATAGAATTATTTTTTTCTTTAAAATCACTGCTTAAATGATTAGATAACTCGCCAATTTGCATAACGAACATACCGGCAGCAGCTTGATAAACTTCAGTTTTTTCAAAAGTAGCAGCGTCTTTTGCAAAGTTAGTTTTTAAATCATTAATATTCAAACAATACTTCTTTATTTTCTTTATAATTTCTAAGTCTTTTTTTGCCGTCATAAATTAAAATGCCGTCCTTCTTTATACCTTCGATTAGGTAATCATCTAATTTTCTTTTGGTTACAGGTTCTAAAACTATATCTACTTCTTTGTGTAATGCTTTCTTTAAATCTATGAAAAGGGCACTTAACTGAAATAGACCTCGCATTTTGCCGCGTTTAACATAAAAATCATAATCGCTGTTAGAGCGAGCATCATTGCGTGCTTGCGACCCAAAAAGATAAACGGCTTCAAGCCCATATTTATCGGCGATAGGCGATATTAATTTTTTCAGTTTTTCTAAATCTGTTTTCATAAAATCACCTCACACTATCTCTACAATTATATATTATAGTAAAATTGCGCATTAAGCAAATTAAATTTGAATAATAAAATGCAGGCGTGTAACCTGCATTTTATTATTTCTGAAATTTTTCAATTAAATAATATACGATAAAAAGAATCATGCCTATCGGCGTAGTATACCTTGTAATGCTGTCAAGCTGCATACAGGTAATGTATCCTGTTAAATTTAAAGCCAGGCTACTCATTACAACAATAAATAATATACCGGCAATACCGAAAAACAAATAATCTATTTTAGTAATTTTCATATAATTTACCATTAAAAAGGAATTTCTTCATCAAACGGAACATTCTTCTTTTCACCAAATTCATTGCCAAAATCTGCATTACTTTGGGGTTTAGACTCTGCATATTCAAAGGTATTTGATATAACTTCCGTAATCCAACGAGTTGTATTATTCTTTGTTTTATAAGAGCGAATTTGCAAACGTCCTTCAACAATAATACGCTGACCTTTTGTTACAGTATTGCCAAGGCGTTCTCCGGCCGGCCCCCAAAGAACAACTTGTATAAAATCTGCATCATAATTGCCTTCTGGATTTTTAAATCCACGTTGAACAGCAAGAGTAAATTGGCAAACTACTTTTCCTGTTGTTGTATAACGCACCACCGGAGCTTCAGTAAGACGGCCAGATAAAATAATTTTATTCATTATAATTTCCTCCTTTATTTATGATTAAAGATATGGATGGTTGACTTAAATTAAAAATATTTGCAATAAAATTTTGCGATAAAAATTTTTCATTATATAATCTACAAATTTCAGCATTACGAGCTGCGCGGTTTTGATACGTATTTATAAAAATTTCTTCTACTTCAACACGATAAGCAAAATCTCTTACTACAAATAACCTACGTTCTCCGTTTGAATAAAAAATTTTTAATTCAGTAGTTTTTATTCCATAACGTGGGTTATTTACAACATGTAAAAAATCGACTTTGCCATGTTTTATTTCTTCTTTTATAAGTTCAGGAAAATCGTTCATACAAATACTTCCTTATTTTTTCTTTTTAAGAACGGGCTGACCGGTTTTGCCGCTTTCAAAAGTAGCCTTGCAGTCAGGATAATTATTGCAGGCGAAAAAGACACCATTCTTTCCACTTCGTTTAATTAAATACCCCTTTTTACATTCAGGACATAATTTAATAAGAGGTCTACCTTTGACATCAGAAAAATAAGCTTTACAACCAAAGGTTTTATATTCGCTGCAACTCCAAAAATCACCATCCTTTCCGCTTCGTTTGTGCAAATAACCATTGCCGCAAACAGGACATTTTTCTATAACGGGAATGCCTTTACAATCTTCAAAAATTGCTTTACATCCATTTTTATAATTACTGCATGACCAAAATTTTCCAAATTTGCCGTCATGTAGATAAAGTTTACCGTTGCCGCAAATAGGGCAAACAGGATAGTCGCTTTTGGAAGGTATTTTGGTAAATTTACTTTCCAGTGTAATGATATTTTTTACAAAATCTTCCTGTTTGCGCATATATTCATCAAGTGTTAATGTGCCGGCGTCGATTTTATCCAAATCCATTTCCATAAGTGCTGTCATATCAGGATAAGTTACTTCATCTGGCAGGCAGGCCAGCAATTCTTTTACATTATCCGATACATAAAGTTCTTGTTTTTTCTTAGCTGATTTTTCAATAAGCATACCGGCATCTAATAATTGCTTGATAAGTGTGCTACGCGTGGCTTCTGTGCCAATACCTTTAATATCTTTAACTATTTCTCTAAGTTCAGAGTTTTTTACATATTTGTGGGCATTGGTCATGGCTGCTATAAGTGTACTTTGAGTAAATCGGGCTGGTGGCGTAGTATTTTTTTCAACTATATTAGCAATGGTTACATTTACAACATCACCTTCATGTAAGGCCGGCAGCTGTTTGTTGTCATCATCAGTTTTAACTTCGCTGTCGCTTTCGATTGTTTTCCATCCATTTTTTGTAATAACTTTGCCACGGGCCAGGAAAGTTTCATCTTCACACTCAATAACAGCTTTGGTCTGTTCAAATTCCTGTACCGGGTAAAACTGTAAAATGAAACGTTTGGCGATTAAGAAATATAATTTACTTTCATCATCTGGTAAGCTTTGCAAATCTACTTTTTCCAAAGTTGGAATCAGCGCATGATGGGCAGAAACTTTTTTTGTATTATATGCTTTGCTTTTAAGCTTCGCATCCGCACCATTAGCACATTTTTTCAATTCATCATTACCAGTTAATTTTAAGTTTTCCAAAATTGCAGCAGCATCATCAAATTGACTTTCCGGAAGGTAATTACTATCACTGCGCGGATAAGTGGTTAATTTTTTTTCATACAGCGCCTGAGCCAGTTCCAAAGTTTTTGAAGGACTAAAACCATAAGCAGGTTCAGCTGCGCGCTGAAGCGTGGAAAGACTGAACGGCAAAGGCGGAGCTGCTGTGCCTTTTTCGGTCGATACTGATTTTATAACACCGGTTTTGCCGGTAATTTTCTGAGAACATGCGCGAGCCGGGATAACATCAAGCAAACGTCCTTCTTCATCCAGGCCGTCTGTGTTATCAGGAATTTGCCACATTGCTTCAAATGGCAACGAAGTTGCAAGTCTGAATAATCCGCGTACATTGTAATATTTAACAGATTTGAAATTATCTATTTCATCATTTCTACGCGCGACAAGTGCCAGCATTGGCACTTTTACTCGGCCCACTTTAATGGTGGTGCCGGCATCAAGAGTATATTTGCGGCTTGCATTTATGCCGAAAAGCCAGTCGGTGCGCTCGCGGCCTAAAGCAGCAAGATAAGTAGTGTAACAAGTGCTGTTATCTACCATATTGTCAAAAGCACGTTTAATAGTTGTATCGTCCATAGCATTAATAAAAAGGCGTTTTACCGGTAACTTATTATCTGCTAATTCCAATACTTCATCAACTAAAAGCTGACCTTCACGGTCAGGGTCGCCTACATTGACTACAATATCAACTTTTTTTAATAAAGTAGTAACTGTTTTATAAATAAATGGATAGTTACCTTTTGGATTTACAAATTTTTCCCAACGCTGCGGTATAATTGGCAAAGTTTCATAAGAATATTTTTTAAAATCGGGGTTATAATCATCAGGCATTTTTTGTAAAAGAATATGACCTTGCAGCCACGCAACATAATCATTGCCAACTTCATAATAGCCGTCTTTCTTTTCGGCAGAGCCTAAAAATTCGGCAACAGCTTCAGCAAGGGAGGGTTTTTCGCAAATAAATAAGCGTTTCATTAGCAAAATCCTTTCTCAACCGCATATTTTCGTTATAAGCTTATTTTTTCATCAAGACACACAAACACAAGCGATGCTTTTAAAAAACGGCTCAAAAACGATAATTTTTAGATAAATATGCAGTCGGTAAAATTAAAAATTAGTTATATACATAATATGTGCATAAATCTGAAATATCGTAGGAGTTCCGGAGAACAAATAAACGGGTATCCAAAAAATAAGTATAGGTGCAAATGGAACAGCAACATATTTTATGGATGGTTTTAATATAATCAAGAATAAAAAAGTAAATCCGGTTAAAATCATGGTAACAGTAAAATAATCTAAAAACATTGGCCATCCCCAAAATAATCCAAGAACGGCAAGTAACAAAACATCTCCAAAACCAAAGCCTTCGGCTTTATAAATTAAGAGCGTAGCAGCATAAATTATATAGCCGGTTATAAAACCTGCTAATGCGCCAAAACATCCGGATATAAATTCTGCGCTGTATAATTTGTAAATACCTATTATTAAGGCTGCTAAAATTAAATCTAAATCAAAAATTGCTTTTTCTTTGAAATCAGTATAGGCAATTTTAAGTAGTATTGCAGTAATAATAACGGAGAAAAAGATAGTCATGGTTCCTCCGGCTCTATTATTACAAGTGCTTCGCCGGAGTGCGCGGACTGCACGTTGCCAGTGGAAAGTTTTGCTTCCAGCCGGAAAGTATTATCAGAAGTACGGGTATAAGTAAAATAATCTAAATTAACCATATCTTCCAAACCCATAATCTTAATAACATCATCATTTAATGCAGGCGGCAGCTCACCGAAATGATTGGTGTAATAAGAAACAATGGAACGGTCTAAAATAACCGACATGGTTTCTATTTCTTTATCTGATACAGAATTTTTAAAATTATCATTATTGTAAAATGTAGTTCCGGAAATAATGATAATAAGAAGCATGGCTATTAAAAATCGTATAAGCATAAATCCTCCTAAGACGCTTTAATAAAATAACGAACTGCCATATTTATAGGCCGATTTTCATTGGCAGTAGGAATAACACGGGAAGCGTCAAAACTGGTAGCATTGACCGGGCCACCACCATCACGGTCAAAGGTACGAATAACATAACTCATTTGAAATAGTTTGCCGTCAGCATAAGACATACTGGTTGCCATACTGCCGGTAATGTTGCGTATTGCATCGCCTTGCAGCTCGCCGAGAGCGCCGGACTGGTGTGTAACAGTACCGTAATGGCTGCTTGTG
>ENA-OPBG01002144-OPBG01002144.1-human-gut-metagenome-genome-assembly--contig:-NODE-2144-length-12082-cov-2.100108_pt1 | contig 12082 bp, 13 predicted proteins | sample MGYA00241065_ERZ501446 | MGnify/ENA primary metagenome ERZ501446 (study PRJEB25962, sample SAMEA2042632) | human gut metagenome | biome: human gut; feature: human-associated habitat; material: faeces...
TGCGAAGCGCTTTCTGGAAATAGCGCATCGTGTCGAGATGTCCGATGAATTTTAGACTTCCCTCTTTGGAAAATTTAATTCTGACCTTCATAACAGACACCTCCTTGATAACGTTTGGCTCCGCAGCCGGAACAGCGCATTCTGCAATTCGGAGTTACTTTTTCCTCTCTTGCCCGCTCCCACTCTCGAATTAAAAATTCTTTTGTAACTCCGGCGTCAATGAAATCCCATGGCAAAAGTTCTTCTGTCTTTCGTGGGCGAAGGGTATAGAAATCCAGAGAGATTCCAGTCTGAGAGAAGGCTTCTAGCCACAAATCCATCCGGAAGGTCTCTGACCAGGCATCGTACAGAGCTCCTTTTTCATAGGCACAGCGGATCACCTGGGCTGCACGCCGATCGCCTCTGGCTAAGAATCCTTCCAGGATTGTCACATCAGCCTCATGCCAATTGTAGCGGATACTCCGCTGGTTTAGCTGAGCTCTGATTTCTCCTTTGACAACCTTTGCTTTTTTCACGAACTGTTCCTGGGTGAACATCGGCGCCCACTGAAAGGGGGTGAATGGTTTCGGAACGAAAAAAGAGGTGCTGACGGTGATTTGCACTTTTCCATTTCTTTGCGGTTTGGGAATCTCATAGTACTCTTCAGCTATTTTTTCTGCCAGATGAGCGATTCCTTTCATGTCCTCTTCCGTCTCAGTGGGTAGACCCAGCATAAAGTAGAGCTTTACTTTGTTCCACCCTCCCTGAAACGCACTCTTAGCCCCTTGCAGGATGGCCTCCTCAGTCAGCCCTTTGTTAATGACATCCCGCAGTCTCTGTGAACCGGCTTCCGGAGCAAAGGTCAGGCTGCTCTTTCGGATATCCTGTACTTTGCTCATAACATCCAGGGCAAAAGCATCAATTCTAAGAGAAGGCAAAGAGATGTTAACTCCCTGACTTTTAAACTCATCAATCAGGAAATTGACCAATTCTTTGAGCTGGGAGTAGTCACTGGAACTAAGAGAACTCAGAGAAATCTCATCGTATCCGGTATTCTCCAGCATCTGACGCGCGTATTCTTTCAGACGTTCCACGTCTTTTTCGCGGGTGGGACGATAGATCATCCCTGCCTGGCAGAAACGGCAGCCACGGATGCAGCCTCGCTGGATTTCCAGAGTCACCCGGTCCTGGGTCGCCTTGATAAATGGCACAACTGGTTTTGTAGGATAGGCTGAGTTATTCAGCTCCATGACCACCTGTTTCTCAACTTTTTCAGGGATACCAGGAAAGCTTGGGGTAAAAGCAGCCAAAGTTCCATCCGAATGGTAACGAACCTCATAGAGCGAGGGCACATAAATTCCGGGGATAGACGCAGCTTTTTGCAAAAATTCTCTGCGCCCGGCTCCCTCTGCTTTATTTTGAATGTAAAGATTCAAAAGTGCGTCGTAAGAAGTCTCTCCCTCTCCGATATAGAATAAGTCAAAAAATTCTGCGATGGGCTCCGGATTGTACACACAAGGCCCTCCACCGATGACGATGGGACAGGTATCGTCACGATCTGCAGCAGACAAAGGAATTTGGCTCAAATCCAAAAGCTGCAAAATATTAGTGTAGCACATCTCGTACTGAATCGTAATTCCCAGAAAATCAAAGTCTCTGACAGGGTCTTGGGATTCCAGAGCGAACAAAGGAATCCGTTGCTGTCTCATAATTTTGTTCAAATCTGTCCAGGGAGAAAATACCCTCTCGCACCAGACATCCGGACGTTGATTAAACATATGATAAAGAATCTGCATTCCCAGATGAGACATGCCGATTTCATAGACGTCCGGAAAACACATAGCGAACCTAATATCCACTTTTTCCGGGTCTTTCATGACACTATTGACTTCATTCCCGATATACCGGGCGGGTTTCTCGATTTTTAGTAATATTTCATCATTTAATGCAAGTTTTCTCATATATTTCCTTTCCCATGGTTTCTTTGAAGAAACTATATCACTTCAAAGTGCGTACTTATATAAATATCAGTAAAAGTATATACTTTTTTTATTCAAAATGATAGGAGAAAAAAGATGATTGCAGTAGATTTATTGAGTGAAATTTTTATTTTAATTGTATTAGGAATTTATTTGAAAAGGAATAACGTTATTGATGGACATACAGTGGATCAATTAACTGATTTAATTGTAAAAATATGGTATACTCACATACAATTTTGGGATATGAAAAAGATAGAGTTAAGCGCTTACATGTGTTACTATATATCTAGGAGGATTTTTTATGGGAAAATTGGATAATAAAGTGGCAATTATTACAGGAGGAAATGCTGGCGTAGGTAAAGAAATCGCTAAATTGTTTGCAAGTGAAGGAGCAAAAGTTGTTATTTCAGCAAGACGTCAACAAGTCTTGGAAGAAGCAGCAAAAGAAATTGAAGCAGCAGGAGGAACTGTTTTATGTGTTCCTACTGATATTTCTAAAGTGGATGATGTTAAAAACTTAGTAAGTAAAACAGTTGAAACTTTTGGTCAATTAGATATTTTAATTAATAATGCAGGTGTTTTAGATAAAGGATTAAATGCGATTGATCAAATTGATTATGATGATTTAAATAGAGTTATTGATATTAATCAAAAAGGAACAATGTATTGTATGTCAGAAGCTTTAAAAGTGATGAAAAGTGGAGCTTCTATCGTTAATATCTCAAGTGTTGCTGGACAATATGGTGCTGGTGGTGCTGTTTATGTATCTACTAAAGCAGCAATTATTGGGGTAACAAAACATGCAGCAATGCGTTTTGCTAAAGAAAAAATTAGATGTAATGTTATCTGTCCAGGAAGTATTACAACAGATATGGCAGCAGGATTAACACCTGATACAATGGATATGAAAATGATGGGTGCTATGTCAGCTCATAGTGATTTAACACTTCAACCTTGTAGTCCTTTAGATGTTGCAAAAGTAGCGCTTTTCTTAGCAAGTGATGATGCAGCACCACTTACAGGACAAGTTGTTGTAAGTGATTATGGAGTAGATTTATAATATGTGAAACCGCACAATGTGCGGTTTTTAATTGATTTGTTTTTTAATCATTGTATGAATGTTCTCCTCATGTCTAAAGACAGGGGATTATTGTTGCCTGCCAACATTGTTGGCAGACCAGTTCATTTCTGATAGGTCGCAGTGCAAGTTAGAGGTATGCCATTGCCCTTCCTAGAGCAGAACCTATAGTTCTCTAGGCAGTATATCTGTTACCAATATACTCAGTTGAGTTGCATATATTTATTGCTCCCAATAAATCCCTATGTGTATGAAATCCACATCTGCACGTATAATTTCTGTCATTTGCATGATGAACACTTCCACATATCGGACAGATCTGACTTGTATATGTTGGATCTACATACTCAACTTTTATGCCTGCCAGTTTTGCTTTGTATTCTATAAACTGTGCAAGTCTATAGAATGACCATGTATGCAGGCTATGATTGTTTTTTCGACTTGTTCTTGTCGTTGAGCGGATGTTTTGTAGTCGCTCTAATTTGATTACTGAGACATCATGTGCTTTTGCTGTATTTACGATTTCACGACTTAGCTTATGATCTATATCTTTCATTGTTAATTTTTTTCTTTCATATAATCACCTTTGTCATTATAACAAAAAAGTTCACTTTAAATAAAGTCACGTTCCTTCAACCATGTTGTAATTCCATCATCATTGACATCTGGACATATTTCATCAGCCACCGCTTTTGCTTCAGGAACCGCATTATCCATTGCAACACCTGTTCCAACAGTTTCTAACATTTCTAAATCATTGCGTCCATCTCCAAAAGCAATCGTATCTTTGATATCTTTATGAAGTGCATCTACTAATTTTTGGATTCCTACAGCTTTAGAAACACCTTTTAATGTTAAATCAAACGAACATCCTGTTTGATGTCTTTGAATATCAAAATATGGAGATAATGTTTCAACTAAAAGAGGAATATCTTCTTTTGAATTGATAACGATCATTCCAATATATGTTTCAATTTCTTGTGGATCAAAATCATCAATAATTGTTTCATCTTTCATTCCCCATACTCTAGCAAATTCTTTATGTTGTGGGTCATTTTTATCTAAGACATAAATATAATCGCTACTTTCAAAATAGAAACTAAAATGATGTTCTTTAGATAATTTAATTGTTTCTTCTATTGCTTTTGCTGGAACAACAGCTTTATAAATAGCATCTCCTTTATATTCTACATAGCCCCCATTACAAGTGACATATCCACTAAAAGGATAATCCATAACACCTTCTGTAATAAAGCATTTGCATCTACCTGTAGCTAGAAATACATCATGACCTTTTTGTTTTAACTGATCAAAGGAATTTCTATTTATTGTTGATATACCATAAAGCCCTTTATTACAATCTATCAATGTACCATCTATATCAAAGAAAAATAATTTAGACATCTTTACCTCCATAATATAAAAGACAAATGTGAATACATTTGTCTAGAATGTTTTTTCTAATGCTACTAAATCAATTTCCATAGGTGTTTGATTACCTAAGAAATCAATAAGTACTTTAGCTGTTTCTTTTTCAAAATCAATCGATTCAACAGTTCCACTTTTACCAGCAAATGGACCTGAAATAACATTTACTTCATCTCCAACAGCATAGTCAATTTCGATTGCTGAAGTACTAATACCCATATTCTTTAAGATTGGATCTAATTCATGTTTTTGAAGTGGGAAAGGTTTTGCTCCTCCACCAGAAGAACCAATGAATCCTGAAACCCCTGAAGTATTACGTACAACATACCAAGCTTCATCTGTCATAACCATTTCTACAAGAACATATCCAGGAAACATATTTGTTACTTTGTTGATTTTTTTACCATCTTTAATAACTGTTTCTACATGTTCTGGAATTATAATATTATATAAGCAATCTTGTAATCCCATTGATTCAATACGTTTTTCTAAGTTTTCTTTTACTTTATTTTCATGACCATTGTATGTACAAACAACATACCATTGTCTTCCTTCATCATTCATTCCTGCCATAATTAATCCATCCCCAACGCTTTCAATATAAATGCAATAACGGCATCTCCACCAAAGAAGAATAACCCCATTACAAAAGTAAACACTAATACAGTTAAAGAATTATTAAATAATTCTTTTTTTGTTAACCAATGAATATTTTTAATTTCAGCTCTGATTCCTTTTAAATTGAACCACTCTTTAAATTTTAATTCATGTTCTACTTCTTCAACGACTTCTGTTTCCGCCTTTTTACCAAACACGACATAGCCTCCTTATTTTGTTTCTTTATGTAACGTATGCTTTCCACAACGTTTACAATATTTATTTAATTCTAATCTTTTTACATTTAATCGTTTATTTTTAGTCATTGTATAGTTTCTCGATAAACATTCACTACACACTAAAATGATTTTCTCTTTCATCTTATCAACTCATTTCTATGCCACTATAATTTAGCATAAAAGCTAGCTATAGTCAATCTTATTTAGATTTGTCCATCTTTTTTTGTAAGCGATATTTCGCATTATAGACACAACGAATATCAATATTCAACAATTCATCTTCTCCTTATCGTATATAATCATAAGTTCTTTTGTATCTATTATCATTTCCCCTGCTTTTTCTATTTTATTTAAATAATAACTTTTGTTTTCATTTAACCGTAATTGATATTCCGGTCTATTATAACCCTTTTGATCTGCAATAATATTTTCAATACGCATATTACTTCCATAGATTTCTTGATCTAAAGAAATCGTAGAAATTTTATTACCTCTATTAAGTATTCTTTTTTGTAATTTTAATACATCATTAATCGCATATGAAAAATATGTATTTATAGAAGCATTCTTATCATAGCGATAGCGATCAAAAATTCCAATCAAAACAAGTAACGCCTCTTGACTATAATCTTCTGCAGAAGTTAATGCTGTTTCTCTACAATAACGTTTCACAAAAATTCCAATTTTATTTTTATACTCATCTAACAACAATTTATACGCTATTGAAGAACCTAAATGATATAAATACAATAATTCTTGTTCATTATACGCTATCATAGTTTGTCTCTCCTTTCTTACTATAAAGGATGACGTGAGTTATAGACTTGATATAAAAGAACAGATGCAGCTACTGATGCATTTAATGAATTCACATGTCCTACCATTGGTAAAACAACATTAATATCACAACTTTTCTTTACCAATCTTGACATTCCAAATCCCTCTGAACCAATAACTAATACTGTAGGCATATTGTAATCAACACTTCTATAATCTTGACTGTTTTCTAATTCACAACCAACGATCCAAAATGCCTTCTTTTTTAAATCTTCTAATGTTCTTGTTAAATTTGTTACCTGTGCTACTTTTACATGATGAATAGCTCCTGTTGAAACTTTCGCAACCGTTCCATTCAATCCAACACTTCTATTTTTTCCAATAATAACACCATCAACACCAACAGCATCACATGTTCTCAAAATAGCACCTAGATTATGAGGATCTTCCAAACCATCTAACATAAGTAATAGAGGTTGTTTATTTTCAGGAATATCTTTTAAAATTTCATCAATACTTCCTTGAACTGAAAAATGATCATCAACTCCAAAACTATAAATTCTTTTTAAAATACCATTTTGACTGTAATAATATGCAATATTACTTGCTAGAGAATTAATTTTTAATTCAGTTTCATAGATAACCAATGGTTTATCATCAACTATATGATTCAACATTTCAAAATCCATCGGTTTAATAAATAAAGCATCTACTAATCTAATTTTAATATCTTTATCTTTTTCTAAATTTTCTTTTTCTTGACATAATTCTTGCAAATTTCTAGCAACTACGTTAATTGGCTTTTCCCTAGACCTTTCGGTTCCAACTTCATCTAGTTGTCTTCTATTTATTCTATCAATAACCCTTTTAAAGGATATACTATCATCTCCAGTCTGAGCTAAGTTTGCTATCTTTTGAATTAAAAAGTTTTGAGCCTGTCCCTCTAATTTTACTTCACTTTGATTTATTGCAAGTGTTGATAAAAATAAATCTTCATCAATTTTAGTTTGTTCATAAAAAAATTCATTTCCTTTTGATTTATCAATATTAAATTCTTTTGAAATATCCTCCATATTTTCATTAAATATTTTTGGATTTTTTTTATTAAAATCTCTATATATTTCATATTTTTCATTATTGTCTAATTCATATTCTAATTTACCTGAAAATTCTTCCCCAGACCATGGTTTATATTTTTCAAAATCTGATATTTCTTTTCCTTTTTTATTTTTTGAAATTCCATAAAATGAATTTACAATAAAATTTAATAAAGTAGATTTTCCAGATTCATTTTTTCCATATATAATATTAATTCCATCTTTTAATTTAATTTCTTTTTCTTTTAATTTTCCATAAGAATTTATTCTTAATTTATTTATTTTCAAGAAACTTCCTCCTCTTTTTTTTATTTTTAGAAATTTGAAAGAATGTCCCCAAATCCCTTTTTCGGGGGATTTTAAGGAACGTCCCTAAATCCCTAATGCCTCCATTCCAATTTCAACAGCTTTTTCTATTATTTCTTTTTCTTCATTTGAAATGTTTTCATTATTTAATTTTTGTAACATTTCTTTTGCAAATAATCCTTTTAATGTTGTTTCATTTGCAATTTTCTCTAAATCATAATTTATTTTAGTTTTATTTTTTATTTTTATAATTTTATCATTTGAGATTAATTTATATAATTCATACCTATCAATCTCAAAATTTCTTTTTCCGACTAAAATTATTTCTATTAAATCATTTTTTTCAAATTTCAATTCATTAATTTTTTCAATTAATTCCTCTTTTGAAATTATTTCTGTAACATCTAATTCATATAATTTAAATTCTGTTTCATCTAAAGGTACAAATTGTAAATCTATTTTTTCTTTTTCTAGTTCACCAACTATCATTCCATGTTTGCCTAATTCGTCAAAGCCTAATGATACTGTTGAACCTGGATATACGACATTTTGATTTTCAACTTGATTATAATCTAATTTATGAATATGACCTAATGCAACATAATCAAATCCTTTTTCTTTTAATATTTTTGAAGATAATGGATTATACTCACTGTTTTCAATTGTTCCCCCATCTAATGTTCCATGTATTACTAATATATTTAATTTATTTTTGTTTTCGATTTGAATATTTTCAATTCCGCTATTTTTGCAATAAAAATCATCAAATCCATATCCATAAATATTTGCATCTTCACATTCAATTTTTTCAATTTTTGATGTAAATATTTTTACGTTTTCATTCCAATGAAATTGATTATAATAAGAATTTAGGCGAAGAAGTTCTCTGCGTACATGCAGAATCTTTCTGGAAATATCCGAATCCCGTCCTTTTCCCTGGGTCAGACATTCTTCTAAATCCGTGAGTCTCTCTTCATACTTTTGCAAAAAACGAATCTCATCATGAATCAAATATTCGATGAATGTAAACAAAAAGTGGTGTATTCCGGCAGACTCCCACACTTGATTCTGCTCCAGATAACAAAGAATCTTTAAAACATACTCCTCATCCCCCACAAAAGTAATTCTATACTTATCCAGATAAAAGCCAAAGCCCTCCGTACTGCCCAACAAGTCCTGCTTGGAAGGAATCACAAAAGTTCCTATCATGCAGTCTTTCAGCATATCCACCTTACAATACTGCAAAACTTCAAGGCTCTGCAGCAAACGGTAATCTGCCGCTTTTTCCTTGCGCGCTCTCCGATACTCCTCCACACTCAAAAGTTCTACCAAAAGTTCATCTTCCCGCAATTTATCCTCCGACTGCACGGGAATTAACTTCTCTTTTAGCCGATACCGCATCTTTCGTTCTCCTGTTCTCTCTCATAAGGTCGGGTAATCTGTTCTATTTTCATCATACCATGTTCCCCTGAAAAAATACAGGGGCATGAAAATTTTAACGGCCGCTTAGCGGCCGTCTGCAAACTGTCTCACTCATATTTTACAATCTCTTTTTTTAGTCTCTTCATAATTCTTTTTTCCAATCTGGAAATATAAGACTGGGAAATTCCCAGCAAATCAGCGACTTCCTTCTGAGTCTTTTCTTTCCCGTCCACAGAATGAAGTCCAAATCTCAACGTGACAATGGTCTGCTCCCTCGGGCTTAGCTTGCTGATCGCGTTTCCCAGCAGATCTCTCTCCACTTCGTCCTCGATTCCTCTAGAGATCACATCCTCATCTGTACCTAAAATATCCGAGAGCAAAAGCTCATTCCCATCCCAATCCACATTCAGAGGTTCATCTATAGACACCTCCATCTTCGTCTTGCTGTTCCTTCTCAGATACATCAAAATCTCATTTTCTATACACCGCGAGGCATAGGTCGCCAGTTTAATCTTTTTCACAGGATTAAACGTGTTGATCGCTTTGATTAAGCCAATAGTTCCGATAGAAATCAAATCCTCCACACCGACCCCGGTGTTATCAAACTTTTTCGCAATATACACCACGAGACGCAAATTATGTTCAATCAGCAGAGCCTTCGCCTCTTTTTCCTGTTCTGTGCCCAGCTTCTGTATCACTTTTTCTTCCTGCTGCGCATCCAGCGGTGCAGGCAGCACGTCAGCACCGCCAATATAATAAACTTCTCTGGTTCTCGGCCATACCATGCTGGAAAACCTGGAGAAAATGGAAACCGGATAGTAATTTGCTGCTAACCTTGTATTCATAGATGTGACCCCTCCTAATCTAATTTTTTATCAACTTAGAATTTATGATCATCTGATACTTTTTCCCCAAAGCAAATTCTTCCGTCGACACGGCAATCACCGGATTTGAAATATGAATTATCTCCCTGGGCGTATGTATGAATAAATTCTCCACAGTCACTGCCAATAAGATTCCCTTTCCGCTAATTCCGCAGTAAGGTAAAAAATGCGGGCGAAGTCTCGGCAGTTTTGTACTCTCTCGCTCCCCTGATGTTCTCTGCACGCACTCCAGCAGTTCTGTCAGTTCCGTTTCCAACAGCTGCTCCAAAGTACATCTATCTATCACACTGACTGGTTTTCTGTTCAGAGAATCCTCTAACTGATTCCCTGTGTCATAGAGTCCATAGAGAGAAATCTTGCGCCCTCCCTCCTCAAGAGTCACCGGATAGACATTCCTAATTCGTATCTGAAAATACTCATATCCTATGGAAATGCAAGTGAAGACCAGATAAGTCACCAGGGCAAAAATCAAAAAAGTCTTCAGGCCGATACCCCTGTCAGTAGACATAACTTCCCAAAAACCTCCACATAAAAACGCTGTAAGATACAGCGCTATCAATGCCCGCATAAGCATACTTCCTGTTTTTGCTCCACATCCTATTCGCACCATTCCCAGAGCCAACAACCCCTGAAACAAAATGGTACCTGGTAAATAGCCATCCATGGGCAACATTAAAAACACACAGGCTCCAAGAGCTCCCACAGCTGCCCCTAAAAGGCTTCGCAGAGGACTGATTTTCCAATCCAGCAATCTGCAAGTCAGGCGCAGCAAAATGTAGTCCATGACGAGATTCGTAACAAAAACCGCATCCAAATATATTTCATAATACACAAAAAACCCCCTACGACCTGTATGTCTCTCACTTTGGTAAGTGAGTACATTATAGGTGATAGGGGGTTCTAAATTTGTCAAAACTACAGTGCCGAGAGCAAAAAATTTTCGACACGTACCGACTTTATTTTTCTATCTTATGTCACTTTATAAACATTCTTTTTCGTCAGCAGAACATCAAAGACTCATGCAAAATTTTCATGATAAAACTTCAGTGCCCGGCGCACATCTTCAATTGCTTCCTGACCAGGAGCCGACTCACCTGTGACCGCTGCAAAAGTCATACAGGAGCCGAAGACTTCTCCCGAATATCGGCTCACTCTTCCCTTCTCTGACATGGAGATCGTCACCACCGGACGGCTGGTATACTCTTGTACCATCTCCCTAGTAGCTTTCAGTAAACTACATACATGGTCAAAATTCTCAGGCATCACAGCCAACTTTAATACATCTGCATTTGCTCCATCCATAGCTCTCATTCTTCGGACTAGCTCTTCTTTGCTGGGAGTAGAATGAAAATCATGATTGGAAGCAATGACTTTACAATCATGGCTGTGAATCGAATTTATCAGTTCTTTCATTCTCTTCTCATCGAGAAATAATTCCACGTCTATTAAGTCTGCCATACCTAATTTTGACACACTTTTCAGAATGTTTACATAATCTTCCGTCAAAATATCCCTTTTTCCGCCCTCTGCTGATGTGCGAATAGTGAAAATCAGCGGAATTTGTCCCAATTTGTCGCGGAGCACAGATAGACATTTCTCCACCTCTCCAAATTCCATGAGCTCTTCAAAGAAATCGGCCCTCCACTCAATCAAGTCCGGCTGCCTTTTTACAACTTCACCGACTTCTCTCAACAGGCTCTCCGTATTGTTTTGCGTCAGCGGAACACAGATTTTAGGGATACCTTCCCCTAGCACAGTCCTACGCAGTTTTAGCGGCTCTGTCAGTGATTGCAACATTTTTTCATCCTTTCTCTTCTAGTTCTCAACTTCAATCTTACGGATTTCTTTTGTGCGAATCTCCTCACAGATATGATCAATGAAGCTCTTCAGATCTTTCATTCCCTCATCGCCTAGATAACGGCTGCGCACAGATACTTTTTCTTCCTGCTCTTCTTTGGCTCCGACGACTAACATATAAGGTACTTTTTGCAGACGGCTCTCACGAATTTTATATCCGATCTTTTCTGAACGATCATCCACACTGCTACGAATGCCGTTTGCCTTCAGCTGTGCGTTTACCTGGTTCGCATAGTCCAGATACTTTTCAGAGATCGGCAGTACACGTACCTGTTCCGGGCACAGCCAAGTCGGGAATAGTCCCGCGTATTTTTCAATCAGCCATGCCAGAGTTCTCTCATAGCATCCCATAGATGTACGATGGATGATGCAAGGACGTTTCTTATCGCCATTTTCGTCGATGTAGTACATATCAAACTGTTCAGCAAGAAGAGCA
>ENA-OPBG01002155-OPBG01002155.1-human-gut-metagenome-genome-assembly--contig:-NODE-2155-length-12039-cov-3.520027_pt1 | contig 12039 bp, 6 predicted proteins | sample MGYA00241065_ERZ501446 | MGnify/ENA primary metagenome ERZ501446 (study PRJEB25962, sample SAMEA2042632) | human gut metagenome | biome: human gut; feature: human-associated habitat; material: faeces...
CGGCATCAGGGTGGCGTCATATTCCACCGCCTTTTTGCTGACGGTAGGAGGTTCCACCCTGGGAAGCACGTTCACTTTGGAGGCATCCATGATGTCCGGATTATATTCTTGTTCCACGACTACCGTACGGTTCATGGTGGTGTCTTGGGGTTGTGTCTGGGCTTGTGCTCCCAAAGAGAGGGAGACAAGCATAGTTCCTGCGAGGATATATTGTATCTTTTTCATAATGTGCTATATTTCTTACTTCAATTTCTCCAGTCTTTCGTTAATCATGCTTGCTATATCGTCATCGGCCTGGTAGTTCTGCTGCAGGCTCAATAGGTATTGGCGTGCATCGAGCTTCTTGTCCATGGCTACATATACATCAGACAGAAGGATGAAACTGCGTGCCAGCCAGTAGGCATGCGGTGTGCTCTGGTCGATGAAATTAAGGATTTCCTTTTCTGCAGAGGCATAATTACCGGCGTTGTACCATTGTAATGCCACCAGATATTTGGCTTCGGCTCCATAAAGGGTACGGGTGTCTTTGGCCAGCAGCTGAAGGTCATCCATTGCCTTCTTGTCGGCTTTCTGGTTGAGGTATGCCTTGGCACGGTAGTACAATGCCTCGTTCCGGAGCTCCGGAGACAGCTTGGCTTCGGCAAGCAAGGCTGTGGCGGCGTTGATGACTTCCGCATCATCATGCATCAGTGCTCCACAGCGCAGTACACCGATAGCGCCAAGCTGGCGGCGCTCTGCCGTGGTGGCTTTGGCCTGCAATTTCTTGTAGTCGGCCAATGCCAGGTCATATTGCTGGCGGTTGAACAGAATTTCTCCATGCATCAGCAAAGCCTCTTCAGAATATGGGTTATCGGGGTATTCCAGCAGTTTTCCGGCATGTTCCAATACCGCCTCGTCATCTTTCTGCTCTTTGCCTATGACGCAGAGGTAGTAGTGTGCATTCAGGCTGAAAGCGCCTCCCGGATAACTTTGCAGATAGCGGGTGAAGCTCTCTTTGGCAGGTGCGGCTTCGCCTTTCATATATACTTTTTCGGCAGCGATGTAAGTCAGCGAGTCTTGCTCACTGGGTTCGAAGCGGATTTCTCCCGGCATTTGGGCGGCAAGGGCGGCAAACTCATCCACGCGGTTGGCATCTACGTAGATGGACTTCAAGTCGCGCATGGCAAGGCGGGCTTCCTCGCTTCCGGGATATTGGGTGACTACATGTTTGTAGGCTTCTATGGCACGGTCATAGTCGTCGTTCTGGTAGTAAAGCAGGCCGATTTCTGCAGCAGCTTTACGGCTGACGGGACTCTCGGGATACTTGCCGAGCAATTCGCGGAAGGCGGCGATAGCTTGGGGGCTGTTGTTGCTCTGTACGTAGGAGCGCCCTTTTTCGTAAAGAGCATTGATGGCATAAGGCGAATTGGGATATTTGACGGCAAGGCGGTCCAGTAAAGCAACCTTTCCGGAATAGTCTTTTTGCAGGCCGGCTACAAGGGCCAGCTGATAGTAGGAGTAGTCGCCGGCAGGTGTTCCCAGGCTTTCTGCTTTTGTATAGTATTGCTTGGCTTCGTCGAAGCGGCGGACGTGCAGGTTGCAGTCACCGATACGGTTGTAGGCATCTGCCAATGCGGTCGGGTTTTCACCTTTCTCCAGTTGGACAAAGTTGCGGAAACGGTTCTCTGCCGTCGAATAGTCTTTCTGGTGGAAAGCGATGTAGCCCAGGTTATAGTAGGCAAGGGCGAACATCTCCGTATCCCTCTGCCGGGTGAGTGACAGATATTCGTTGAAATTGCGGGCAGCTTCTCTCATCCGGTTCAGGCGGTAATAAGACTCGCCGAGCCAGTAGAGGGCGTCTGCCTTGGTCTGGAGGTTGTATTGCCCCAACGTGACGCTTTGGTTGAAGTAACCGATGGCTTGCTCGAACTGCGTGTTGGCAAAAGACTGGGTCCCGAGTTGGAACAGAATCTTTTGTTTGGCTTCCAGAATGGCTTTGCTGGGATGGGAGATACGGTCGATGGACTTGAGTGCGGCATCATAGCTGCGTGTATTCATGTATACTTCCACCAGGTAGTTGCTGACTTTCTCGGCATAAGGAGAGTTTGGAAATTCGTTTAGGAATTTCTCAAAGACGGTCACCGATTCGCCGAAAGCGGAATAGGAGGTCTCGTGAATGCATAAGGCGTAGTTATAGGCGGCTTGTTCCTTGATTTTCGGGTCGGCATTGGAAGCGGCAGCCTGCTCGAAGGCCATACGTGCCTTGGTCTTGTCGGCCAGTTGCAGGTAAGCCAGTCCCATGTGCAGGTAGGCATTTTGGGAGAGAGCGTCGTTCTCGGTAGTCACTTCGCCAAGGATGGCAGGAACTTGGGAATACACGCCGCATTGATAATAGGACATACCCAGCATGTAGAGGGCATCTCTTCTATGAGTGGCAGATTCGGCATTGTGCTCCAGGTATTGCTCGAAGGACTTTATGGCTTCGTGATATTTCCCGAAATGGTATTCGGCTGTACCGAGGATGCGGTTCAGCTCCGCCGTGTGCGTGTAGCTCAGACCGTCGGGGTGGGCCGACAAAGCATTTTGCGCTACAATTTCTGCCTTGTCGTACTGTTTCTTCAACAAGTAGATTTCGGCGATGTAATAGGGGACCAGGTTCTTGTACTTGGCATTGTCCTGCAGAGGCAGGAAACCGCTGAGCGCTTCGTCATACCGTCCTTGGGTATATCGGATATAAGAGATGTAGTAAGCACAGTCCGCTGAATATTTCCTGCTGGTACTGCGCAGGGTCTCGAACCAGATGGCTGCTTCCTTTACATTGCCCGTCTTCAGATAGCAGGTGGCAAGGCGGTAGGTCATGTCGTCACGCTCCTCGGTACCCAGAAGGTCGAGGCGGGCGGAGTTGAACATGGCGAGGGCATCGTCATAATTGCCTTCGAAGAAATAGGAGGAGGCGATTAATGCATAGATGCGGTTGGCATGGGGAGTATCAGGATATTCGTCCAGGAAGGCGCGGAGCAAGTCTATGCTTTTGGGGTCTCTGAGCTCGTATGCGGCGCATACCAGCATGTATTCCGCTTCTTGCCGCTCGCCGGTATCGGGCAGAGGCTTGCCGTCTGCATTCATCTGGCGTACATAGGCTTGCAACGGAGAGATGGCGGCAGCATAGGCCTTTTGCTGGAACAGCGTTTGTCCTTCCTGGTAGAGTCGCTTGGGAGAAGTACTCTTCTCGCTTGTTTGTGCTGAGGCGAGTAAAGGTGCGCAACAGAGTGCTGTGCACAATATTCGGGAGATTTTATGTTTCATCTTCTTTTGTTAGAATAGGTATTTTACAAAAATACGGGTTTTAACCCGGAAATGTTACACTTGTTTGGCTTTTTTAGGATATATACCATAATAGGAACGAATAATCATTCGCTTTTGTTCTTCCGCATGTCTTCCAGGAAGATACCCACTCCTTTGCGGATGGAGCCGAGCCCGAACTCTTCCGTACGGATATCTTTCAAGGGGAGGAAGAAGAGGTCTGCCGCGTCGTCCATCGCCTTGAAGTGCAAGGTGTCCTCCACCGTACAACGGAAAAACATATCCAGCGTGTGTACGGGGAAGCCGGAATAGATGTAAATATTGGGCAGGGAGAAGAGATATTCGGCCTTTGCCACCTTCATGCCGGTTTCTTCTCTTACTTCGCGGGCAACGCCTTCCTCTCCGGTCTCGGTCATGTCGATGAAGCCTCCGGGGAGGTCCAGCGTCCCTTTGGCAGGCTCTTTGGCGCGGCGGCACACCAGTAGCTCGTCGCGCTCGTTCAGTATCAAGGCGACGGTGGCGGAAGAGGGGTTGAAGTAGTAGACGAAACCGCAGTCGGCGCACTGCTTCGACTTCTCGTTATGAACTTCGAAATGGGCTGAACCGCATTTCGGACAATATTTGAATTGCGAAAGTGGATGTTCCATGATATTTTAGCCTTTGTCCGGGGGACAAAGATAATGGAAACCAGGTGTAGAATGAAAGGAACAGAGTGAATTTTTCGTATCTTTGGCGACTATAAAACCATATCGGATGAAAGATTTTGCTGCCATTGATTTTGAAACGGCCAACGAACAGCGTACCAGCGTTTGTAGTGTAGGAGTGGTTATCGTACGTGATGGAGAGATTGTGGACCATTATTATAGCCTCATCCGTCCCGAACCGGAGTATTACACTTATTGGAATACCCGCGTGCATGGTCTGACGTTGGCAGATACCCAGGATGCTCCTATCTTTCCCGTTGTGTGGCAGGAAATAGCTCCACGCATTGAAGGCTTGCCATTGGTAGCGCACAACAAGGCCTTTGATGAAAGCTGCTTGAAAGCTGTTTTCCGTACTTACTGCATGGATTATCCGGATTATGAGTTTTATTGTACTTTGCAGGCATCACGTCGTGCTATAAAGGGATTGCCTAACTATCAGTTGCATACAGTGGCTGTTTGCTGTGGCTATCAGTTGGAACATCATCATCATGCGTTGGCTGATGCTGAGGCTTGTGCATGGATAGCGAAACAGGTCATATAAATAAACAGAGGAGACTTGTCATGAAGCCTCCTCTGTGGAATTGTTTGTTTCCTTGATAAAACTCTATCAGTTTATCCTAATGGATTTTCACCTTGGTCACCATCATTGCCGCCGCCTCCGCTTTCGTTTCCTCCGGGATTTTCTTCATTGTCCGGCACGATTTCAGAGCCGGTTACCAATCGTGTGATGCCCGATTGTTTCATCATGTTCTTCAAACGTTGTCCCGGCACGAAAATCAGTTTCTGGCGGTAAACGACATCAGCCGTTACAGACTTTGCATCCTCCTGGCTTTTGCCGTTCAATCCCGGTCGGAGGCTTCCGAAGTCTCCCAGCCGTACGGTTGCACCGATGCTGGCATAGGTGCAGAGTGCGTCAATCATACCGTCCAATACGGCTTTTACGATACCTCTTGGCACCATCCCTTGACTGGTCACCTGGTCGCATAATCTATCAAAATCAATATTTGCTACGGAATAAGAAGCAGCTACATACTTCTCGGTTTTGGTACCAATGCCTACCATTCTCTTTTTTACTACATAACGAAATGCCATAATGTTTTTTGTTTTTAATGGTTGTTACTTGCGGTTTCGTTCACTCGTCAGTTAGCGAGACCTGTTTCTTTGTGACCACGGTGCGAAGTTACAACACTTAAAAACGGCATGGTGCTTTAACGGGACTGAACGACTTTTTTTAACGTTGTATTTAGCCATTTGACGACATGGAAAGTCCTATGCTATAACCTATTGCCTATATTTAAAAAAAATGAGTGATTACATAAAATAATAATTTTGTGATTCTCCATCTGTAATCAAGTACAATCCATTGTCTGTAAACTTGATGACTTTGGGTTTGAATGTGAGTTTCTTCAATGCCTCTGCCAAATTGGATGGAATGTTTTTGTAATATACTCCGTTTTTGCAGCAAGCTATCATCCCGTAATTGGTAATATAGGCATAGTAAACCTCTTCGTATAGTTCTTCGGCTTTCAGTATGAAATTTTTGATGGTTTCATTTGAATAGCTGTAATGCTTGTCCGTGATAACTACCCATTCTCCTCTATCATTGAAGCAGGCCGAAAGAATATTGTCGTCTCTTAAATCTCCTGTACGATATTGTTCCAGTTTTTTGAGGAATGCATCCGGATAACCAAGAGTCCAATACCCTGAACCGCCTAAGATAATTACATAGTTGCCATTTTCAGTGATGTTGATGTCTGTTATTTCAGCATTGCTGCTGTTGGCTTCTTCTATACGTTTCTTAAGCTTGCTGGGAGTACTGCCGGTGTAGGCATATCCACTATTCCCATACACTCCTACTCCTGCTCCATACATAGTGATTGCTCCGGTACGGCATTTCCCCCATTTGTTGATGGCTTCTGTGATGTATGACATGTATGAGCTGGTCGGTAAATTTATATAGCGAACAGTACCGCTATAGGAAAATGGTTTTGAAACGGTTCTGGTTCTGGCTGGAAGAACCGGTTCCGCTTTTTCTTTACAGATATAAGAAGTACCGGCTATCAATTCATTTCCAATCCATTTTCCTGACTGAATGGTGTGTGCCGTAATATCAAAGTAAGCGCCGTATCCATTTCTTTCACCATCCTTCCAAGGGCCGAACCACATATTCCCATTTTCCCAGATATGAATGCCGTATCCGTGGCGTTGTCCATTATAGGTTTCTCCCCAATATTTATTCCCGTTTGTGTAGTTTGTCCGTTCAAATATTTGTCCGGGATATTCTTTGGCTTCTATTTCATAACTGTAGGGGCGGAGCAGCATATACGGTTTTCCGGTGTTTCGGTTGTATTCTACACCATTTTCAGAGCCATTTTTAACTATTATGTCATCTTCTTGAATATGGATGAATAAAGTGAATTCTGAGTTTTTAGTAAAGCCAATTTTAATATTATCTTCTTTGAATTCTACCCTGAATCCATTTATTTCATCATTTTGGGTTTGTCCTAGAGAAGCCTCTCCTTCTATTGTTTTTCCCCACTCTACCGTGCTATTGCGAACAGATTCATGCATGCTTTTCTGTTCACTTTCCGAAGGTGCAGTGTAGAATGGTTTATAGTCCGGTATCATTTTGAGGAGAGTATTCTGTCCGTTGAATCCCGCTTCTTCCAATCTTTCTATGGCAGCTTCTGCTATAGACTTCTGGAGTTCTCCAATGTCTTTGTTGAGAGCAGCCTTTTTGTACCAATATAACGCTGAATTCCCATCTTTTCTCAAGATGTTGTCTATGCCGTATTCATAAGAGATTGCAAGCGAAATCTGTCCGCTTGCATTCCCGTTTTTAGCTGCTCGTTTTGTCCATGCCATTCCGGCGGGGTAATTCTTTGTGACTCCTAACCCGTTTTTCAGTAAATAGGCTAAGCGGCTTTGTGCATAATAAGATTCCGGGCTATTATTGTGTTCGGCGGCTTTTTTATACCAGATAAAAGCCTCTTCATAGTTTTCTTTGTCTTCATATATGCGTCCAAGGTTCTTTTGTGGAAAAGCCCCATTTTTTTCAGCTGCTTTTTTATACCAATAGATGGCCGTTTCTTTATTTTGAGTTAAATTCCCCCAGCCATTACTATAGGCTGCACCCATATTGTTTTGTGCAGCAGGATTTCCTTGCTCAGCCGACTTTCGCCACCAATAAACGGCTTGTATGGTATCAGGTTTTATACCCCATCCCCTAAAGTAGCTCTGTCCGAGATAGAATTGTGCAATCGCGTTTCCATTTATTGCATCTGTCCTATAGTCCGCAGCATTCTTGTGGTTTTGCCCATAAATACTGATGGTAAATACTGCAAGGAATATGCACAATAAGTAATTTTTCATGTTTTTCATAAATTAAGAGTTAATCAATTGCATCCAATAAAATGAATGCAGCCCAGTAAAAGGGATCCTTATATTTTTTTATTTTCTTGAACTCTTTGGGCATAGGCTTTTTGCTCTGTTTTTCTTTTTGCCTGGCTTCTGACTGCCAGCGCTTGTCGGGAGTTGTTTCAATTTCAACTTCGTAGTCACGTACATACTTCTGGGCCTCGCGCAAAGATTCAAATTTGCTCTTTCCTGCGAGCAGATTCTTGTAAAACTGTGTCATCAAGAGTTGAGTAGCATTATCGTCCACTTTCCAGAGACTCATTAATAATGTGTTGGCTCCCGCTTTTTTGAAACCGCGTTGCAAGCCGAATACTCCGTCACCGGTTATTTCTCCCAGTCCGGTTTGGCAGGCAGAAAGTACTACCAGGTCTAACCCTCGTAAATCTAAACCGGCAAGCTCTTTGGCGGTGAGTATGCCGTCTTCTAATCCTTCCGGCAAAGGATTTCCTTTCAGTGCAATATTTGCTCCTGACAATAGCAGTCCTGATCGAGTCAATGCTTTGTCTTCTACGTAGCGTGATTGGTTATTGTCTCCCATCATCAAGAAATCAAGATCCTTTGTCTGTCTGGCTTCTGTTTCTGTCCAATAGAAACCATGAGTGGCGATATGTAGCATACTGATATTCTTACCTGATAAAGCTTTAAAAGATTCTTCTGTACCTCGTAAATCCATATATAAGGCTGGCTGAAGTCTCGTATTCTCTAGTGCTTGTTTAATTTGTTCAGCTTCTATCTTAGTGGCGGGAAGGTATTTGGCTCCGTCACGCAGGTTTAGGGAATCCGGATAGAAGGTATGTTGAATATTCAAGTCTCGAGGAATATCAGTATATTTTTTGTTTTCGACTACTAAAGCTGTTGTATCAGCATCATATTTAAGACCTCCATAGAGAACAGCTTCTTTAATATGGCTTTTGTCTTTTATCATAACCAATTGTCGCGTAGACGACAACCGATAGAAATTTATTTGTTCCGCTATAAAAGTAGAGTCGCTGCTTGGAAGGTGTTCTATGGCGATGTTATGGAGTTGCCCAGCAGGAGCAAAATAAACATTCTTTATTCCTTTTAATTCTTTTTCCAAAGGTTTCCATATTAGCTGACTTAAAGTCGGTGTTGTATAGAAGTCTTTTTTATTAATATTGCTTAATTGTTTTCTTTCAAAGAGCGGAATCATTTTAGGGGATGTTGTTTCTGGTCTTAGTATTAATGCTGCATATATTATACTGTCTTTTCCGGCAGGAAAAGCAAGAAACTCAATTGCTATATCTTCTTTATTGAGTTTCTTTTGTACTTCTTTCCATGTAATTTGTAAATTACGAGTATAATCACCATAAACTTTAGATTTAGTTATTAATTCTTTTTCTTGCTTTCTTACTATTCTATGTATGGAGTCTATGTCTGTTATGTGCTCTTTTTTAGGTTTTTGTAGCATTTTATATAAAATAGTCTTGTTGAATTGTAGGTCTCTATACTCTTGGATGAAAGCTTTATCGTTACTTTCAAGAATTAGTTGGCTCATCTCTCTATCTGCGTTAAGTAAAAGCTCTTTTGCGAGTAATGCTCCATTATAAGTTGCAACAGATAATTCTGGTTCTGATATATAGTAAGAAAACATTGGTAAATAGTAATTATACCAATTTGAATATTTATTCCAGAAAAGAGTTCTTTCGTGAGATGTCAAATCGGTAAAAGTAGAAAATACTATTTTGTTACATTCTTCGGTTGTTAGAATAGCTTGTTGTGCTGTGTTAATATAATCTTTGGAATTAAAATAGTAAAAGGTTAGATCGTTAAGGGCTAGTCTATAATCTGGGTGGTTTTTCCCTATTGTTTTTGCAAATATTTTTAGCACTTCTTTTTCTAGTCTAATGGATTCCGAGAAGTTGTGTTGCAAAGCATTGCATAGTGCTAATTTATGGAGCATAATAGAGTAATTATGACTTTCTTGACCAAACGTTATTTGAAATATTTTTGAGGCTTCCATTATTTGTCTTTTAGCTTCAGCTAGATTTCCTAATGAAATATTGAACATTGAAACGTTGGAAAGTGCTTCTGCATAATTAGGATGCTGGGTTCCTAATACTTTTTCTCGAATATTTAATGCTTCATGTCCTAATCTTGAAGCTTCTACATAATTACCATAATAATAATAATCATTTGCTAAATTTGAAAGAATATTCGCATAGTCAGGGTGGTTCTTACCAAATGTCTGTTCTATTGTATATAATGCTTCGCTGTCTAATTTTATTGCCTCTTCATAATTTCCTAATGCCGAATAGTACGAGGCAAGACATGAAGAGCCCGTTGAGTATGATTTATGGTTTTTGCCTAACGTTTTTTTTATGATATTTAATGATTCTGTTTCATATTTGATAGCTTCTACATAGTTTCCAGTTGAAGAATTTAAAACAGCTAAACTATGAAGTGATACTGAATATGCATTGCTCTCTTTTCCTAGTGCTTTTTCTCTAATGGAAAGCGCCTCTTTTTCTAAGGTAATTGCTTTGCGGTCATCTCCTAATATACTGATACATGTGGCCATATTGTGAAGTATTGTTGCATAAGCAGAATGATTTGGACCTAATGATTTTTTTGCAGTTTCTAATGCTTGTGTAAATAGTTTGGTTGCCATAGGATAGTTACCTATGTGGACTTGTAATTCAGCTAAACTATTTATTGATAGTGCATAGGTCGGGTGTTCCTTTCCTAGTGTTTTTTCATAAATTTTTAAAGCTTCAGTGTTGAGGCTAATGGCTTCTTTGTAATTCCCCAATATAGAATTGTAGTTTGCAATACTTGACAAGGATCTTGCATAGGTTAGATGGTCTTTTCCTAGCGTTTTTTCGTAAATAATTGATGCGTTTTTCTCTAATTCTAAAGCTTCGGAGTATTCTCCAATAGCGCTTTTATAAGTGGCAAGATTGGAAAGGGTAATTGCATAGTTAGGATGCTCATTCCCAAAGATAATTTCATCTAAATTTAAAATTTCAGTTGCTAATCTTATTGCTTCCGCATAATTTCCTTTCAGGAAATAATATCCAGCTAAATTGTTCAGTGATGCAGTGTAATCAGGAGAGGTTCTAGCAATTGTTCTTTCTTGTATACTTATAGCTGCAGTTGCTAATTCTATAGCTTTTTTATATTTTCCCAAGTCTGAATAGTAGGTCGATAAGTTGTTAAGTGAGATTGAACTTTCAAATGATTCATTGCCGCAAATGTTGTTTCTTATTGTTAAAGATTTTAATTCTAATTCTATAGCCTTATTGTAATTTGCTAAGCTTTTTTGTAATAAAGCTTCTGTTGTATATGAATTTGCTTTGTTTAAAGAAATGGTATGTCTCAATTTGTTTGAATAATTGTCATTCTGTGTGATTTTGCTTAAATTGCATAAAGCCAAATCATAATAGTCTCGTTCCATTTCTTTATTTTCTTCTTTTAAATAAAATCCTATATGATTATAACATATAGCTGCTTCGCGTAGACATCCATTGCTTTCATATTCCAATTTTAGTGAATCAGCTATTTGATAGGCTTCTAAAAAGAGAGATGCTGCTTTCTCCTTATTATTGTCAAACTTGAAATCTCTGTATATTGTGGCGACATTCCATGTCTCAGATAGATTCTGATAAGAAAAATGCCCATAAACATTCTCTTTGATATCTTTTGCTTCAATTGCAAATTGAAGAGCGGTGATAGAATCTTTCAGTAAAGTCAGCAGTTGACTACAGTTGCTTAAACTGTTTGCATAATAAGGGTGCTGATCCCCCAATACTTGTTTTTCGATTTCTGCACAATTCTGTATATGCGACAAAGCTTTTCTGTATTCATTTTGTTTAAATAGAATCACTCCTATTGTCGCCAGCGAATCAGATTTAACAGTCAGTCTCCTATCGGTGGGTGGGTACATATATTCATAAGTAGAAACATCTTTTGCCTTCTCTTCATCCCCCAACTTATAATAGCAACTTCCCAGCCACATTGCCGAATACTCTCTACGGTTACTCGTCGAGTCAAGTTCTGCTTTGTCTATTTTATCGCTTTCGGTAAACAAAGGAATGGCAGCTTTATAATTCCCTTGATTATAAAGCTCCACCCCCTTGGCAAAGAGAGAATCTGATTTGCTTAACGCTTGCTTATTCTGTGAATGGGCACAGATGCCTATTGATAAACTTAAAATAAGGAAAAATAATCTCATATGCCTACCTGCTTATTTAGGGTTGTATGCTATATTGAGTGCACTTCTGCATGATAGGAAGAAAAAGTCTATGAACTTAATATTCCGTTTCCGCTTCAAACCCCAGCTTGTCTATCACATCTTTGGTAATGATGTCTGCCGGTGCTTTCAGTGTCGTAATAACCCATTGCTTGGTCAATTCATTCCATTGCTGGCTGGAAACAACTTGCCAACTGCGGGTTAATATGTCTTCCGATGGTTCCATTTCTTTTCTGCGCTTCCGGTCTTTCTTCCAATTCTTGCGATACTGTTCTGTTATATCGCAAGTTTCTTTTAATTCCATGGATAACTTGTATTCTCCGGTACCGAAGCTGATTCTGTATTCGTCATTCTCGTCACGGAAGCCCATATAGGAACGGGGAACAATGAAGCTTTCTCCTCTGATTTTATATTTGGGAGTCTCTT
>ENA-OPBG01002157-OPBG01002157.1-human-gut-metagenome-genome-assembly--contig:-NODE-2157-length-12035-cov-2.514441_pt1 | contig 12035 bp, 13 predicted proteins | sample MGYA00241065_ERZ501446 | MGnify/ENA primary metagenome ERZ501446 (study PRJEB25962, sample SAMEA2042632) | human gut metagenome | biome: human gut; feature: human-associated habitat; material: faeces...
CCCGCCATTATTGAGGTAACGAAAGGAGGCGGGCGTGAAGAAAAGCGTTCTTTTGGTTGGATTTGCGTTTGGAATAGCTTGCGCTGTTTGTATCGCTTTGTATGCTTCAATGGTTCAGCAAGAAGCAGATTCAGCTCGCGCTGAGGCTATGGAGCGTTATGGCGGCGAACAAGTTGAAGTTCTTGTTGCTACAAAAGATATATTTCCTGGAGAAACTCTTACTTCTTCAAACACCACAATGAAAACTTGGCTTTCAGATCTATTGCCAGAAGAATGTGTGACGAATTTCGATGAAGTAAAAGGATTGCAGGTTTCCTCATTAGTTATTTCCGGTGAAGCGATTTCTACTAAGCGTTTTAGTAGTGAAACTACTCCGTTAAATGTTCCAGAAGGGTGTGTCGCTCTCTCTGTTCCGGCGGAAGATGTCCAGGCGGTAGGAGGAGCTCTCACTGCGGGGATGTTAGTTGACGTATATGCGACAGGATCAGAAACAGCGCGAATTGGGGATGGCTTATTGGTGCTTGCAACCAATGCGGAAGCTAGTGAGGGTGGAAATGCAAAAGTTAGCTGGGTAACGCTAGCGGTGCCACTTGAGCAATCTCAGGAATTTGTAACTGCATCTCAATCTATGGAAATTTACTTTACGCTGCCTTCTTCTGAAGAAACATTGGACAACTCAGATGGATCTGAAGACGCAAGCGAGGCGCACCAATGAATAATGAAGTGACTTTATGCTTAGATTCCGAATCTCTAAAACATCCAGAGGTAATCGGCTTGCCAGATGAGAACCTGCTTGCTCAGCCATGGCTTACTTTGTACTCTGATGCGTTTGAAGCAAGAAAGAGCTTAGCAATAGGTAATACAAAAACTCTGGTATGGGTTATTTCTTGCGATTCGATGGAGGGCATTAACCTTGCGGCAGCTCTCAAAATGGATAGTGAGTTACTGGATGTTTGCTATGTGACTTTTGAACAGTCAGGTTCAATCGTGGGGCGTTGCGAAGCGGCAGGAATTGGGGTAATACGGGGAAGCCACGAATTTGTGAAAGCTTATACCAAGGCCAAGCAACGGTTTAGAGATTCTTGCATAAACAATAGTAGCGAAGATATTGAATTAGGAATTCTTCATGAAAGCCAATATTCGGATTCTTTGCCATCTCTAAATAGTCTCGATAGCGCAAGAAAACAGGATGTATATACAAAAGAGACATTCGGTCCATTGGGTTTGGATGCGCAGGTCGTTGGGGAGCTTGAAAAAAATCCTAATATCGGAGTCTGGTCCAGTGGCACTTGTACTAGTGACGGTATCACTCAAAACCAAAAAGAAGGTTTGAAGAATAACAAGTCTTCAAAGGGGCCTCAAACTATTGAAGGCAAGCCGCTACAAATTAAGAGCGCTCAAGAAACAACCCCATTGAGTTCCCTCGCTATAGAAGAGCCTCTTCTTAATTTATCTCGGTTTAAAAAGGCTCCATCTGGGAAAAAGACAGCTTTTAGTTTGGCGGTTGTAAGTGGTAGTGGAGGATCGGGAAAAAGCACAATAGCACTCTGTTCGGCGCTCGTATATCAGGATCTTGGCTATAGAACGCTTTTACTTGATGCCGATTTGCAGTTTGGGGATATGGCATACATGTTAGGGCGCGATAATGCGATTTCGCTTGCCGATGTTATTGAGGAGCCAGAAAGAATCGCTCAAGTATCACCTGAAGACGGGCTGCCTGCAGTTATTGCTGCACCAGAACGTTTAGAGCAGTCAGAGTTGATCGTGTCTCATATGGCGGAAATAGTTGAGTTCGTAAAAGGGTACTTTGACGTAGTGGTGCTTAATACGGGTTCTTTTTGGACGGAACAGCATGCTCAAATTATTGAATCAGTAGACAAAACATTATTTGTAATAGATCAACGACCTTCTTCGGTTCGAGCTTGTTCACGGGCTCTTGCGCTGTGTTCTCGTTGTGGCATTGCAATTCAGCCTTTTGCGTACGCTCTGAATTTTTGTTCGCGTCATGCTCTTTTGACTCCTCTTGATATTTCGTGTGCTATGCAGGGAATTTCGGTTCAGGAGATTAAGGATGGGGGTAGAGAGGTTGGAGAATTACTAGGAGCAAGTTTGCCAAAAGAGCTTCTCTCAACGAAAAGCGCATTTATTCAAAGTGTACGCGAACTTTGCATTTCTTTTTTACCGGAAGGAGACAAAGAACGCTTCCAGGAGCAGTTTGCTCTAGAGAAGTCGCAACGAAAAACTAATCCATTCTCAAGCTTGCGAAAAAGGAGAGTGGCATGTCTTTAATTCAAAGAGCAGCGTATGCTGGCCAATCTCCTTTGACGATTCATAATGAGGGTTTGGCTCAGATTTTAGAAATGTTGCGAAATCGAGTATCGGAAATTATCCCTTCAGTAGAAGCTGCAAGATTGATTTCTCTCAATCCAAGACAAGCTCGTAGCGAATTACGTCTTGCGTGTGAGCAAGTATTGCGAGAAGAACCATGGCTCATTAAAAAGCCTCTAACAGTCGAAGGGTTAATTGAACGGTATTTGGATGACGTGTTTGGGCTCGGTCCTCTTGAAGAAATGCTAGCCGATGAAACAATCACAGAAATAATGGTCAACGGTTCTCAATCGCTTTATTTTGAGCGAGAAGGAAAACTGCAAAGAGCGTCTCAAGCGTTTGGAGACGATGGGCAGGTCTATACGCTCATAGACCGTATCATTGGACCTTTAGGGAGACGGATTGATGAGTCATCTCCTATGGTTAATGCGCGTTTGCCACAAGGGCATCGCGTGAATGCGATCATTCCGCCTCTAGCTATCGATGGTCCTACCGTGACAATTCGAAAATTTAGATCTCACGCATTTTCATTATCAGAGATGCGTAAATTAGGTTCCTTTGATGAACAGATAGAGCAGTTTCTTGAATGGGCGGTCTTGAGAAGGTGCAACATTGCGGTTTCTGGAGGCACAGGTAGTGGAAAAACAACGCTTCTTAATGCACTTTCGGCGATAATTCCCTTTTCGGAACGCATTGTGACAGTTGAGGATTCTGCCGAATTACGATTTCACGAGCATCCTCATGTGGTTCGTCTAGAAGCACGTCCTCAAAGTGCTGAAGGAGTAGGCGAAGTTACCATTCGTGATTTAGTGGTTAATTCCTTGCGAATGCGTCCAGATCGAATTGTGGTCGGGGAGTGTCGTGGGGCAGAAGCCCTCGATATGTTGCAGGCTATGTCGACGGGACATGATGGATCGCTTACAACGCTTCATGCAAATTCTCCCCAAGAAACAGTATCGCGATTGGCAACGATGGTTCGCTATGGGGCAGAGTTACCTGTAAGCGTCATTGAAGCTCAAATAGCAACCGCGATAGATGTGGTAGTCCAAACAACTCGATATCCAGATGGTTCGAGAGGAATTTGTGAAATAGCGGGGTTTAGCTGGAGCGAAGAAAAGTTACGTTGTCTTGTTGATCAATATTATGTTCGAGATTTTGTTACAGGAGAATGCGAATGGCGTAGCTATCCTGCCTGGTTGGACGACCTGCCTTATTTGGGAATTGCGACGGGTGAGGAGGTCGAACAGTGGAAACGCAAATGATGCTTCTCTCAGGATCGCTTCTGTGTGCTTTAGTGGGCGGTTTTCTTGTTTCGCTAGCATTGCAGGAACGTATTGTAAAAGTGTTGCGAAGTCAGAAGGTGCAGAACAGATCAGGGGTAGACGGGTCTCTTTTCGCTTCGCTTTTACGACATGGAATACCGTTTTTATTGAAACTCTCTCGGAAGCTTCTTTTGATTTCACCTATAAAGCGTTATGGGGAAACTATTCAAAGGGCGCTTAGGAGTAAATATGGAAGCATACCTGTTGAGACTATTATTTCCCTTCTGGTGGCGGCAACGGTAGTTGTTTCTTGCTTTGGTGTTTTGCTGTCAAGCTCGATGGTGTGTGGGATTGCTTTAGGAGTGTGCCTGTGGCTTTCGATTGGCCTTTGGGCGGGGCATCGATGTGATTTAGAGCGTGAGCAGCTACGTGAAGCTATTCCTGAAGCACTGCAATCGATGAAAGCCTGTTTTCAGGTTGGTTATACCCTCATGCAAACTATAAGCGAGGTAAGAAAAAGTCTTTCAGGACCCTTAGGCGAACTCTTTCATGAAGTTGAAGGAGTTCTTAAAACGGGTGGAAATCCCGAAGATGCCTTGGCTGTTTTGAAGAATAAAACAGATGAACCCGAGTTGGTTTTTCTTGCTACAGCATTAGAGATTCAGCATAAAACCGGCAGCAGTATGCAGCAAGTTTTAGAAATAACCCGTCAATCGGTTTCTGATGAAATAGAACTCAAACGTACTCTAAAAACTCAAACCGCTCAGGCAAAACTTTCTGCGCAGATAGTTACTATCATGCCTTTTGCTCTTATAGGAATTTTCTCACTGGTGTCACCTGGATTCTTAGACCCATTTTTTGAGAGCATGCTTGGAATATGCCTTTTATTGGTGGCATTAGGTATGCAGCTACTTGGGATTTCTCTGGTGAGACGTTTGCTTAAAGTCGAGGTGGCGTAGATGGGCGAGGTATTAGGACTATTTGCCACGATGTGCGCTTTTATCTCGGGAAGCATCCTCGGTAGTGCAGCGTTTAGCAGTTATAAAACATCGCGTCACAAAAACACGATGAAAGTACTTTTAGGGTCTTCATCGATTACGGATGCATTGTCCATTTCTTTGGAATCGCAAGGTATGAATCACCGCATCCTGGTTTATGTCATTGAGTTGAGTCGTCGAGAAAACACTCTACCAAATGGACTGGTTTCTCTTTTGGCGATGAATTGGACTTCTTGTGAAAAGCAATTAAGACAGGCAGGTTTGGATAGTTTCGTTTCCCGCAAAGGGGTAGCAGCAGCACGGTTTCGATTGATGCTTTTCGGAGGAATTGTTGGTGCATTGCTGGGGACTTTCTTGAGCTCGCTTATGACTTTAATTGGGCTGATATTTGGGGGAATAGGAGGGGTAACTGCGGTATCAAGGGCGTTGAAGCAGGAGGCACAAAGTAGATCATTTGTTGCCGAAAAACATCTATCTCAAATGATCGAGGTGATAATTTTGGGGCTTAAAAGTGGCATGACGTTCGATAGGGCGCTTAGCCTGTTTTATAGCAATTTCGATGGCTCATTGAGTTCATCTCTGGCATTGGCACAGAGCCAATGGACCCATGGACTGATCGATCGAAGTGAAGGACTACGTGCGCTTGCTCGTTCGTATGATTCGGTTTTATTCGAGCGTCTTGCTGAAAACATCATTCGGTCGTTGCGCTTCGGAACATCGCTTGCTGTGAATTTGAGTTTACTGGCAAGTGAGGCACGTGCGGTTCGTAAGGCAAAGCTTGAAGAAAAAGTTGCTAAGGCGCCGGTAAAGATGCTTTTACCAGTAGGAACACTCATTCTTCCTGCAATGCTCATTCTCATAATGGGTCCAATAATGCTTGATCTAATGGAAGGTTTTTAGCGGCTTTTGACAGGTGAGGTAAAGCGTCATTTTAGCCTGGCATTTTGCTTTGCTTTGATAGGAACTTGGAAGTCGATTGTAAGAAAAGAGGTGCGCTATGAAAAAGAACGTAGAAAGAGGTAACGGGAAAAACTCAAAGGACAAATCGTTGGTGGGTATGGTGTGGCGTTGTCGAAAAGATCTCCGTGTTTATCCAGGTCAGGGGACAACTGAGTACGCAATTCTGGTAGGTGTATTGGTCGTGATTGCTATTCTTGCGATTACGGTTTTTAGACCTAAGTTGCAAGAACTGTGGGATGCGATCGCTTCGGGTATCAATAGTTTATAGACCTTTGGTGGCGCAGTAGCTGATGGGGAAGTATCGAAGAAAAACGAAAGTCGCAAGGAGAGTTTCAAGCAATGCGGGACAGTCAACCGTTGAGTATGCCGTAATTTTTGCTGGCTTCCTTGCGTTGATTGGACTTGGAGCAGTATGGCGCCTTTTCGAAACAGGTCTTGTGCTTGAGCATGCGCTTCAGTCTGCATCTCATCATTTGCAGCAAGTGGCTGAAGGTGCCTGGTTGGATGTGTTTCTGTACTGAGAGAGTGCTTGGATAGGCATCTTTCTGTTCCGAGAAGGTGCTTGATCAGATGTGCTTTCGTTCTGGATGGAGGGAATGGAAACAAAACAAAAGCGCGGGGTTTAATTTTGTCGTGATGGGATTAGATCAATAAAAGGTGGTGATCAGAGTATGCGGGGATTACCTTTGAAATACGACAGTGCACAGGCAGCGGTAGAATGCGCCTTCTTGATCCCCGTCGTACTCTTGCTGTTACTCTTCCTGATACAACCAGGCATTATTTTGTATAACCATACTGTTATGAAGGCTGCGGCAAGCGAAGGGTGTCGTCTTCTTTCAACAAAAACCGATGCCTCGGCAGATCAAAGTTCGTATGAGGATTCAATTCGGCGTCATTTAGGGTCTATTCCGCAGCAGGAAAACTTTCATGTTCACCAATCTGGCTGCTCATGGTCTATTACTCTTGAGGGCAACGAAGAAAGCGATTCGGTTAAAGTCTCAATAGAAAATCAGCTAGAACTTCTACCGTTTTTTGATTTTGCAGCTCAAGCAATGGGTCTCACAAACGCTTCAGGGTATTTTGTCCAGCGAGTTGAAGTTCAGAGAGAAACGTACAGTAGCTGGATAAGAGAAAGTGAAGATGGAATTAACCCTAATGGCTGGGTTCATCGTGATGATGGACTGTTGGAAGGGGCTAGCTGAAATGAGCACTTCGAGTACTTCTTCACTTTTCTGGAATAAAGAGACCGACCAGGGCTTTTCTTCGGTAGGAATGGTTCTTGCTCTGTTAATTTCTCTAGCTTTGTTGTTTACTTGCGCAAAGGTGTATGAGATAAACACGGTTTCCGCCCGTGTTCAAGAAACTGCAGATGCGGCAGTACTTGCTGCAGAAAATACAGTTTGAGAATTCTATATTGTAGTTACCGTGTGCGATGCAATAACCTTCACGCTTTCGCTTACTTCTTTGGTGGTTTTAGCAATTGGGGTTGTTTGTGCCTGCATCCCGCCAACTGCAACTTTGTCGAAAGGGCTCTTGGATGCTTCGGTAAAAATAGGAAAAGCCCGTGATTCGTTTTATGAATCAGTACAAAATTCACTTGAAACATTGCAGAAAGCACTTCCCTTTATTGCCACTGCAAAAGCGCAGGAGGTTCTCTTGGCGAATTCAGCAGAAGGGAAATCTCATTATTACGGCATTGTTGTTTTGGCACCCTGGGAGGGAACTGCAGGAGAGCCGCTTGTTTTTGAAAAATCGACCCAGGCTCAAAACTCTGCCCAAGAAAAGCATCAGACCTTAGTAGATCAAGCAGAAAAAGCGGAAGAAGCAGCCCAGCAAGCAAATGAATGGAAAGAAAAGGCTTATATTCACGATTCTGGAAGCAAGAGCGAATACTGTATGTACGAAAGAGCAGCAAGTCTTGCCGATATGAGTGGGGTCGACAATCCGTACTTTTCTTCAATCGATACGTGGTCTTTTCAGGCGGCATTATCGCGTTCTCAGCAGTATTACAAAGTTCGCTATGAGATCGAACAACCTCAAGGATCTTCGATTGAGGAACAGTCAAATTCAGCATTAAGAAAGAATTTTTATGCCTTTGCAGTAAAAACGGTGGGAGAAGGATACGTTCATGAAACCGACGATTCGTTTGAAGCGTCATTTCCTACACTTCCAAAAAATACGGATGAAATGCGTTTAACCTCTCTTTATAGTGATGCAATTTATCCTAAAACGCAAAACGAACAAGGACTGTTTTCTCTTCATGCATGGGAAGGTTGCCCTGGGTGCTCGAACCAAACAAGGGTAGGCAGTGGTTCAATACAAGAAATGGATGGGAGTGGCGCGTACACAACCTGTCCTCATTGCAAATTTAGTGCAAGCAGTATGGGGAAGGTGGCGGCTGCTTCTTCGAACATTGAAAACGGATTCGAATATCACTACAACGAGGTAGCTCACGCTGCTGAAGAATATGAAAAGACACGTCTCGAGCTTGATCCTTTAAGTAAGAGTATCAAGGATACTGCGCAAGGATTATTTGACACCATTTTTGAGGGAATTTCTGAGGTTAGTGCTAAAAGATTAAAAATTCTTCCTCCTGGACATTGGGGTGCTATTGCGCTTGTGGTTGATCTTTCTGCGCCTTCTTCGCGGTTTGTTTCTACCTTTGCGGGAAGTGAAGACGTGAGCATGCTTGGTGTGCGAGCTGCGCTTTCTGCGTCAACACTTGTTCGTGAATCTTCGAATGAAGGGAAGAACACCATAACATCATTCCTTGACGGTATTGATTCGCAGAATGCTGCAGTTGGCACAGCGCGTGTTGTTTTGGATTTGTGGTCGGGTTTATTAGAGGTATATGCAGACGGGCACGAAGCGATGCGTTCTGCGATAGAGCGGGCGTTCAATGCAATTCCACTCGCAAGTGCAAGCGGGCTTGGAACTTGGGCTGCGGATACTTTTGAGCAGCGAATAGATAAAGTTGGATTTTCTCCTCCTGATTTACTGGCAAGAAAAGCGGCCTTAGTAAATTCGGCACATGTTCTTTCAGCCGATGATTCCTCTTTTTCGGTGCAGCTTCTGTCGATGAAAAATGCTGCTATTAACTACGGCGAGGGTGGGATTAATGGAGCAGTTTCGGCTGCAGAAACTTTAGCCTCTTCGGTTGTTGATGCTCTTAGTGCCGAGTTTGAGATTGCAACTATTGTTCTTATTGAAGGAAAATTGGAAATTCCCATTACCGTTTCTCTTCCTTCGTGGGTTACGAGTAATTTATCGAGTGCTTTTCAAGCGGGGATAGATCAACTTTATTCGGTTGTTGCCTCATGGACGGGGGTGCGACAATGGAGATAAAACGAAAAAACGCCCTTGCAATTAGGGGAGAACCCGGTCAAATGACCATTGAGTTTGTAGTAGCTTTCCCTGCCGCCTTAATAATTGGTCTTATTTTGGTTAATGCGTTGATGTTCTTTTCTGAATGCGCGTCATTTGATCGCTCATTTCGGGCGCTTGTCTGTACCTATGCACCTTCCCCTTCCTACGAACAGGAGATTGGTCAAACTTGTGCGTTGATTTCCGAGTCTTTAAAAAACGAATTTTCTGCAGAGCATTTACAGGTGCAGGTTACTTCTCGGGGAGTTTCAGGAGAACTCGTTACCTTCGAAGGCAAGCTTGATTTTACTCCCACGCTTTTTGGAAAGGGAACCTTGTCAGGCGTGTTTGGAGTTTCGTTTCCGTCTTTGACCCACACCGAGTCACTGGTAGTCGATGTGTATAAATCAGGAGTTCTGTTATGAGAGCTACTTTAAAACGCAGTCAACGTCAAAAGCTGCGGAAGGAATTGCAAAATCGCGTTCGTTCAGGGGAGTATTCCTGTAAGCAAAACGATGTCGATACAGTGTACCTATCGAAACGAAAACAAAAGGAGCAACTTTTATTTCCTCGGGCAAAACCCATACTTGTAGGGTTTTTAGTAGCAGGAATTGCTTTGTCGTTGGGTACGTTTTTAAATTCTGAACCTGACGTGCTTCAGGTAGGAACCACGGGAATATTTGATGCTTTTAGCATTTCGCAAGGAAATGATTCTACCGATGGCGTAGATACTCTAGACAGTAATGTTTCATGGCAGGGGCATTTTTCAAACGATCTTCCTGAAGGATTTGACGAAGAAATCGGACTTGGTGGTACCTCAATGGCGGTATCAAACGATGGAAGAACAGTTGGCTATTCCGTTGAGGGGTCGATCGATGAAACTATGGCAGAAATCAAGAAGCACCTAGAAGAAAAAGGTTGGAGTTACGTACCAAGCGGGCAAGAATCTGTTGCTACTTTTGCAAAAGATACGGGAACTTTTTGTTGGCTTGCAGTTACGTGTGCTTCGGTGGGGACGGAAACTTCAGTTGTTTTAGTTTATGAAGAAAATCCTGCAAATCATGCTACGGAATAGAAGCAGCGAGGGCTGCGGAATGAGAGCAAAAGCTACGACGTGGAGAAATTAAATAAATGTTATGAGGGCGCTTAAAAGACGGAATCATCTTATTCGCTGAATTTTGCGTATAGGACTATAGGTTTTCTCGGTTCGTAATTATTGAAAGTGAAGGATATATCAAGGAATTAAGAGCAATGGATTGATAAGGTGAGGGGAATGACGGATAGGATGACTTCAGAGTTGGATGCTAGGTTTATTAAAAAGTCGTGTTTGATATCTATGAATGAAATAGAGCAGACATTAAGCGGCAAAACGAAACCGTACGAAAAGGTGAATAGAGGATCTCCGGTCAGTACTTTGAAGAGTGTTTCTATCAATAGCGATACCGCTTACTGTTTAGGAAACCTTATTCTTGCGACGCGTTTTCGAGATCGTCTATTAGGGTTTTTAGCAAAAAGACCGAAGGATTGTGTTCTGCTTATCTCTCCCTGCAATGCCATACATACTTTCGGGATGAAAAGGAATCTCGATATCGCATTTTTCAATGAACAAGGCAAGGTAGTCTTAGCGCAACGCAACATTCCTCCAGGAAAAATAGTTCGATGCATGAAGGCAAGAGGCGTTTTCGAAGCAATCTCACATGTTGATAAGCGATGGTTTTACGAAGGGGATGAGGTGAAAGTGTATGTTTAAAGAGATGGGTGATAAACCAGAAAATCAAAATGAAAATTTGGATTATTTGCAACACGATGCTGCAAATATGGTTTCTGACACCGATGCTTTAGGAAAGCTAAAAAGTGGGATTAAAGAATGCCCTGTATGTCATGCACGCTGTTTTGCTGATATGGATGTTTGCTATGGGTGCTTGCATGTGTTTTCGGAAGAGGAAAACTGTGCCGCAAAAGCAAAAGTTGAATCTCAAAAACAGATGCCACCCAAAGAAAAAACACCATCTTCTTCAGAGAATCAGATGGTGTTTGCTTCGACTGATCAGATTAAAGAAGCTGACTTGTTCGAAATTGTGATTAAAGTAAGGCTCCCGGAAGGAGGTAATTATTCAGCATCCTTATCAAGCAAAAACGAATCAACCGCTTCTTCGATTGCCTCAGTGGTTCCAGAAATGGTTTCGCTAAAGCGAATGGGGAGCGAGTCAAGTTCAGCCAAGCCTCGAGGGATATTGTGACAATGCGCCTCATCGGCAATGAGTTCGTTAAGCTCGCATCCGCTCAATGAAGCAACTTGCTCGGGAAGATTTTCTCCTGGTTTGAGGTTGTGTAAAGCGCGGTAAACGTTTTCTCCGAATTTAGCCCAATGCGCAGTGGAGGCAATCAGGACAGGATTTTCTCCTCGAAGCTGCTCAGCAACTTTGTATGCCACGGCGGTATGGGGGTCGATTAGGTAGTTATATGCATCGTGGACTTCTTTAATAGTGCGTAAGCAGGTTTCGCTGTCGACTGCTTCTGCTTTGAAGTCAGATTGAAGTTTGTTGCGGGTTTCTTCGTCGATAGTGAAAGTCTTTTTGGCTTTAAGCTGTTCCATCCAAGTAGCAATCAGATCTGCATTTCTGCCGCTTAATTCAAACAGCTGGCGTTCGACATTAGATGACACCAGGATGTCCATTGAGGGTGAAGGGGTAAGTACAAACTGGCGATCCGCAATGTCGTAAGTACCTGAATTGATGAAGTCGGTTAAAACTCGATTCTCGTTACTCGCACAGAAAAGTGTTCCTAAGGGAGTGCCTAATTGTTTTGCGTACCAAGCTGCCAAAATATTGCCAAAGTTGCCTGTTGGTACACAGACATCCAGAAGCTGGCCTGCTTCTAATTTTCCTTGCGCAACGAGTTCGGCATAGCTTGAGACATAGTAAACAACCTGGGGAAGGAGGCGACCCCAATTAATAGAATTAGCACTTGAAAGAGCAACAGCATGGTTATCCATGAGCTGTTTTGCAAAGATCTCGTCGTTAAAGACATTCTTTGCACCTGTTTGACAATCGTCAAAGTTGCCAGTAACCGCCCAAACCATGACGTTGTCGCCAAGCTGGGTTGCCACGATGGCGGCGAAGAT
>ENA-OPBG01002158-OPBG01002158.1-human-gut-metagenome-genome-assembly--contig:-NODE-2158-length-12030-cov-20.470313_pt1 | contig 12030 bp, 8 predicted proteins | sample MGYA00241065_ERZ501446 | MGnify/ENA primary metagenome ERZ501446 (study PRJEB25962, sample SAMEA2042632) | human gut metagenome | biome: human gut; feature: human-associated habitat; material: faeces...
AATATATCGCTTCACTTTATAATTGTGAGATTGAGATTATTGATAATACTGAAAAATCCGAACAGCAGGAACTTGTTGAAGATCTGGTTCAGATAATCACAGTATTCAGTTGTAAATTACAAGGAAAACGAGCGAATAAAGCTAAGAAACTTATCCGGGAACTGATACAGGAGGAAACAGATGGTAAAAGCCATAAAAGTAATGCTGATACCAAACAATGTACAGAAAACTAAGATGTTTCAGTACGCAGGTGCTTCAAGATTTGCTTATAACTGGGCTTTGGCAAGGGAAATAGAAAACTATGAAAAAGGCGGAAAATTCATTTCAGATGCAGAACTCAGAAAAGAATTTACAAAGCTTAGACATTCTGATGAATACGCATGGTTATTGAGTATTTCAAATAATGTAACCAAACAGGCGATCAAAGATGCCTGCACCGCTTATAAGAACTTTTTCAAAGGTTTGCAGAAATTCCCAAGATTCAAGCCAAAAAAGAGATCAATACCGAAGTTCTATCAGGATAATATTAAGATACAATTCAGCAATACTCATGTTAAGTTTGAAGGATTTTCTTCGAGCAGGAAAAGAAATAAACAAAAACTAAATTGGGTAAGACTTGCAGAGCATGGTCGTATTCCTACAGATGCTAAATACATGAATCCGAGAATATCTTTTGATGGGTTGAACTGGTGGATCAGCGTATGTGTGGAATTTCCTGATTGCATAGAAAAACTTAATGATGATGGGATTGGTATAGATCTAGGAATCAAAGATCTGGCTATTTGCTCTGATGGAGCTAAGTATAAGAACATCAATAAAAGTCAGAAAGTAAAGAAACTAGAAAAACAGAAACGCAGATTACAGCGTAGTATCTCTCGTTCTTACGAGAAAAATAAAAAAGGAGAAAGTTACTGTAAAACAAATAATGTAATCAAAAAGGAAAAACTTTTATTAAAACGAAATCACAGATTAACAAATATCCGTAAGAACTATTTGAATCAGACTACATCTGAAATTGTAAGTCGAAAACCAAGATTTATTTGTATTGAAGATTTGAATGTTAGTGGAATGATGAAAAATAGACATTTATCAAAAGCAGTTCAGAATCAGGGGTTTTTTGAGTTTAGAAAGCAGCTTGAATACAAGTGCAGCGATAAAGGGATCCAGCTTATTGTGGCTGATCGGTTTTATCCATCATCAAAGCTTTGCAGTTGCTGTGGAAACATTAAAAAAGACTTGAAATTATCTGACAGAATTTATAAATGTGATTGTGGAAATGTCATTGATAGAGATTTTCAGGCATCTATAAATCTCAAGGCTTATGGAGAAAGATTTGCAAGCTAACACTAAAACGTTAGTGCAAATATGTACGGGTACGTTAATCCGGAATTTACGCCTATGGAGAGTACAAGAACTTGTGAGTAGATAGATATTTATATCATCAAAAGCATACTCGTTGAAGTAGGAATGAAACATAGAAGTTTATAACTTTTTATAAGTTTTCAGTAACGGAGCATTCATATGAAATACGACTTCACTTCCATCATTGACCGGCATGGCAGAGATTCCATTGCAGTAGACGGCCTGAAGGGCGATGGTTTCTCTCCTGCCCCGCCGAAGGAGGGCTTCGATGCCATCCCGATGTGGGTAGCAGACATGAACTTTCCTACTGTACCTACCATACAGCAGGCGATCATCGAACGGGCCAGTCACCCGGCCTTCGGTTACTTCGAAGCCCCGCCGGAATATTATAAAGCCATCATCCGCTGGCAGGAAACACGCCACGGTGTCACCGGTCTGAAGCCCAGGCACATTGGCTACGAAAATGGCGTTCTGGGCGGAGTTATCAGTGCACTGAACTGCATCTGCTCCCGCGGTGATAACGTCCTGGTCCACAGCCCGACATACATAGGCTTCACCTCAAGCCTGAAAAACAACGGCTACGAGGCCGTACATTCTCCGCTGGTAAGGGATGAAAACGGCATATGGAGAATGGATTATGCAGACATGGAAAAACAACTCCGTGAAAAGAAGATCCACGCTGCCATTCTCTGCAATCCACACAATCCCTGCGGACGCGTGTGGGAACGCCGGGAGCTGGAAAAAGCCATGGAGCTGTACCGAAAATATGATGTCTACGTCATCTCAGACGAGATCTGGTCTGACCTCATCCTGAATGGCCATAAGCATATCCCCAGCCAGTCCATCAGCGAAGATGCCCGCCAGCGTACAGCGGCCTTCTACGCTCCATCCAAAACCTTTAATCTGGCAGGACTTGTTGGCAGCTATCACATTGTATACAACAGCTGGTGGCGGGATCGTATTTTGAAGGAGTCCAGTCTGAGCCATTATAATATGATGAATGTTCTGTCCATGCACGCTCTGCTTGGCGCTTATCAGCCTGAAGGCTATGAATGGACCGATGAACTATGCGAAGTACTAAGCGGAAATGTAAGCTTTGCCTGTGATTACATTGACCGGCACTTTAAGGGTGTCAACGTTTCCAGACCGGAAGGCACCTACATGCTCTTTGCCGACTGCACCGACTGGTGTACTGCCCATGGCAAAACAATCGAAGATGTGGAAAAAGCCTGCTGGGATGTCGGCGTTGCCGTCCAGGACGGCAGGATGTTTTTCGGTCCCTGTCACCTAAGAATGAATCTGGCCTCACCCCGTTCCCGCATAGAAGAAGCCTTCCGCCGAATGGATCGGTACGTCTTCAACAGGTAAAAATCCACTCTGCCATTCATTACAATCTATGCTATAATAGAGCTCATAACATCAGCGTTCCATCCTGTCACTTTCCGGAACGCTGTAAACAGGAGGAAATCAATATGGATATTAAAGAGGAAATCCACGCATTATCAGAAGAAATGCTCACAAATCTTGGCAGACTGGTTGCCATTGACTCCCAGCTCGGTACCCCTTCCGAGGGAAAACCATTTGGTGAGGGTCCTGCAAAAGCCCTGGAAGAGGGACTGAAGATTGCCGAAGAACTTGGCTTTAAAACCGTAAACCTGGATAACTACTGCGGTTATGCCGAAATGGGTGAGGGCGATGAGATCGTCGGCATCGCCGGTCATCTGGATATCGTTCCTGTAGGCGGAGACTGGACCTACGATCCGTTCCGCCTTACCCGTGAAGACGATCATGTATACGGCCGCGGGACCACTGATGACAAAGGCCCTATCCTGGAAGCGCTCTATGCCATGAAGCTTCTCCGCGACCACGGCGTGAAGCTGAACAAAAGAGTCCGCCTGATCATGGGCTGCAACGAGGAAACAGGTTCCAAATGTATGGATCACTACAATCAGGTAGCAGAAGAGCTTTCCTGCGGTTTCACACCGGATGCCAGCTTCCCGTGTATCCACGGTGAAAAAGGTCAGCTTGCCATGATCGCCTGCTCCAAAAACACCCGGATTATCTCCATGAACGGCGGTTTTGTATCCAATGCAATGTGTGACACCTGTACAACCATTGTTCCCGATGAGGACGGTCTGAAGGAAAAGCTGGAATCCGCACTTTCCCGGACGAAGCTCCAGGAATATAAGGTAACCGAAGAAAATGGTGAGCTCACCATCTACGCCAAAGGTATTCCGGCTCATGCCAGCACTCCCCATCTCGGTGTCAATGCTGCAGGAGTAACCTTTGAATGTCTGGCAAAAGCAGGCTTTGAAGATGACTTTGTGGAATTCTATAACTCCCATATCGGCACTGCATGTGACGGCTCCGGCATTGGTCTGAAATTTGCAGATGAATACGGCGATCTGACGTTATGCAACGGAATCGTAAAAACAGAAAACGGTGTCATTTCCTGTACCATCGATATCCGTGTTCCGGTAACTCTTAATGAGACCGATATCCGCAAAATGTGCCAGGACAGACTGGAAGATAAAAACGGTCGTATTGAGATCATAAAGGTTGTTGCTCCGTTATTCTTCCCAAGAGAATCTCCGCTGGTAAATGCTCTTTACAAAGCTTACACAGATGTGACCGGCGATACCGAACACAAACCAATGGTCATCGGAGGCGGCACTTACGCAAAATCCCTCAAAAACATCATAGCCTTCGGACCTGAAAAAGAGGGAATTGACTACCGTATCCACGGAGCCGATGAATTTATCCTGGTCTCCGGCATGGAAGAAGCAGTACTGATCTATATGGAAGCGATCAAAAATATGCTTGCGATCTGAAATCAGGAGGATAAGAAATCATGAGTACAAAAGCTGAACACGCTACAAAATTACACGAGAATGGCTGTAACTGTGCACAGGCAGTTGCCTGTTCTTTCTGCCAGGAATTTGGCATCGATGAAAACGAGATGTTCCGTATTGCCGAGGGCTTCGGCCTTGGAATGGGTGTTATGGAAATGTGCGGTGCTCTTTCCGGTATGGCTATGATCATCGGACTTTCCAACAGCCGCGGAAATACCGAAGAAGGTTCCGGCTCCAAAGGTGACACTTACAAAAAGCTCCGCACCTATATCCAGAAATTCAAAGAAAAAAACGGTTCCTGTATCTGCCGTGAATTAAAAGGTGTAGAAACAGGCAAGGTTCTCTGCAGCTGCCCGCAGTGTATCACCGATGCGGTTGCTCTTACAGAAGAATATCTTGCGGAAAACAGATAATCTCATAAAATAAAACAGCAGAATTGTATATTCCCTGTAATCCCGGGACATACAGCTCTGCTGTTTTCTGTTTCTATTCGCTTTTCACTGTCAGATCCTTCACCCATCTGTATTTCTTATAATTCAGGTACACAGCTGGGATCTTTGCAACTTCATCCAGACTGATGAGCTTTCTGGTAAAAATGCCGGCGCTCTTTTATTTTTGCCCACGCCTCTTCGTCAAACTTACGGTCTTTCCTGATTTTCTATTTCATCTCGATCTTAAACAGTCTGGCCGCTTTTTCCTGTGGCATCTTCACTACAAGATTTCCATTTTCGATCTTATATCCGCACATCTCTTCCTTCGGATAGATCACGGATACTCTGCGGACCTGCTCTGCATTTTCCAACGGGATCACTGCTTCTGTTGTTCTCGGTGTCCATACCGAAAGATAGGTATTCTTCTCTGCTTTCACTCCGTAAGCAAGAACTTCAGATTTCAGAGTTCCAAAACCAAGCGGGAAGAACGGCACGCCGTCACGGACTTCCTCACGGATCTCCTTATACAGGGAGATTCCCTCCTTCATACGGTTCATGGAATTTTCGCCCAGCTTCCATACCATACCGCTGATATATGGGCGAAGAAGCATACCATTTACTACATTGTAGATCACATGCTCTTCTTCATCCTCATACGGATATACCCACATACCACCCTGCTCCGGAGTTACCGCACTGGCTACATTGGCAGCGATATTGGCATTGTAGAGATAATCTGTCTGATCACTGGTAGACTGCAAGCTTAAGATCTTCAGCATACCATAATCCATACGCTGTCCGCCGGAACCGCAGTTCTCCACAACAAGCTCCGGATGATCCCGGAAGATTTCCTCATACCACTGGTGAAGACATTCATAATGCTCACGGATGGCATCTGCACAGCTGTCACTGTTCAGATCACTTCCATATCCCATGGTTACGTTATAGTCCACTTTAAAGTACTCTACACCGTAATCATTGATCAGCCTATCTACTACATCACGGCAATATTTCCGTACCTCCGGATTGCGGAAATCCAGCATATAGCGTTTATTGTCAATATGGCGTTTTCCATGGCGGCAGACAAACCAGTTATCCGGAAGCTTGTTTGCCAGCTCGCAGGCAACTCCCATAACCTCGATCTCCAGCCAGAGTCCCATTTTCAGGCCTTTACTGTGTGCATGATCGCAGACTTCTTTCAGACCATTGGGGAATCTTCCGGATGCTTCTTTCCATTCCCCGACACGGTCCCACCAGAATCCGTCGTCATACCAGCCTGCATCCAGGCAGTAATATTCGCATCCGAGCTCTGCTGCCTTGTCAATGATGGAAAGCTCCCGCTCCGTTGTAGGGTCTCCCATCAGGCAATTCATGTAATCATTAAATACCACGTTCAGCTTCTCATCGTCCGTATTCGGTCTGCGTACTTTTCTCCGATATCTGGTCAGTGCCGCTGCTGCCGGATTCAGGCCACCTTTTACAACAGCTGCCCCTGCCGGAACGGTTGTAAAGCTTTCTCCCGGTTTCAGATTCTTATACCAGCCATGCTCCTGCTCTGTGGCGCCGCTTAAGGCAAGATACAGATTTCCGCCCTGTGCAGAGCCATATTCTGCCAGCCACTGTCCGGAGCTTTCAATCTGGAAAATATACGTCTCCCCTGTTTCTCTGTCCTCGGCAATTCCCATGGGAAGATACTCACAGGTAGACCAGGTGCCCTTTCCACTGTAACAATAACGGTTCAGGCCATATCCCTGATGATTGAAGCCATCTACGACCATTCCGTTTAAATTCAGCGTTTCTGCATCGTATTTCTGCCACTGTGCCTCACAGCACCAGCTGTTAAACGGCACATAGATATCTGTTTTTTTATAATAAGGCTTTTCGCCGCCTCTGGAGATTCCCTGATACATAAAAGAAGAAACATAGGTCAGCCCCTGATCCTCGCTTCCCTCGTTGATGATCTCTGTCCAGGTCTGTACTGCCGGCACTCCGTCAAACAGGCGCATATGATATACTGCCTTCAGCTTTTCCGGGGAAATCATTACGATCTCCAGCTCTTTTCCGCCGGCCTGTGCCTTCAGCTCATGGTTCTCATAAACAAAATCCACAGAGGACTGATTGATGTTGTTTTTGTAGGCATGCATGTTTAAGCTTCCTGTGCCGCTTCTGTGGATCTCAACAGCCGGATAACAGATATCCTCCTTCGGCTCCATGACTGCTTTTTTTACTTCCTGTGAAGAAAAATCTGCCAGCTCTACCACGCCGTTTTCCCGGATACGAAACTGGATATCCAGGCCATTCTCATGTAATTCGATCATTTTCATGTTTTCATTTTTATAGCTCATAGAAAATACCCTCCGTTTTTCTGATTCTGATCACAGTATAATATCTGTTTTTTTATAAGGTGACAGGTATCATCCCCTGAATGTAAAAATGCAATATATTGTCGTATTTATTTTTGCGTGATATACTGTTTTCTGACAGTAAAGAGTACAGTCAGTCAGACATGTAGGGCGATTTAATCGAATATCTGCATCTGTCCGACTCGCAATTTACAGCTGAAATATTTACATTCCGCTTCGCAGTATACTCAGGAGGTTTTTTCATGCCAGATATTTTCCAGGACTCTTCCCGATATTTCCATATTTCTGCTTTTTATGCTCTCTCCCTGCCTTATTATCATATGGAGCATCACACACATTCCAGCTATGAGATCATGTATATCACCTCCGGTTCCTGCCGGGTTTTCTGTCTGGATGGCACACAGGACACGGAATTCCCACTGAAATCCGGGCAATTTATCTTTATCCGGCCGGATGTACCTCACAGGCTGGAGATTCCGGATGGTTTTCCCTGCTCGATCCTGAATCTGGAATTTTCCCTTACTCCCGAAAAAAGTCCGGTTGCTCTGGAGCTTCTCCTGAAAAAGGATCCCGGATTTTCCTGGTTCTGGAATTTTACGGAATCCTCCCAGGGCTTTTGCTCCGGCGCGGATTCCCGCAGCTTCGGATACAGCCTGAAGGATCTGCTCACCTTTTTACAACAAAATTCCGGTCAGATACAAAAGGAAGAATTTCTCTTCTTTCTTCTTTTCAGCCGCATGCTTACAGAGCTTGCATTCTGCGCCCGCTCCAGCCGGAGCCCCCAGGGAATCGTCTATCTGAAAAAAGCGCTCCGCTATATTGACGAGCATTATCTGGAAGACATTGATATTCCTGCTATCTCCGCATATGCAGGGATCAACAAATCCTACCTGCAGGCGCTCTTTACAGAAAAAAACGGCTGCACCATCAATACCTATATCAACCGCAAGCGTATGGAACAGGCCGCCTTTCTTCTGTGCAACAGTACTCTGCACATTACGGATATTGCCTTTTCTTCCGGATACAACAGCCGGCAGCATTTTGCACATACCTTCGAAAAATTTTATCATATGAGCCCCTCCAGGTACCGAAGCCTTCATACCCGGCCTCTCCGTTCGGATACCCAAAAGAAACGCTATCATATGACTGACGGACTGATGTTGGAAAGCGAACCCTTTCCTCAGGAATAAAACTTACTTCATACACCTACACCTTCAGGCTGATACCTGCGATCCACGTCTGAGCAGCCTAAAAAAGCCGGCCAGGTACGAAGCTCTTATCTCTTCGATAACCTGGCCGGCTTTTTATATTTATTGTCAAGCGGATATTCGCAATCCTACAGGGGACTTACTTGATTCGGTTAAAAATTTTCTATGGAAGCAGATTCTGCATACTCTTCAGGCTGATCGCCAGTGTGGAGGTATTATGCAGAAGTGCGGATGAAGTCGGCTGCAGGATACCTGCAACACCACAGGCGATAAGACCTGCGTTAAAGGTAATAATAAAACGGTAATTGCGTCTGATACGCTTCATCAGTGCATTGCTGATCTCTTTCAGAACAACCAGCTCCTGAAGATCATCTGCACCTACAGTAATATCTGCGATCTCCCGGGCAATTTCAGCACCATCACTGATGGCGATACCGACATTGGCTGCGGAAAGTGCCGGAGAATCATTGATTCCGTCACCTACCATGATAACCTTTCTTCCGGCTGCCTTTTCTTTTTCGATGAAGTTGGCCTTATCCTCCGGAAGTACCTCGGAATAATATTCGTCCACTCCCACACGTCTGGCAATGGCTGCTGCTGTACGCTCACTGTCCCCTGTCATCATAACGATCTTGGAAATCCCTGCCCCGCGCAGTGCTTCTACAGAAGCTTTCGCCTCCTCACGAAGAGGATCTTCAATACAGATCACGGCTGCAAGACGTCCGTCAATGGCAAGATACAGATGGGAATACTCTTCCGGAATATTGTCGAATTTCTCCTTGCCATCCTCCGGGATCAGACATTTCTCATCTTCAAATACAAAGTGATAGCTTCCGATCACGGCCTTATGGTCTTCGATCGTAGTGGAAATTCCATGCGCTACTACATATTCAACCTTTGAATGCATCTCCTCATGGGCCAGATGCTTCTTCCTGGCAGCACTGACAACAGCCTTAGCCATGGAGTGTGGGAAATGCTCTTCCATACATGCGGCGATACGCAGCATCTCCTCCGGATCATTGTTGTCAAAAGGAACCACATCCACAACGGTTGGCTTCGCCTTTGTCAGAGTTCCTGTCTTATCAAATACGATGGTATCTGCCTCAGCCATTGCTTCCAGATATTTACCGCCCTTAACTGTAGCCTTATGTGTACCGGCCTCACGGATCGCAGACAATACAGAGATCGGCATTGCAAGCTTAAGCGCGCAGGAGAAATCCACCATCAGGATCGCAAGGGCCTTGGTGGCATTTCTGGTAAGGAGATATGTAAGTGCTGTTCCTCCAAGAGTATAGGGAACCAGCTTATCTGCCAGATGCTCTGCCTTTCCCTCCAAAGAAGATTTCAGCTTCTCAGACTCCTCGATCATGGTAACGATCTTGTCATAGCGGCTGGAACCACCTACCGTCTTTACGCGGATGGTGATCTCACCTTCCTCCACAACAGTGCCTGCATAGGCAACGCTACCCTCTTTCTTGCATACAGGTACAGACTCACCGGTAAGAGAAGCCTGGTTGACCATAGCCTCTCCATCTGTAACACTTCCGTCAAAAGGAATTACGGTACCCATACGTACAACAACCTCATCTCCCGGCTGGACCTCTCCGGACTCTACCAGGATCTCCTGATCCTCTTTCTTCAGCCATACCCTGCCAACATTCAGGGACATGGTTCTTGCAAGATCACCTACGGATTTCTTATGCGTCCACTCTTCCAGGATCTCTCCGATTCCAAGCAGGAACATGATGGAGCCTGCAGTACCAAAGTCCTGACGTAATACAGACACTCCAATTGCAGTGGCATCCAGGACCGGCACCTCGATCTTACGGTGAAGAAGTGTATCGATTCCCTTCCAGATATATTTCAGGGAAGTAGCTGTTGTATAAATGGCATTCAGCGGATATGGCAGAAAAAGCCTTCTTCCGTAATGGCAGATCACCTTGGAGATCAGCTTCTCCTGATATTCTGCATTCAGTGCTCTCCCTGAGCTCTGCAGCACCTGCGAAGGAACCTCTACATCCTGATAATGAAATTCGCTGATACCACGGATAACCGCAGCTCTGCTGCCCCGATAATTTACAACTGCGTCACAGGTTCTCTCGTATACCTTGGCAGAAGCCACTCCATCAAGATTCTCGAGATAATACAACAGCGTATCTGCCTGCCCGTAGCTCATCCTCTTCTGAGCAAGATGGATACGAAGCCGGCCTCTTGTCTCATGTTTGATATAAAATTTCACGGAAAATCGCCTCTTTACTCAGCTGTCTCTTCTGCTGCTTCTTCTGTCTCTTCTGCTGTTTCTTTGAATGCATCCTCATCTGCAGTTTCCTCTGCTTCTGTCTCAACATCCTCTACAGCCTCTTCAGCTGCTGCTCTTTCCTCATTGATCTCCTTAGCTTCAGCATAAATATCTTCAGCATTCTCCTGAAGATTCGTAGCTGTTTTCATGATGCAGTCCTTAGCTCTTAAAACGGCTGCTGTGCATCCTGTGTAAAGCTTCTTCGCATCCTTGCTTGTGAGGATCTTGATTCCTGCTGTACCGAAAAGAACGCCTGCTGCAAAAAGTCCTGATTTCTTGAATTTAAAGTCTACCATAATAATTTCCTCCTGATATATGATTTTTATTTTTTTCTGATTCCCGGTGAGGATTTTTCATGTCCGCCCCGATATTTTCATTATTATAAAATGTCTGTAAAAAAAAGTCCAGTGTTTTTTGTGTGAATTCAACACAATTCGTTAAATTTTCAGTTATTTTTGCCTAACAGTTAATTTTTACTAATAGTTTAATCTATCTAATTCTTAGTCTGTACAAACCTCTTCTTTCCTATTATATTGTGCCATAGCTTTTCCATACTCACCCGACCTCATGAACAGGCAGCAGCGCCAGGGTACGGATATTCTGTTCACTGATCTCCCCGCAGGCCCGAAGTCCTGCAAGAATCACTTCATTAAGCTTCTGTCCGGACAGATGGCATATCGTATCATCATCCAGTTCTACTGTGCAGACGCCTTTTGTGCTGCATGCCACGCGATACATATTCTTTCGGCTGATAGCACCAATGGATTCCAGCGTATTGACCATACGGTATACTGTAGCTACACCGATCTTCGGATCCAGTGCGGAAGCCCTGTAATAGATTTCCTTACAACAGGAGCACTCTCCCTCCAGGATAATGTCCAGAAGAATCTTTCTCTGTCTGGTGATGCGGAGCCCCTTCTCCTTCAGTTTCTCTATAATAAGATCCCTCTGCATCTCTGTATGTCGGTAGCATCCTGTTTTTTTCTCTTCTGTTTCGGCTTCTGCAATATGCATTCTGATCCCTCCTTTATTGAGAAAACTTTTCTTTTATCTTAAGTTAGTATACTCCAACTCAGGTTAGTTGTAAATAACTCATTTGAACTTTTTTACATATTGAGGATTCTGCCTGAATACCGTATAATGTCTCGTGAACCTGTACATAGGAAACCGTCGTTTTGACAAAATGACGAAAAATCCCCTTTCGTTTTTTCGTCAGAATGACAAGAAACTGCCGGAAACTTTGTAAGATTCAGCTCTAGCCCTTTTCTCTCATTTTCGATATACTGTTAACCAGCAAAGGAAATTACGTAAAAACAATATATTAATTTTGGAGGGAAACAACAATGGCAAGTTTATCATTATCTCACATTAATAAAACTTATCCGAACGGCTTCCAGGCAGTTAAAGATTTCAACCTGGAGATTGAAGACAAAGAATTCATCATCTTCGTAGGACCATCCGGATGTGGAAAATCTACAACACTTCGTATGATCGCAGGTCTTGAGGAGATCAGCG
>ENA-OPBG01002178-OPBG01002178.1-human-gut-metagenome-genome-assembly--contig:-NODE-2178-length-11962-cov-2.306794_pt1 | contig 11962 bp, 8 predicted proteins | sample MGYA00241065_ERZ501446 | MGnify/ENA primary metagenome ERZ501446 (study PRJEB25962, sample SAMEA2042632) | human gut metagenome | biome: human gut; feature: human-associated habitat; material: faeces...
TCCTTGCCACCACACCCGTCAGCATTACATTGACGAAATTAACCAAGCCAATGACAATGAGCAATACTGCTGCACCATTTCCCAATAAGTTCATAGAATAAAACATCTGATCAAACATTTCCATCCTGTTGACCGGACTCTCAAACTGCCATTCTGATGTGGTCAGCGTGTTATTGATTGCTTTCAGTTCCGTATCGATTCGCTCAATGTCATCTGTATCTTGAACATCAACACCAATCGCCGAAATAATCGCCTCTTTTGTCAGTCGTTCCATACCTGCTTTACTGACAAAGAGGATATTCGGTACAATCTCAATAAACTTACGTCTATCAATTCCTTCGGTAAGTTTATCCTCATAATCATCATACCTGAATGCACCGCCAATTAGAAAATTCGTTGCCTTTGCGTCTGTACTGTCGGCTGTCAACGTCAACGTGTTCCCGACTAATGCTGCATTCGGTGAAAAATAATCATTATCTGTTCCCGAAATCGCTGTCTCACCACGTTTGAACGCTTCTATGTCTATCGACTTATCTGGATGGTTTGCGTTATATTCTTCCAAAGCCTCATCATTATCCAGTGTCGTAATGTAACAACCGTACTCACCGGCATCTGCATATCCTCTTAATGCTGTAAGCATTTGATCATAGGAATTCCCATCAGCTTTATAACCGCTGTCCTTATATTTGATTTTCATAAACCCTTCTAATGCAGCTTCGTCAAAATCAATACCTGCCCAGACTGTCTTACGAATATCTACATTCTTAATTCCGTCAATCTGCTCAATCTGTTTCACAAAATGCTCATCAAACTGCGGAACTTCTTTATTGAGTTGTTCCGGCTGCTCAAACTGGATATCTGTGTATTCAAAAGAATAATCATAATATTTTTTAATATAGTTTTCTCCTTTGATACTTCCTACAATTCCATTCACGCCTAAGATCATGGTGATACCCATAAACAGAGACATAAACACAAGAATTGCACGTTTTTTATCCCGGAAGACATTGTGAAATGCCATTACATGTAGCTTGCCTCCATTGGTCGAATTTCTGCTTTTCATTTTCTTTGGTGCGAAGTTCTGAAACTTCAGAGCCTCTACTGGTGAAATTTTCGCAGCCGCTTTTGCAGGTGCATTGCAGGCAACCCAAACCGTTACTGCTGAAAAGAGGATGGACAGAATATAGATTAGTGGGTGAAAGAACACCTCCGCATCCATCATCGACTTGCCTTCCTCAAAGCCCTGATTCAAAACAAAAGGAACAATTCCAAAGGAAACGACAGTTGCTAGCAAAATACCAATGGGAATCCCGATGCAGGCAAACTTCACTGCCTGACTTTTCACCAGAGATTTAATCTGCGCCTGGGTTGTTCCCATCGTTTTCATCAAACCATAAAAACGGGTATCCTTTGAAATGGAAATATACAGAACATTATAAATAAGCAAATAGCCACTGCCAATGATAAAGAAAACCAAAAGGATTTCCATTGCGATGACCGAGCCACTTGATGATTTCATCGAAACTGCACCGCTGAAAGATTGATTTTCATTTAACTCCACATCTCTTTGAATACGTATAAAATCATCTGGCATTTTCTTTAGCGATAAAGAAAGGACACCATCTTCTGCCATTGTATAGCCTGCATTTTTGCAATACTCCTCGGAAACAAATCCCATTCCCGTGCCTGTGTAGGAATGGAACCAGCCACTCAACGTGAATGTTTTTCCCTGCTCACCGTTTTTGTCATAATAGGACAGAGGGATTTCCATATTCAGCTTCGGTTCCGTAATACCAAGCTGTGAAAGGGCATCCTCTGACAGCATGATTTCATTTTCATCGGAAGGATATTTCCCTTCTAAATCTTTGATTGCTTCTTGATAATGTTCTTCCCATTCCGTATTGTCGTAATATTGAAGCACGATAGAAAGTTCCCGTCCCTCTTCATTCTTCTCTGTAACAGAACCCACCATGTACTGTGTGCCCACCGTTTTGACATACTCCAAGTCCCGAATCTGCTGCTCCTGGGCTTTGGTCGGCATCGCAAGGGAAACATCGGCGGTTGTCCCTTCGGTGCGTACCTGCATTAACTTCATGTTCTCCGCATAGTTAATACCTAAACTGAACACGGTGGTAATCATAAACGTGGTGAGGATGATTGCAAATACCGCAAACAGATTTCTTATACGGTTTGCTTTCATCATCCCTTTTTCCACGCGCTTTACTGCTTTTTTATTTCGGCTAGCGTGCATACCTCACACCTCCCGAAAGGACTTTGCCATCCTCAATGCGAATGATACGGTCTGCCATCCTCGCAATCTCCTCATTATGGGTGATCATAAGGATTGTCTGGTCGAACTCATGGCTGAGCGACTGCATCAACAAAATCACGTCCATACTTGTTTTAGAGTCCAAGTTTCCCGTAGGTTCATCCGCTAAAATAATCGCAGGCTTTGTTGCCAAAGCCCGGGCGATCGCAACTCTCTGTTGCTGACCGCCGGAAAGATTATTCGGTAGATTCCTCAGTTTCTTCTGCAAACCAAGAGCATGAATAATCTCTTTCACAAAATCTGTGTCTGTTCTGCCACCGTCAATCTCAATAGGATACACAATATTCTCATACACATTGAGGACGGGAAGCAGGTTATAATTCTGAAAGACAAAACCGATATTCCTTCGTCTGAAAATCGTCAATTCTTCATCTTTCATTCTCAGAAGTTCTTTTCCCCGGATTGTAATGCTTCCCGAAGTAGGGCGGTCTAAGCCGCCGAGCATATTAAGCAGGGTGGATTTGCCGCTGCCGGAGGTACCTACAACGGCAACAAATTCGCCCTCTTCTATAGAAATCGATACCCCATCCAGCGCACGCACTTCGTTCTCACCACTGCCATATATCTTTCGTAAATCTTTTGTTTCAAGTATTGCCATATAGAAAACCTCCCAATTACCATTTATTCTGTCCCTCTCAGTTGCTCCACAACGGTTCCTCTATGGAAGAAACGCACCACAAGCAGCGGAATAATTACTGCTAAAATCAGGTACACGATTCCCACAAGAACTGCCGGAACGATTGTAAACTTCAAAGTAAAGAACCACATAGACGGGGAGTTGAGCGCATTTTTCAAAACAGTCACCGTCAAGCCTGCCGCCGCTACACATCCAAAGACACCTGCCGTAACGGCATAATACACGCCCTCATAGATCATCAGTTTTTTCAGTTGGCGGTGCGTCATACCAATACTTCGCATGGTTGCAAACTCATGACTTCGTGCAATCATACTGGAGATCATCATATTCGTAAAATTGATCAGTCCTGCAACTCCCATAATCACCGCAATCATTCCGCACACCATCAGTACCATATTCTGCAGGCTTTTCATCTGCTCTCTCATCAGACCTGTGGACGTATACGCAACCGATGTATTCTGCTCTGTATAATCACTTAAAAATGCATCCATTTCCGCTTTCTGTCCCTTGCCCGCATCAAATCCGTAGCTAAACAGCGTCGGATTCTCATAGATTTGTTCAAACATCCTGTCTGTCATGTAAAGATACGGTGCGTCTCCGCCGATCTTCACTTGAGATGTGGTAGAATTATTTGTTTCTTCTTCCATGCCTACCGTAACTGCTTTTGCAAGAACCGTACAATTCTTAACGAGTTCTCCGTCTTTATAAAAGGAGATACTGTCACCGACCTCAAGAAGCTTTGTAAGTGGCGTCTCCCACGGCTCTCCCGTCAGGTTGTCCATGCTGCATCCGACGATCACATAGTTTCCTGTCTGCATCTTTTCATTCAGTACATCTGCATCCTTTTCTCCCTCAAAAATCTTGAGATCCTCAAAGAACTGTTCGGAGGCTCCGACAACATTTCCGGAGATAAGATTATCTGTTTTGGACGCTGCGCGGCAGGCATGTTTGTCATAGACCTTATCCACTCTGCCGTCCTCCAGGTCTATTATTTCATCCCACGCAACGCCAAACCCATAGTCCACCTGAATATCCGTGTCATCCAATGTGTTGCGGTATAAATATCTTCCATTCTCCGCCCCTTGCTGATTGATTGCCTCAACTGCATCGGCGGAGAGTGCATCTGAACGATACTGAAATCCCTCGTAAATATTTGCCACAACGGAATTATATACGGTATAATCTGTCTTTGTACTCCGGCTGATAAACTTTTCTGCATCCATGCTCTGAGTAATGACAATTGCCGAATTGACCATAACGATACACAAAAGCAGTGACGTTACAATAAATATCGCACGCCGTTTATTTCGCCCGAAGTTCGCAAACGCCATATTGGAAAGCTTTGCGCCGCGGGTGCGTTTCGTTCTTCTCTTTTTGCCGTTCTCCTGTTCCGTATATCGGATTGCTTCTAACGGAGATATTTTTGCCGCCTTATTGGAAGGCTTTCTTGTACTTATATATACCGTTAAGATTGTAAACAGAGCCGCCAAAACAAAGATCAGCGGAGAAACAGAGACCTGTGTGGCTGCTCCAGCTGTTTTTTGTTCAAAGCTAACAAATTTCATTACAAACGGCAACATCAGCCTGCCTGCCAGAAAACCTCCTGCCAATCCAATCGGCAGACCAATCAGCGTAAGCCAGACCGCCTGTTTTCTTACCATTTTTTTTATCTGCCTTGAAGACATTCCGATAGTCCGCAATAATCCGTACTGCCGGACGTCCTGCATAACAGAAATATCAAAAACATTGTAAATCAGCAAATAACCGCATACTACAAAGAGTAATACAAAAGCGACTACAAATATAATGGAATCTGATGATCTCAATCCCTGGGACATTTGATTCTCGCTACAAAGAATAAAGTTTTCAGCGCCCATATCTTCCGAATTTCCGCCAATGGAATGTACAAAATCTTCTAGCTGACCTTTGACATTTCCTTTATCCTTCAGCACTACTTCAGAAAATGTAAGTCCTGCCATTTCTCGATCTTCGGAATACGTATTTTGAAAAAGTTCCGGATTTTCTTTCACGAACTCCTCTGACACAATCATCAAACTAACGCTGTCATTACTTGCCTCCCACCAGCCGGAAAGCACCATATCGTAATGATAGGTCTGACCGCGCACTTCAAATTCTACCGGAACAGTAGCACCGATTTCCGGTTCCACGCCCAAATCTTCAAGAGCAAGGTCTGTCGTTGTAATCTCATTTGCTTTTTGCGGTGCTTTTCCATGCGTCGGCTTGCAGAAAGTCAATTCTTGCTGTACATTATCTGCATAGTTAATTTCAATCGCGTGACCTATGGTATTGCTGGCATAAGCCAAAACCCGCCTATGACCTGCCTGTTCCACAAAATCACTATTAGCAAGTTGCTCATACTGTTCTTCTGTCATATATCCCAATGTTCCATCTGCCTTACTTCCTTTTTGCATTTGCATAGACCGTTGGAGAGAAGAACCCATACTAAATGCAAGCGAGGTAACAGCTGTAAACAAAAACGCTGTAAGTGCAATCGCTAAAATTGCCGCTATATTACGGGTTTTATTTTTCCGAAAATATCGTATTGATAATCGTTTGATTACTTCTGTATTGTTATTTCCAAATAGAATATCACTCATATTCCCGCCTCCTTACTGCACAATTTTTCCGTCTTCGATATGGATAATCCGGTCAGCAAGCTGAGCAATCTCGTCATTGTGGGTAATCATTACAAGCGTCTGTTTAAATTTGTAGCTGCTTGTTTTCATCAGACCTAAGACGTCCATGCTGGTCTTGCTGTCCAGATTACCGGTCGGCTCATCCGCCAACACAATCGTCGGACGGGCAATGAGCGCACGTGCAATCGCTACTCTCTGCTGCTGACCACCGGATAAATTATTCGGCATACTGTTTAACTTCTCTTTCAGTCCTAAAAATCCCACGACTTCCTCTAAAAAGTTTTTGTCTACCTTTCCTCCGTCCAGTTCTACTGGAAGCGCGATATTTTCGTACACATTCAAAACCGGTACCAGATTGTAGTTCTGGAAAACAAATCCTATTTTTCTTCTTCGGAAAATGGTCAACTGTTCCTCATTTAGTTTTGATAACTCCGTACCATCCACAAAGACTTTCCCGGAGGTCGGAACGTCCAGACCTCCGATCATGTTTAACAAAGTAGACTTACCACTGCCGGAAGTTCCCACAATGGCAACAAACTCTCCTTTTTCTACGGAAAGGTTCACCCCATCCAACGCTTTTGTGATATTTGGTTCTTTTCCATAATATTTTTTCAGTTCAGTTGTTTCTAAAATATTCATACGAACACCGTCCTTTCTTTTTCGTTATCCTTATTGTAACGACCAAACCTCACAGGAATGTCACGAAAACAAAGAAATTTCGGTGTTTTTTGGGCTGAAATGTCACAAGATTGTGACATTTCAACTTTTTCCTTTATTTCCGAAGAAAGCGTACCGAAAATGTAGAACCTTTTCCCGGCTCAGATGACACCAGGATGTATCCGCCTTGAAGCGTGATAATTTCACGTGCAAGATACAGCCCAATACCAATCCCTTCTGCATCGTGTACCGTATCCTCACGATAAAACCGTTTAAAAATCGTTCCCTGATGCTCTTCGGAAATTCCAATTCCATTATCTGTAATGTCAATCTTTACATACATTTCCCAACATTCCACCGATACCCAGATGTTTCCACCCTCCGGAGTATACTTCACTGCATTATCTAAAATGTTAAACAAAGCTTCTGTGGTCCACTTCCGGTCATGAGAAACCATCAGTCCCTCCGGGCAGTCTACCTGTACGTCAATCTTTTTTTTCTCCGCATTTAAGAAAATCCCGCCCAGTGCTGCCGCCAGCGTTTCATAAATCGACTGTTCCTTCTGCTCCAAAGAAATCACTCCCGTTTCCAATCGGGACGTTTTGATCATCGCCTGCATCAGAAAATCTAACTTATCCAACTGGCTGCTCTGTGCTATCAAAAATTCCTGTTGTTTCTGTACCGGAACTTCCTGCTCCAGCAGCGTATTGTTGATCATTTTCAGATTTGCAATGGGTGTCTTGACCTGATGAGAAATGTCAGAAATCAACTCCTGCAAATCTTCCCGTTCTTTTGCAATGTGATTCCGGTTCTCCTGCATGATTTCATACAGCCGCTTCAAACGATAATGAATTTTATAGAACAAACCTTCCTCATGCTGTCTCTCTTCCGGCAACTCCTGTTTCCCGGACATCATCCCGTCCAACAGTTCACAAAGCTGGTCGGAAAATAAGACCAGTTTTTTTCGGACAATCATTACAAAAAGCGCTCCGCACCCAAACGCAAACACACCAAAGCCCAGCACACACAAGGTGGCAACTACATTTCCGGTGATCCATAATACAGCGATGCTGATCCCACTAGTTGCCATCAACAACACCATTCCTAAGAAGAGGCAGATATGATTGATGAAAAGATGATTTTTTCGTCTCATTTCTGCACACCTCCTACCCACATATATCCCATACCATAAACTGTCTTGATATACTGCAGTCCGTTGGTCTCAATCTTATTTCTCACTCTGCTGACCGCCACTGTCAGCGCATGTTCATCCACAAAATTCTCGTCAATATCCCACAGCCTTTCCAATAACATTTGCCGGGTTAATACATTTTGCGGATTCTTCGTAAAGATTTTAAGCAGACGGTATTCCAGCGGGGTAAACACCAACGCTTTTCCCTCCAGTGAAGCCGTCATTTCTTTAAAATCAATAGCGAATGTTCCATCATTATATTTATCTTCTTCAGACTGCTTTGCAATTCGACTCAGCAATGCCGCCAGTTTCTTCTGAAACACACTCATGGGAAATGGCTTTGTCACATAATCATCGGCTCCTAGTTCATAGCCTTTTAGCATATCGCTTTCCATATCATTTGCGGTCAGAAAAATCACCGCAGTCTCCGGGCATCGCTCTTTTACCTCCTTGCAGAAATCAAAACCATTCCCATCCGGCAGATTCACATCCAGTACGATCAACTCATACCTTTGTTTCTCAATATAATTTTCCGCCTCTTGCTTACAGAGTGCAGAGTCCACCTTGTATCCGGCGGCATTTAAGTTGTAGCATAACGTATTATTTAATAAGTGGTCATCTTCGACTACTAAAATATGCATCGTATCACATCCTTTTTCTTTTTAGAGTATCACCCAAATGTCACAGAAACCTCACGAAATAAAACTTTTTCTCTCGATTTTATTTATCATTATATTCCCTTTCACTAAATCTATCTTTATAGCCAAAGAATGCCCCTACATCTGGCTCTTCCGGTTGATCTGGCTCATAACACTCTATCTGTGCCTCTAAGGAATACAAATCTGGAATCCCACTCTGTCCCCTGCCATCACATTCAAAATACTTTTCTATGACAGCTCCAACTGCTCTCTCTATATCTATTTGAAATGCTTTCCTCTTTTCCGGTGATAATTCATCATACTGATGGTTGGAAATACCATGGAGCATTAGGATCCCATTCATATAACCTTCATATAGTTTTATCTGATTCGCCCCTATATAATATGGATAACGTCCGGGATCCAGCATTTTCTTTAAATAAATTTCCCGCTGTTTCTCTTCAAAACCGTCAGCTATAAGATCATAAAAATGATCATACTTTCCCCGCAAGTAATCGGGATCAATGTCCAGCCGTTTTGCCAGTGCTTCTAATATTTCCGGACTTATTTCTCCATCCGCCTTTGCTCGTCGGATTGTTTTTTCTGACCACCCGATGCCGTCATCTTTTGATCCTAATTTCGTAATACTGATTTTAGCTCTTTTTTTAGCTGCAATAAACCGTTCCCACTGAAACGGTTCTTTCTTAGATTTCTTATTTGCCATTTTCCACCTCCTAATACGGACATTTTTGACCGTTTTGGGTAATGGTATTTTACACCCACATGGCTTATAATGCAAATCAAGAAGCTCTCATAAATATTTTCAAAAAAAGGAGGTCCGAATATGGATAATGAACTTAGAAAAACTTTGGATGTGAAACTGAATATTAACATTGATGGAACCGCAGCATTTGGTATTGTTTTAGCCAGTATTGCAGGACTATGTTTCTGTTTTTATACAGGTACGAAAAGCAGATACTCTGCGCAGATTGGAACTTTGAATTTATCACCAGCTCAGTCTGCAGCTGTATCTGTCTGACATTCCGTTTCACCCTTTTAGGATAAAGGGCGTGGTCACAATACTGCCACGCCCTTCCTTCAATCATTCACTTACTCAATATCCAGGAAAATCAGATACAAGAAGCATACAAAATAAGCCAGCAATCTTATATAAGATCGCTGACCTATTATTTCATTGGCTCCATTACTGAAGGATGCGCAAACTTATAATCCACATCTTTTACAATATACTTTCATTATAACACATCCAATCCTTATGCAATTAAAGGTGGAGCTGTTTCTGTATTATTTAGTTTTGATGAAGCCGCTCTATAATACTTGTTTTTGCAATCTTTCGATATATGATTGCTGGAATAATAACCGTTAACGCAATCAAAAATGGATAGATAACAAGCATAGGGTAAATAACAAATTTATAAGTAAAAAACCAAATGCTATTTGAAATTGCCCTTACAATGACAACCGATACCAAAGAATCAAATACGATTGACGCAACAATTGTTCCCGCAGCATAGTATAAGCCCTCAAATGACAGCATTTTCTTTAGTTGTTTTCCTGTCATACCAATACTTTGTAGCATAGCAAGTTCTTTTCTTCGTGTAATAATACTGGTAAGAACAGAGTTTACAAAATTTGTAATTCCTATTAAACCAATGATAATACTTAACGCTCCCCCGATGGTAATAATCAGAGAAGTTAAATCATTAAAGGAATTGATATATGTTTGTTTAGAGTCATAATTCATACTCGGTTCAATATCCTCAACATAACTGCTTAAAAATCCCTCCATATCAGCTTCCATGCCGTCAACTACATTGAATGGAAAACTAACCAAATGGGGTTGCTCGCAAAGAGGTAAAAAAACATCTGTCGGCATATAAAATTTTTCAAACCCGGTACTTCTTATCGTATCGGTGTTTTCATTGATTAGTACCTTTGCCATAACCTTGCAGTCAAAACTATTATCTATATTACTGGAAAGTCCGTCCATTTGCACATGATTAAAGTGAAGTATATCGCCAACATGAATATTAGGGTCATCAATAATGTTTCCATTGTCATCAGCCGTCAGTGCATACAGTACATAGTTCCCGGATTTTAATGCTTCCCAATCAATCGTTCCCTCTATAACTTCCATTGAGTTCAGTAAAAAATCATCTGCCCCATATAATTGAACCAAAGGATTGCCCTGGGCGTCTTTGTTATAATTTGAGGTAACTCCATTCTCGACAGAAAATGCTTCTTCCAAAGTCTTTGTAGTATATAACTCGCCACCTTCATCAAATGCCGGATTTTGTTTAACTGCTTCAATAAAAGAAGTGGAAAGATCATTTTTGCTGTCGCTATTCCCAAACTTAAAATTGAAGTAATCCGCGGTAGAGATGATGAAATCCTTGTTTACAAATTTTTCTACATATTTTTCCACATCAAAGCCGCTTGCAAGTGTGAATACAGTGTTGAACAATACCAAACTCAAAGTCATAGAAATAATAACCAAAATTGTACGTTTCTTGTTCCGACCAAGATTTGAAAATGCCATTCGATGAATTTTTGCTCCATGTATAGACTTTTTATCAGATGCCTTTTTGCCTCGAAATGGTGTTGTGTCATTTTCAGTATAGCGGATTGCTTCAATAGGTGATACTGAACCTGCTATTTTGGCAGGCTTATTTACACTAATAATCACTGTAACAAGTGCAAATAAGGTAGCCCCGATAAAAATAATTGGATTAGCAGTTACTTTTACTCCTGCATCCGAAGCATAAACTGTGCCGTTCATTAAAAATGGTACTAATGCTCGTCCAACAAAGAAACCAATTAGCAAGCCAATCGGAATACCTATAAAAGAAAGCAACATAGCCTGTTTACTGATAAGTTTCTTTATTTGTCGTTTTGTTGTTCCTAAAGTTTTAAGCTGTCCGTAGGATTGAATGTCTTGAATGACAGAGATTTGGAAAATATTATAGATAATCAAATACCCTGTTATCATAATTAAAAGTATGCCAACAATACCCGAAATCAATAAAGCCGGATTTTCCAAAAAGTCACTGCCTTGATATGCAGGGCTAACACGCGCAATCACATAATTGTCATCTGATGGACTTCCACCCAAAGTATCACAAGTATAGCCCGTTTCAGTAAGAAGCTGATGTAATTTTGATTCGATAGCTCCGTTTCCATGAAACATAACATAAGCTGCGACTACACCGGAATAGTCATTATCTTCGGGATAGGTGTATGTTAAAAGTTCAGAATTATTTTCAACAAAGGCTTTAGAAACAATAAGTCGTCCAATATTGCTTAGGCTGTCTGTTTCCCAAAATCCACATAATACAAAATTCTTTGAATATGAAATTCCTTTAATTTGATAGTCCAAAATTACAGTTGCACCGATTTCAGCAGGAATACCAAGTGCGTCCAGCGTTTTGGTATCAGCCATAATTTCATTCTCTGCTTTAGGACGATGTCCCGTTGTCGGCTCATATCGTGCAAACTTCAAAGCGGTATCGTCCATAAACCACATATCGGCACGCCATTTTTCCAGTCCGGGATTATTGATATGATAAGATACCGCCTTTGTATACGCAATCTGTTCAATCAGCTCGCTGTCTTTTATGTTATCAAAAACTTCATCGCTTATATAATTCAAAACTGCTTGACCGTCGCCACCTTGTTTTCTGATATTCTGGTCGTGAATGGTATCTATTAAACCAGAGCCTAATGTGAATATAGTTGTAAAAAGTATAGTAGTTAAAGCAATCGCAATAATTGCAATAATGTTTCTGCTTTTATCTGCTTTAAGATTTCTCTTTGAAATCTTTTTAACAATAG
>ENA-OPBG01002196-OPBG01002196.1-human-gut-metagenome-genome-assembly--contig:-NODE-2196-length-11896-cov-58.873237_pt1 | contig 11896 bp, 9 predicted proteins | sample MGYA00241065_ERZ501446 | MGnify/ENA primary metagenome ERZ501446 (study PRJEB25962, sample SAMEA2042632) | human gut metagenome | biome: human gut; feature: human-associated habitat; material: faeces...
TTCTCCCCAAAGTGCGTTTGGATATCCAAACGCTATGCTTGCAAAACCAGTTCCATCGATTCAAATCGACTCCCCTATAAAATCGATTACGATTCATTTTCTTTGATCTTGATCAAACCATCCAATGTAGTGCAGATGATATGTAATCGGTCAGCGGTGCTGATATCTGCATTCATCGTTCCGGTCACTTCTTTTCCGCAGACCACCACCATCCGGCACCGTTTTAAGATCAAGTGGGACATCCGGTTATATGCCTGTTGATTCTCCGCTTCTCCTTCATCCAAAAATGGCAGAAACCCAAACCTCGGACAAATCGGTACATACCCCAGTTCATAAATCTTCCGGCAGTATCTCTGCACTTTTACCCTGCTTTCTTCTGCCGGACAGCATACATACGCCATCGCCTGTTCCATCGCCACACTCCTTTCCTGCATCCATGTGGATGCACCTTTCTTCTTCTGAAATAAATTTGGACATCCATGTGGATGCCCTTGTTATTTCTCGCTTTCTTCTTTTTCCTTTGCTTCCAGTGCAAACTTCACCCGGTCACTTCCCAGCTTATAATAAGCATCCGTTACCTCGATGCCCACTGCCTCATATCCTTCCTCTACGGCTGCAAGGATGGTTGTCCCTGCTCCGGCAAAAGGATCTAAGATCCTTCCACCTGGCTCGCAGATCTGGATCACATCTTTCATAAGCTGCAAAGGCTTCTCTGTCACATGGATACGGTTCTGGGGATTTCCATAACGGAACACACCGGGAAGACAGGACACCGGACGGCTGATCGGCATCGGTCCGTTACTGCCCCACACAATATATTCAGCCTGCTGGCGGAAACGCCCTTTTTGCGGACGGGAGTTTCCTTTATCCCACACCGCTGTACCCCTCCAGATCCAGCCTGCCCACTGAAGGGCGTCGGTAATGGACGGGTATTGTCTCCAGTCAATAAAAAGACAGATAGGAGCTCCGATCTTGCAGGCTTTCCGCACATCGTAAAGCCACTCTGCCATCCAGTGTGTCCAGGAACGCTGGTCTTTGTTATCCCCATCAAAATCCGGCAAGGCATTCTCTGCCTTCATACTGCTGTATTTCTGATTGGTGGTACGGTTTCTTTCATTCTGCTTCGTTCCCCCGGACGCATACGGCGGATCGGTGATCACTGCATCAAAGATTCCCGGCTGAAATGCCTTTACCAGTTTCAGCGTATCCCCATGCAGGATCGTCCACTTCTCCCCTCCGGTATATTCCTCTGGGTATGTTCCTTCTTTCAACAAGTTCCCTAACTGTAGGGTATTTTCCATAGGCATCATCCTTTCTTATCAGCGCTGCGGCTGTTTTTTGTTTTTTAAATCTGTTTCTACTCTCTGTTTCACTTCTGATGGATTCACAAGTCGTTTTCCCCTGGATACTGAAGTATCCTCTACCAAAAAAGAACCATGAATCTCTCCTCGTACACGACTATCTCCTGTAATCACTGGAAATGCCTTGGCTATTCCCAAAGATTCCACAACAGCCTCTCCACATATAATTGCCCGGTCTTTGATTTGCGCATCTTTTACATAAGCATATCCCCGGATCTGACTGAAATCCGTTGCTTCTGTTTTTCCCGCAACAAACGATTTTCCACTTACCTTTGCGTGATGTCTTAAACTTGCATCCTCCTGTACCCTGGCAAGATCCTCACAAATCGCATCCTCATAAATCCAGCTTGTACCACTTTGGGAAAGATTCCATTCCCGCTGTACATAACCTCCCAAGTCTCCTTCCTTTACCGTTTCATTAACATCCCGTAATGCCTGTATTCTATGAAGTTTTGGATAAACAGGATGTACGATTTCTGTAATCTTATATTTTTGTGACTTTGCCGACTTTTCTCCGTCAATCCAAAAATCGGATGTATACGGATTCCATAATTCCAACTGCATCTTCCCAGATGCTGTTTCAACGGTTTCGGAAAGCAAATATCCAACTTTTTCTTTCTGAAACTGCAAATCTACATATTGAGACAACTGTTCCCTTTCAGAATAAGAAAGACCTTGATCGCATTGGAAACGCATTACACCATATAAAGCATCTTTCCCCAACTCTGTTTTCACTTCCATGCTTGCAATTTTTTCTCGGATCTGTGCATCTCCTTCAAATGCTTCCAAAAACTTCTTGGGATTTTGCAAGTAAGAAAATACTTGGGAAATAGTTAGAATATCGTTCACATCTTTCTCATATGCACATAATTCTTTTTCATTTAAAATTGAGGGTTTCCCTTCCAGCATCCTTCCTTGGATCGGCATAAATAACTCTAACTTCATCGGCATTCTTCCTTCCCACGTTTCTTTGGCGGCTTGGTGGCTTTCTGAAAATCTTCACTCAGTTCCGTCTCTACATATTCACTGATGATATGAAGAGCCTGATAATAGTTCTCTGATTTTTGGACACGTGCGATCATTTCTTTTGCCTCTTGTCCCTGGCCATTTTCCTGAAGCAGTTTATTTGCCCTTGCCAGAATAGAAAACACATTTCCATCTTGTCCCACAAGCTGCATCTTCGGACGTCTCATTTCCGTTTCCTTCTGTTGATAATCGGGATCACTGATCTGAATTTCATAGTCATCGCTCTGCCAAAAATGAACATAGATTTCTCCATCTCCGACTTGGATTTCCTGCTGTTCAAACCCTTCTCCCCATCCGTCACTATACTGCCCGGTAACATATTCATACAGTTCTTCTGTTTCCGGCTGTTCTAAAAATGTAGTTAATTCCAAAGTGGTACATCCATATAAAACACCATCTTTTTGTTTCACCGAAGGGACTGCACTGATCACCTTCTCTTTGACGGCTGCACTGCCATCAAAATAATCCATTAAATTGCAGGGCTTTCCTTCCTCATTTCCAATGGCATTGTACTTTTCGATTGCTTCTTTGATCTCCGATTCGTACTGTGACAAGTCTGCCCCTTCCAGTGGCAGCCCCTCATAAACATCGTACTCGTATTCCCCCTCTTCCCACTGCCTTTCCAATTCTCTGGACGTGAAATTCCCTGTCAGTGGTGTCAACAATTCTATTTTGATGGTATCTTCCATTCGCTTCACCTCCCACGTTCTCTTCGCTGTTTCTGCTGTTTTTCCCACGCCTGCTTTGCCAGGTCTCCATAATCAGCACCCTCTATTGGGGGCAGGTTGCAGAAAACAGCATATTCTTTTTCGTACTGCTCTTTTAACTGAGCACACGCCCATCGTCCGGCAAAATCATTATCGGTGCAGATTTCAATCTCTGTCACCTCCGGATGCTGTTTCAAAAAATGTTCCAATGCATCTGGTATTTTCATCTTTCTGACGTTCTGCCTGGTCCCTTCCTTCGGTGCAGCAACACCGCCCAAAGACAGGCGGTATTTATCCGCATTCCCTTCCAGTGTCATATGAGCCAGAGCGTCAATACAGGCTTCATATACTGCCACCCGGCAGCTTTTCCCAAGGGACGGAACACAAAAGCTGTACTGCTTTTCACTGCCTTCCTGTTCCATCCGGAAACTCTTTCCCCGGTTGTCATAGATTCCCCGCAGGAACGCATACCTTGCATGTCCCTGTTCATCCATGCCAACAAAAACAGCGTTATGGTAGGGGGCGCTCTCATACAGGATTCCGAGCTGCACACAGTAATCCAGTACCTCATCCCGGATTCCCCTTTGGTTCAAATATCTCCGCACCCGGTAAAAACTGTCATTGGGCATGGGCAGGGCAAAGGGCTTCTTTTTAGGCGCTGGTTCTGCTCTGGGAACATACACAGGCGTCTGCTCACACAAGATCTTTACGGCTTCCGTATATCCCATGCCGTCTACCTGCATCAAAAACCGGAGGGCAGACATTCCACCGATATCCCTGGATTTCCAATGCCATTTACTGGTGATCTCATTGATCTTAAAACTGTCATGATCCTGAAGCTGCCATTCGTTTCTTGTCCTTGTCTTTTTCAGCCTTCCCGGTTGGTATGTCTGCAAATACTCATATGCCCGCACCTGCTTGGCGACCTGGTACTCTTCTTCTGTGACCCAAGCCATCAGATCACCGCATTACGGAGCTGTTCTGCCTTATCGGTGCGCTCCCATGGCAGTTCCTTTCTTCCAAAATGTCCAAAGGCTGCTGTCTGCCGGAAAATCGGACGGGTAAGGCGAAGCGTATCTACGATCTGCTTTGGCGTCAGTCCAAACACCAATGGGATCGCCATTTCCAGACAGTCATCCGCACAAACGTTTCCTGTGCCAAACGTATCTACCTGAACCATAACAGGCTGGGCAACACCTATGGCATAGGCAAGGGAAACCTGACACTTGCTGGCAAGTCCGGCTGCGACCATATTTTTGGCAATATACCTCGCCATATATGCCCCAGAACGGTCCACTTTTGAACAATCCTTTCCGGAAAATGCCCCTCCACCATGGGGAACCATGCTGCCATAACTGTCTACCATCAATTTTCTTCCAGTCAGTCCCGTATCTGCATCCATGCCTCCGCAGACAAAACGTCCGGATGGATTGATAAGGATCTTTGTATCTTCATCCGGTGGAAGAAAACGAAGTGCCGGAAGAAGTACCTTTTTTCGGATCTCTGCTTCCAGTTTCTTCAGATTCTTATCCTCCGTATGCTGACAGGATACAACCACACTATCCAGACGGACAGGCTTCCCATCCTCATACTCTACCGTCACCTGTGCTTTCCCATCCGGGCAGATTCCTTCAATATAGCTGCTTCTTCTACAGGCAGACAGTTCCCGGACAATCCTGTTTGCAAGCACCACAGGCATGGGCATAAGCTGCGGCGTCTCATCACAGGCATATCCGATCATGACGCCCTGATCCCCGGCACCTTGAAACCAATCCATTTGATTGTCAGACACCCCTTCCCTTTTTTCTTTGGATTCCCTGACTGCATTGGCAATGTCCGGACTCTGCTGATGGACAAACGTATCCATGGCAACCCCTTCGCTGGAATATCCCACTTCAGACAATACTTTCTGAATCACACCAAACACATCCGGTTCATAGGTGCTGGTGATCTCTCCTGCCACAATGACAGTTCCCTTCGTGGTAAGCACTTCACAAGCCACCTTGGAATCTGCATCATTTTTCAGACACATATCTAAAATCGCATCTGCAATCTGGTCGCACACTTTGTCTGGGTGTCCTTCTGTTACTGCTTCTGCTGTATAAAATTTTCTCATATGAATTTCCTCTCTTTCATGCAAAAAAGGCAGGATACCTTCCTTTTTACGGGAACATATCCTGCCTGGTCTCTTTATTATTTTGTTTTCATTTTCTGTGTTATCATAAATATGATAAAGAAAAACTCCCCTGATAAACTGGGGAGCCTCCAGAAGCTATACCTTACGGTCCTACGGCTTCGTTTAAACATTTATAAAACACCCACTGTATCTTGATTGCTCAAGTGTGGGACTTAATTGTATTTCTTATTCGCCTGCTTGTTCTAAAACCATACTCTCAACTGTTTTACTAACATAAAAACCATTCTGTCTCATCTCAGACAAAAGCGGACGAACTTCTTCTATGATTCCCTGGCGTTTTGCCTTTACCAAAACACCCAGCGTCCCTGTAACAGTAAGACCCAAATATTTAGCAGTCTTCTTTGCAGCATTGTCATCCAAAATCACCAAGTCTGCATTCCGTTCCTGGGCAAGAATCATTACTTCTACTTCTCCGTCATGGAGTTTCGCTTTATACATTTTCTTTTCACCATGATCCTTAATTTGTTCTACATGAACCCACGCTCCTGCTGACTTAATTTGAACACAGGCAGAATCATCCTTCGCAGTCACCTCTCTAAATACTGCTGACGGAATTATAATTTCCTCATACATCTCTTTCAGAATATTTAATTTACCAATCCCGCAAAGAACAATCAAAGGTGTTGAATTGACAATTACTTTACGCATGCTCTAATTCCTCCAAGAATTCTTCCTTGTCATCAAACTGGAAGATAGAAATTTCATTCTGTCCTAAATATTTTATAAATTCTTCTTCTGTCATTCCGGCAATCTGTGAACAATATCCAATGGATACTCCATTCTGTTTATAAAAACCTAATGCTACAAATCGCCTTGCAAACTGGTTCGCTTGCTCTCTGCTCATTTTTGTATCGAAAAGGACTTCATCTGGTACACTAAATGCTATCTGGCACATCATCATCCCTCCTGACTATTTTCATTTCACAACACTTTTTACCTTTACAGTTTACCACATTTAGCAAAAAATAGCCACTAAAAATCTTTTTCCCTCTTATGGCAATCTTGATTTTTCTGATAGATGGACGCTACATCCAGATAGCTGCAAAAGTTCCCATCTTTGAACACTTTCCGACACTACACCTGTCCACGTTCCGTTGCACATCCCACAACCTTGAACACTTTTTAGGTTATCGTTCTGTCTTTTGCTTGCAGTCGCGTCTCACATCCTGCACTTTTTGGGTACTTTTGAACACTTTCGGCAGGAGATTGATTCAGAGCACTCCAGGATACATCCAGAGAGCTGAAGAAAGTACCCATCTTTGAACACTTCCTCAATACTACAAGATTACACAAGATGCCACGACCTGTTGCACATCCCTTAACTTCGAACACTTTTTGTTCCGCATCGCCACTTCCCGTTGCACCTTGTCTCACATACTGCACTTTTCGGGTACTTTTGAACACTTCCGGCAGGAGAGTGATCCAGAGTACCCCATGATACATCCAGAGAGCTGAAGAAAGTACCCACCTTTGAACACTTTTCACCTTTCAGGTTCTGCTTTTACTGCCACAAGGATGTTCCGGGCCTCCTTCCACTCATAAGAACAGGTTACCAGCGTCAGGGTTGTCTCACAACCTGCACCAGCTACCCCTGTTTCAAACAGCGACAGCGCTTTCGCCTGTGCTGCATAAGCCTCCAATTCCTGCGGACTGTGAAAAGATGCCTGCTGGAAGTCGAACATGGACACATCAGCTTTCAATACTGCCGCTATCCGGTACTCTTCCATGCCTTCCGGCGTCTGAAAGAACACCCTGGGATGTGCTTTCCAGTAATCATAGGCGACGTACCGGTCCAGATTCCCGAACATCGCCCCGCTGTTCATGTTGTGACCGTAAATGGTCAGATTCTTTGATTCTCCCAAAATACAGTCTGCCTGGAGGAACAAACTTCCATTGATGTCGTAGTTTCCCCGGTAATCCCTCCGCAGATAATACTCCGGCTCTTCCCGGCTGCTCTGCATGACCGGATAATCGATCCCAACTTCTGGGATCGTAAGCCAGCCCCGAACATCCGGATACTGGCGCTGGAGGGATCGAAGGTCAACGGCAGACACTTCCGGTTCTCTTCCAGCCTGTTCCTCTTTCTCTCCTGGAGAGCCCCCGCCCGGAGGGATGTCCTCCGGGAAGCAGGTTTTTAACTCCTCCACCAGTTCCCGATTCTGCCTGGGAATCGCCACATAATCATGATAAATTAGTGCCGCACTGAGGATACAGACAGCACACAAGACTGCCTGCAGCATCCACAGCTTATTCTTCTTTTTTCGCTTCATCTGCTTTTTTATGTCTCTTCTTATAGATTATGGTTGCCATGAGTCCGGCTGCTGATACACCTAAAAGTGCAAACAGAAGGATTGGTTTCCAGTGGTCATCTCCTGTCTGCGGCACACCCGGAGTTTCCGGTGTCCTTGCATCCTTCATCTCCACCTTCTGGACTTCCATGGTATCTTCCAGTGTAAACTTCACATCTTCTGCGATCTCATAGCCTTCCGGCGCTGTGATCTCACGCAGGATCAGTTCTTCCCCTACCGGAAGTTTCTCTACCAGATGCGGTTTGCCATCTGTTACCCACTCTTCCAAAACTTCACCATCTTTATTTAAGATCTGAAGCTTGGCTCCTTCCAGTTCCTTTCCGGTGGTGAGGTCTGTTTTGGAGATTTCCACTTTGGAATAGGTATCTTTCATCTCCACCTTGGTCACACTGCCATCTTCCTTTACTTCAAACTCAATATCTTCCGCAGACACATACCCTTCTGCATAAGGCGGCAGTTCTTCATGGAGCGTATACGTTCCCTCCGGCAGTCCATAAACTACGTGTGGTTCTTTTGTGCTGATCCACTCTTCCACGATGTTGCCATCCTGGTCGATGATCTGAAGCTTCGCCCCTTCCAGTTCTTCCCCGGTTGTGGCATCGGTTTTTGTAAACTGGCTTTTCGTTGGCTGATTTTCCACTTCTTTTGTCAGCTTGATTTCTGCAAGGTTCTGGTCTGTGTAAGAGGCATCGATCTCCCAGATTTCCTCATTCGGAAGATACCCCGGCTTTCTCACTTCCTCTTTCACATAATATTTCCCATGATAGAGGTCGCTGTCAAAGGTAAGCTGTCCCTTCTCATCCGTTGCTTTCTTCTCCAGCAGAGTGTCCTTTTCTACAAGAACCTCACCCTGCTGGGAGAGGATATCTTCTTTTGCATACAATCCAAAGATCACGCCTTCCAGCTTCTCTTCTGTGACTGCATCCTTCTTTTCTACAGAAATGGAAATCTTCTGTCGCTCATTTTTATAAGCAACCCCTTCATAAACCACTGCCTGAGTATCATTCTCTGCTGTCAGGGTAAATTCTTTCTGTTCCGGGTTCAATACGAAATGGTCACCTGCCACCGTTTCTTTCAGATAATAAGAACCCAATGGAAGATTATTTACCACTGCCTTTCCTTCTGTATCCGTCACTAAAGTTGCCACCAGATCGTCTTTTTCATAACGGATGACCGGATTGCCCTGCTCATCCTTTGCTCCGTCTGGAGAATAAATCGTATCCTTTGCGTACAATTCAAAAGTTGCCCCTTCCACACCGGATTCTTCATAGACAAAATCATGGAACACTCCAGTATCGGTATCCTCTCCGGTCACTGCATCTTTGATCTTTCCTACCATTCTCTTTGCCTTTGCAAGCAGGGAATCCCCCTTCACTTCCACTGGCTGTTCCCCGGTTTTGGTCAGTGTCAGGCTTCCCACCTGCTCATCGTTTGGCTGCTCGACTTCCACGATGACTGCCCCGGTATCCGGATCGATCTGATGGGCGGTATCGGAAGAAACAGTGATCACGATTCCCTTTTTCGGGTTCTCTTTGTAACTGCCTTTTCCGGTCACCTCCAATGGAGAAATTATTTTTTCCCCTTCATACAAGGAACTCTCATATCCCTGTCTTACAAACCCTTCCGGTGCTTTCACTTCTTCGATCCGGTAAGTAGAACATTTCAATTCTTCCGGTGTGACCAGATAGCCTTCCTCATTGGTCTTAAAAACGCTGATGGTCTCTTTCTTCGGATAGAATACCGTCTGCTCTACATATTCCTCTTTTTCCATGTCAAAGATTTTATAGGAAGCGCCTGCTTTTAAAACCGGATTGCCTGTCTGTGCATCCTTTTTCACGATTTTTAACAAAAACTCAAACGGACGGTCATCGAACACACGCCATACCATCGGTTCTCTGCTGTCCTCATCAACCTTCACCAAAAACGGATCGATGGCTTTCAAGTTCTCCGGTACGGTGCTTTCCTCTACCACATAAAGACCATACGGAAGCTCCGGACTGAGGGCATATCCTTTTTTATCTGTAATAAGTTCCGGTACCGGGACAGCCTTGCCATCCACATAGGTCACTGCCACCTCTTCCTTACTGAAATCATAACCTCGGAAATCTTCCGCAGTAAACTGATCCCCATTGGATGGCTGTAATTCCCCACTCTCTACTTTGGAAAGGCTGCTGACCAGATACACCTGAAAACCTGCCCCTTCCACAAGGTCTGTTTCTGTCTGGTCTCCATCTTCGCTGATCTTGATCAGCTGGAACGCCTGCTTTTTCACCTGTTCCTGTACCGTCAGGTCCCTGGTTACCTCTGCCACTTCCTGTCCTTCGTAAGCAAGGTCCACCTCATACTCTGTTGGATCTACCGTATAGCCTTCCGGCGGAGTGATCTCTTTCACATACATTTTTCCCAGATACAGTTCAGAAAAATCTAAAGTGCCATCCTCCTTGATCACGCCCTGTGCGATGAGGCTGTCTTTTTTGAACAGAACCCCTGTCTTTCCGTCCGGGTGGACAATATCCTCTCTGGCATACAGACCATACACAGCCCCGGCAAGGGAACTATCCCCCTGAGGAAGAAAAGCCTGTGTCTCCTTATCGATCTTTTGGATATGGACAGCCCCTTTCACCCTCTCATCGGTTGCTGAGATGGTGACCGTCTTTCCGGCTTCCACATCCACCTTATGGATCACATCACTCTGTGCATACTTGTCCGGAGCCTTGATCTCCTTCACATATACTGTTTTGATGGCTGCCTCAAAATAATCACTGACTGCTTTTCCCTCTTCCCCGGTGACTGGCATTTCCATCAAAAGATGCTCACACTTGCTGTCTGTATAAATGCCATACACTGCACCGTCTAAAGGATTCTTGGTATCCGCATCCTGTTTTAAAAGCTCGATCCTTGTCATCTCCAGCCAGTCTACCGTAAAACTTACCGGATTGGCTTTCTCCGATTCAAAGACTCCAATGTCCTGATTGCTGTTTCCTGTGGATAATACCAGTGTTCTCCAAGTTTCCCCTACAGAACCATGCAGCTTCCCGGAGGAATATTTTCCGGTATGAAGCATTGGGGCAGTCAAATAAAAGGTATCCCCGCCATAGATTTTCAGCGCACCATTCTCTGCGGAAGTTCCCTTTGTCTTGTTATAAATGGTGATGTCTTTTGGTACATGGACTGAAATGTAGTTTCGGTGATCCCCGGACAATGTGATATCCGGTGTTTTCTGTACATTTCCATTCCGGACTGCTTTTACAGAAGTCTTGGAAAGAGAAATTTCCCCCTTCGGCGGCTCTTCCATAGCAAACAGGTGGTTAATATAGGCGATCACGCCTGCGTTTACCAGATCTTCATACTTACATCCTGTAAATCCTGCCTCACCTGCATAGGCATAGCTGGCTGCGATGTGGGTATATACATATTTCTCTTCTGCACTTTTCCCGGATAGGTAACTGCCTGTAATATCCCCGGCGCCGCCATAACCATAATACAGCACCTTCTGCAAGTTCTTATTGCTGTCCAGTACCTGTGCCACATAGTCACCACTCGGCGGTGAGGAACGATGGGATTCCAGACAGTAAGCGATCTTTCCATTGACCGTAAACCAGCAGGTTAAGTAATTTCCAATATAACTTGGATAGTAGATGGTCTCCCCTTTTTCCAGATGTACGGTTTCCTTTGCTCGGAAAGTGTTTTCCGCACCGGAAAGCATCATCACTTCCCCATCCTCAATCTTTTCTTCCAGTTCCCTTGCTGCCTGTGCATCTTCCCCGGATACCGTCACTTCCACATCCGGGATCTCCTGCACAGGCGTCTCCGAATCTTCTTCAGAATTCGTATCCTCCTTCTGTTTCTGACCGCCATTTTCTTCTGTATGAGCCTGCCCTTCCGTATCCGTCAGGATAATCTTTCTGCTCACAGAATAGCTGTCACGCGCATCCTTTGGCACAACCCAGTAGGTTGCAATATAGGTTCCTGCCTGGTCAGGGTGGTAGTTCCCTCCATCTTCCGCTTCGATACGTTCCAAGGTAACATCCTCTTGTTCTGAATTGTAATGGATACCCTCCATACAAGTCTCCGCCATAAAATCCTTGTCGGAAATATCTTTCGTGATATCTTCTGCTGTTACCAAATATTTTACAGCTTCTGAAACTTTCTCTGTCTGTTCCGTTTCAGATATTTCTGTGCTCTCCGTCACTGGCTCTGACGGATTTTTTGTTTCTGCCGCATGGACATCCGCTAAGTTCCCAAGCGGACTAAGCCCCATAAGCAGTGCGAGCCCAAAGGCTGCAAGTCTTGTTT
>ENA-OPBG01002214-OPBG01002214.1-human-gut-metagenome-genome-assembly--contig:-NODE-2214-length-11828-cov-4.758175_pt1 | contig 11828 bp, 16 predicted proteins | sample MGYA00241065_ERZ501446 | MGnify/ENA primary metagenome ERZ501446 (study PRJEB25962, sample SAMEA2042632) | human gut metagenome | biome: human gut; feature: human-associated habitat; material: faeces...
GAGCTGCCGGAGATGGCTTCATGAATATTCCGGATGGAATTGATGAAGAATTACCGTTTAATTAAGCATTAGACACTTTCATTAAAAGGAGGTAAGCAAAATGGCTTTTGATAAAGCGAATCGTCCGGAAGGCGGCTTCAAGAGAAGAGGCGGCGGACGCAGAAGAAAAAAAGTTTGCGTGTTCTGTGGAAAAGAGAACAACGAGATCGATTACAAGGATGTAGCAAAGCTGCGTAAATACATTTCTGAGAGAGGCAAGATCCTTCCCAGAAGAATTACCGGCAACTGCGCAAAGCACCAGAGAGCTCTGACGGTAGCGATCAAGAGAGCACGTCACATCGCTCTGATGCCCTATGTACAGGACTAATTGATCTAGTCAGATACGAGTGAATGAAGAAAAGCCTTTAAGTACCGGAAATCCGGTGTTTAAAGGCTTTTTTCTGTATCCAGGAAAGTCTTGCAGGTTCTTAAAAGATCTTGGGATTTCTTAAAAAAATGGTGTAAAAATTGGTGTATGGAATAAGCGTGGTGTAAAGAATAACAAAGAAGAATGGAGTAAAGCAACACTATATTTTTAAATACTAGAAATACCCTGGTGGATCTGTAAAAGAAAAGATCTGTCAGGGCATTTTTGATTTAAGAGTTAAGTTTTATAATGGCTGGTCTGCATCACTTGGAATATATCTGCAAATCTCCGGAATATCACAATCCAGAATACGGCAGAGATCATTCAGCGTTGTAGTATTCAACGGTTTGTTCTCAATATTAGAGAAATGAAATGGACAAAAGAACAACAGGAAAGATTTGAAAAGTTCATACTGGGCGATGATATGGACTTCTACGAGGAGTACACGATCCATCTGACGGATGAGGAACAGGAAAAATTCTTTGCGGAGAATCCGGAGTTTATGTCAGAATATCCCATCAGCCGTGACATGATATATCTGTTAAGGGATCCCGTGTACAGAGGATTGATGAGAAAGATCAAGAAATATGAAACGGGAGTAGAATAAAAATATTGCTCACAGCCTTCATTTTGTGCCATCGCGATGGGCTTTTTTAGGCTCAAAGGAGACAGGCGATAGAAATATTGTCTCAATAAACTCAGGGTCCAGTTGGATGATCTATTCAGCCGTTTGGATCATTGCGAGGATTTCAATCACAAGCCGGATATATGCAGGTATGGGAAGGCAGAGTTCCCGGCAAGAGTGCTGCCATGTGAAATACAAATAACAGATTTTCTGTTTGGGTATTACCGGGGTGGATCTTGCTCTTTAAAAATCTGTTATAATCAAGCTGAAAGAAATGAGGTACATGTTAGTAGAAATTTGGCATGGATTTAAATTGAATATTTTGATATATAAAACTATAATGTAACCAACAAATCTGAATTTGAATATCAGTAAATTATGACCTCTCAACAGAGGTTACAGTGTTTTAATAAAATCCTCCAAAAGCCTTGAAAATAAAGGATTTATCGCAATGTGTCTGCCTTATCTCTTTATACGGTTACACACAAGTTTACTCTTTCCCTCATTGCTCATAAGGGCAAATACAAGGGCAAGAAAATCTCATAACAAGATATAACAAAGTGTGGCAATCGGAGAACTGTGATGTATGTGCGAATATATTATAACGGAGGATTTTTCAATGGACAAGTACATTTACGATGATAAAAATGGTCTGTGGTATGAACTGCAAGGAGATTATTATATCCCATGTCTTATCTTACCAGCCGAAAAAGAACAGCCTATTGGTTTGTGGGGACAGCGGCACTTGCGGTATCTGAAAGAATACCGCCGAGCCACCTACATAACCTTGTTCACAAGCGGCAGACTGAACAATTACCTTGCTGACATCGACAGGCAGGCGCAGGAACGCATGGAAAGGCTCACAGAGCAGATGAAACGGGTGCAGGGTATTACGGAGCAGTTAAAGGCGGAAAACGCTTTGGAATGGACACAGAGAATGAATAACATACGGGCGTGTGCAAAGGAGATTGTGGAAAAAGAAATCATCTTTGCATAAGAAGACAGCGGTAGGATTTAGTTTTCCTACCGCTGTTTCACTTAAATCAAAAAAATATATTGACATTTTTCTATGTGTTGCATATAATAACACATAGACATTTATCTATAGGAGGTGATTGAGAGAGATGGATGAAAAAAGAATTGCGGCAATTTTCAAAGCGTTTTGTGATGAAAACCGCATTAGGATTATAAAACTGCTGCGTTCAGGTGAAAAATGTGCTTGCAAGTTGCTAGAAGAAATCAATGTCACGCAGCCTACGCTTTCCCACCATATGAAAATTCTTTGTGACGCTGAAATAGTTGTCGGGCGCAAAGAGGGAAAATGGACACACTATTCTATTTCAGAAAAAGGTGTGGAGCAGGCAAAAGAATGTTTGCGGCAGTTGACAACACTTGATGTTGAAAGCGAAAACAAGTCGTGCTGTGAAAAGTGAGGAAGTTTATTGATTGCTTTTCCGCACGGCTTATATTCGGGACGATAAATCGACATATTTCAATATAACTATATGAAAGGGGCTTTTTATGGAGACACTAAAAACAATTTGGGACTTTTTTCAAAATGAAGTCCTTGGTATGAACTGGCTGAATCGCCTCATTGAAACATTTTTGAACGCTTGCGGTTTAGATACCACGGGCAAAATAGGAGGAAGTGTTCAGTTTTTCATCTATGATACTGTAAAAATTATGGTACTGCTCGGCGTTTTGATTTTGATTATCTCGTATATTCAAAGTTATTTCCCGCCCGAAAGAGCTAAAAAGATACTCGGCAGATTTCACGGAATATGGGCGAATATCATCGCCGCTCTGCTCGGTACGGTAACACCGTTTTGCTCGTGTTCTTCCATTCCGTTGTTTATCGGGTTTACAAGCGCAGGTTTGCCGCTTGGCGTTACATTCTCCTTTTTGATTTCTTCGCCGATGGTTGACCTCGGAAGCCTTGTCTTACTGATGAGTATTTTCGGCTGGAAAGTTGCTGTTTTATATGTAATATTCGGTTTGGTAATCGCTGTGGCTGGCGGAACGCTAATTGAAAAGTTGCACCTCGATAATCAAGTGGAAGAATATATCCGAAACGGTCACTCGATTGATGTTCCGCAGGAGGAACTGCATTTCAAAGACCGTATGAAATTTGCGTGGGAACAGGTTGTTGAAACCGCTAAAAAGGTTGCTCCTTATGTTCTGATCGGCGTGGGCATTGGTGCTTTCATTCACAACTGGATTCCTGAAGAATTTATTGTCAAAGCACTTGGCGAAAATAATCCGTTTGGCGTAATTCTTGCTACGATAGTCGGTATTCCGATGTATGCGGATATTTTCGGTACAATTCCGATTGCAGAAGCCCTGCTTGCAAAAGGTGCTTTGCTCGGCGTTGTCCTTTCCTTTATGATGGGCGTTACTACGCTTTCGCTCCCTTCAATGATTATGCTTCGCAAGGCGGTCAAACCGAAACTGCTTGGTATTTTCATTGGAATATGTGCTGCTGGTATTATTATTGTAGGCTATCTTTTCAACGCAATACAATATTTAATTGTTTAATTTTAGGAGGTTATTATTATGGCATTATTTAACTTTGGAAAGAAAAAGGAAGAAGAAAAGAAAACACCTGCTTGCGCTTGTAGCTGCGGTTGTGCTGCCAGCGAAGCAGAAAGCATTACAAACGATTGCTGTCCTGATTTGAAAGAGGGAGAAATCTGCTGTATCAAAGTGTTGGCAGGTTGTAAATCCTGTCACGAACAATTTGAATACACAAAGCAGGCAGTAAAGGATATGGGACTTTCCGTAGAGGTCGAATACATTACCGATATGCAGAAAGTAATGGAATACGGTGTTATGAGTATGCCTGCCCTTGTTGTCAACGAAAAGGTTGTTGCTATGGGTAAGGTTTTGAAAGCTGCTGATGTGGTTGCTCTGCTGCACAAGCTGGGGTTTTAACGATGGATAAGAAAAAGGTAGCCTTTATTTGTGTGCATAACTCCTGCCGCAGTCAGATTGCAGAAGCACTTGGAAAACATTTGGCGGGAGATAAGTTTGATTTCTATTCTGCCGGAACAGAAACAAAATCACAAATCAATCAGGACGCTGTGCGGCTTATGAAACAGCTTTATGGGATAGATATGGAGCAAAGCCAGTATAGCAAGACGATTGATAAAATCCCTACGCCCGATATTGCGATTTCAATGGGGTGTGATGTCGGTTGTCCCTATATCGGTAGAGCGTTTGATGATAATTGGGGACTTCCCGATCCGACGGGCAAAAGTGATGAATGTTTTATACAGGTCATTGAGAGAATATCTCAAAAAATAAAAGACTTGAAATTAGAAAAGTAACATGAAAGCCACAGAATGGATATATTGCCCTATCTGCGGCAATAAAACTCGCACAATGATACGGGAAGATACAGAATTAAGAAACTTCCCTCTCTACTGTCCGAAGTGCAAAAAGGAAACAAGCATCAATGCTCAGGATATGAAAGTCACGCTTGCAGAACACAAATAAGATTTTTATGTATGCCGCCGCATGGGTGATACCATAGCGGCGGTTTTTCGTGCCTATCGGCTGTCTCTGTCAAAGGATTTCTTTCTCTGTCTCGGCTGGTTTCTCTGCTTACCCTCCGCCTGAAGCTGACGCAGGCGTTTCAGCACGCTCTCTCGTTCAGGCGGCTTTGCCTGCTCTTTTTTGGCGGGTTTCTGTTTTTCCCTGACCTGTTGCTCCCATGCGGCAAGGTCACGATTGAACTGCTCCACAACAGCCTCCGCCTTACGGTAGGTTGCCATGTACGCCTGCACATCGGGATAACCGTCCTCTTTCAGAACATCGGGCAGTTTATCCAGCTTTTCAGCGATTTCCTTTTCTGTCCGCTGTATCTGCTCTGTGAGCGCCTTGCGCTCCTTACCCTTGAAAATCCCTTTTGTATCGGCAAGCTGTTGTTTCAGCTTCGGAAGTACCGTATCCTGCAAATGCCGGATTTCTTTCGCCTTATCCTGCGCCTTTATCATCAGCTTTTGCATGGTACGGAACTCTGCCATATCTATTTCAAGGACAGGCTTCGGCGGCATATCGTGTTCACGGATTAAGTTTTGCAGGAAGTCCTTAGCCTTGTTTACGATACTGCGGAACAGACCCGGCAGCCAGCCCTTGCTTTTGATAGACTGGCTCGCCTTTTCGTGTATCTCTGTCTGCTTGACTTCTAAAATCTTTGCTTCGGAGATACCTGATAATAACGCCATATCCGCTGTCCTGTTCCATTCCTGCCTTGCGGCATTATCGGCTTTGATTTCGTCCTCTTTGGGATTATTTTTGCCGATTTTCTTGGCCGGAAGATAGACGCTGTTTTTATCAAATACCTTTAAGTGCTGCTCAGGATCGGAGATATGGCAGTTAATAAGTTCTGTATACACTTCCTTTATCTCTCGGAGAAAAGGCTCTCCCTTAAAGCGTGTATCTTTGGTAGTAAACAGATGGCTTTCGTATACCTCGCCTTTTTTGATGACGGTACAGCCTTTCCGTATCTGCCCGTCCTCCCCCGTGATTTCCTTTTTGGTGCGGACACGCTTTCCAGTCTCGTCAAAGAACACGCTGCGGGAAGCAACCTTTACATCAGGTTCGGGGAGCAACCTCCTCTCGCTGAAAATCAGATGGATATGATAATTTGTCTTGCGCTTGTTGTGGTGGAGGGCGGACACGCACTCCACACCGTACCGCCTGCGGAACTCCTCTGTAAAGTCCGTGAGTACCTGCTGCGGCTCGTATTGCGTATAGATTTCGGGCAAGGCGATAATCAGTTCCCTTGCTTCGATACATTTGCCCTCTGTGCCGCTGCGCTGAAACTCCTGCTGGCTTTCCCTTGCAAGGTTGCTCCAAAAGGTGCTGTCGGCGGTGCGGTAGGTGGCATAGAGATTTTCCTGCCTTGCATGGCTTGTAATATACGATATTCGCCCTTTGACATTGGGCAGTTTTGACATCTGGATAAAACTGTGTCTCGGCATACATCATCTCCGTTTTCTGTTGTCAAGGTGCGTCCTTTTTTTGCAACCGTTTACGGTTGTGGCTGTCGCTGCGGCAGCGGTGACAGCCCCGTATCATACGCCGCAGGCGGTTGATACGGAAGCCCCCTGCAAGGGCGAAATACCCGGAGTACAAACCGCAGGTTTGTGCGAGGGGTGTATTTCGCTCTCAAACGCCGAGGGCTTAGGGTTACTTTCCGAAAAGAGAATGGATGGTCATTCCACTCTGCGGACATCATCGGGCTTCAGAAGATTTCTTCCCTGATTGACCGTCAGAAACCGTTCCAGCGTGTCCCTGCGGATAATGGTCTTGCGCCCCACTTTGAGGACGGGCAGCTTTCCCCATTCCACCAGCTTCCGCATGGTGTTCCTGCCGATACCCGTACATTCTGCGGCTTCCTCTATGGTAAGTCCCATTTTGACTGCGCTCATTCTATCAACCTCCTTTTAGAATACTCATTTTGCAACTACTGTTTTATCATTATACTTATTCTGCCATCTCTTGTCAACCTATTTTGCAACCATTCATAGTTTATTTACAACTTTCATTGAGATAAAGGTTGCAAAATAAGTATCGGCGTGTTATACTGATACCAGTCAGGAGGTGAACACCTTGAAAAAAGAAACCACATTCACCGCAAAACAGGTCGGTGGGCGGATTAAGGAACGCCGCACAGAGTTAAACATTACCATGCCGGAACTCGGCAGGCGTGTGGGCGTGAACAAATCCACCATTCAGCGGTACGAAGCGGACGGAGTTGATCCGAAGCGCACAATGGTTATCAACGGTCTTGCGGAAGCGTTGCTCACAACTCCCGAATGGCTGACAGGTCTTTCCGATGATAAGGAATATGACACCTATACTCTTTGCCAGCGGGATATTGAGGAACACATCAGGAAATATCTGGACACAGTTTCCTATACAGTAAAGGGCGAGCCGCACCAGCAGCTTCTCACGACATTTCTCGGCAAGATGGTTGACCTGTATACGGTTATGACCTGCTACTTTGCTGATGCTATGGAGGAAGTTGACCGTGTGGCGGAGGACAAAGGGCTGAAAGAGTCTCTTGGACGGTACGCCATAGAGTCCGGGGCAATCATGGAACAGGTATACCGCAAGAAGATGGAAGTACCGATTGAGGATATGAAACGGTTTTTAGACGGGATTTTACATATCCACGATGAGGGGCGCACAAGAATGTCGATGGGCGCACTTTTCGGGATAGTGGAGGAAGCCGAAGAAAGGCTTTCCGAAAAAGAAAATTCCGTGGCACCTTGACAAGTAAAGACGCCAGTTGACTTTCACTGGCGGAAGTGACACAATTACTTTACGCACACCATATGTCACAGTCCCGATTGCCACGGATAGAAAGGAGTTTTTTATCTATGGCAAAAGGTTCTGTAAGAAAGAAAGGCAAAAAGTGGTACGGACGCTTTTATATTGAAGATGAAAGCGGCAGAAAAGTGCAGAAAGAGTTTGCAGGCACAGAGAGCAAGGCGGAAACAGAAGCCATGCTCCGCAAAGCGATAGCGGACTATGAGGAAAAGCAGTTTGTCGGGAAAGCGGAAAACATCACGGTAGGCGATATGCTGGATATGTGGGTAGAGGAAGAACTGAAACCCGGCAACTTAAGCAACGGGACGGTCATGTCCTATCAGGGAACGGTCAACCGTATCAAGCAATATCCCATTGGCAAACGCAAGCTGAAAACCGTGACCGCCGACCATTTGCAGGCGTTCATTGATTTTCTGAGCTACGGTGGGACAAACCCGGACGGGACAACTTCAAAGCCCATGAGCAAAGGATATATGCTCCTGTTCTCGGCGGTGTTGCAAAATTCCTTCCGCTTTGCGGTTTTCCCGAAAAAACTGATTACCTTTAACCCTATGCAGTATGTGAAGCTGAGGGGCAGGAAGCAGGAAACGGATATTTTCTCGGACAGTGAGGAAGATACTTCCAGTATTCCTACTATCACCCATGAACAGTTCCAAAAGCTGGAGGAATTTCTCAAGGCAAAAGATAATCCCGCCTTGCTGCCTGTGCAGATAGCGTACTACACGGGGCTTCGTATCGGGGAAGTATGCGGCTTGACTTGGCAGGATATTAACCTTGAGGAACAATATCTCACGGTACGCCGCAGTATGCGCTATAACGGAACAAGGCACACAACCGAAGTGGGAACGACAAAGCGGAGCAAAGTCCGCACCGTTGATTTCTGCGACACGCTGGCGGCAATCCTGCGGGCGGCGAGAACAGAACAGCGCAAAAACCGTTTCCGCTACGGGGAGTTTTATCACCTGAACTACTACAAAGAAGTAAAGGAAAAAGGGCGCACCTATTATGAGGTTTACAGCCTGCAAAGGACAGAGGAAGTCCCGGAGGATTACAAGGAAATCTCCTTTGTCTGCCTGAGAGCAGACGGGGCGTATGAAGCGCCGAGTACGGTAGGGATTATGTGCAGGGCGGCAAAGAAGAAAGTGAAAGGGCTTGAAGATTTCCATTTCCACACGCTCCGTCACACCTACACAAGCAATCTGCTTTCCGGCGGCGCAAAGCCGAAAGATGTGCAGGAACTTCTCGGACACTCCGATGTCAGTACCACAATGAACATCTACGCTCACTCTACAAGGGAAGCGAAGCGCACTTCCGCAAGGCTGCTGGATAAGGTGGTCGGCGGGGAATAAAAAGTTGCCCTTGTTTCGGCTCGTAAGGGCAAAAACAAGGGCAAACAGATAAGGTTTGAATGAAAAACAGGCGTGAAGCCTTGAAAAATCAATGGTTTTTGAGGATTAGATAGTTAAATGTGAATTTGAGGAGATCAATTTATGAACGGAGTAATCCTATATCAATCAAAATATGGTGCTACAAAAAGATACGCTGAATGGTTGTCTGAGGAAACCGGGTTTCAGTGTATAGAAACAAAAAAAGCTGATATTAATGAAATTATTGCATATGACGTTATTATTTTAGGCGGAGGAATATATGCTTCCGGTATTGCTGGTTTGTCTTTCCTAAAAAAGAATATCAATAAATTGGCGGACAAAAAAGTTATTGTGTTTTGTTGTGGTGCATCTCCATATGAAGAAAATGCATTTCTACAAATCAAAAAGCATAACATAAAAGATAATTTATCTGATATTCCAGTCTTTTACTGTCGTGGCGCATGGGATATGGACGCAATGTCTTTCAAAGATAGAACTTTGTGCAATTTGCTTAGAAAAGCCGTTGCAAAGAAAGATCCATCTGATTATGAAATATGGGAAAAGGCATTAATGGAAGCCGGGGATAACAACTGCGACTGGACTGACAAAAAGTACATTGAACCAATAATGGAATATATTAAGCGATAAACACCAGTTGAGGAGAGACTTTATGAAACGGGAATTGGGAATTGTCAGATGTGGCCTTGCATGCTGTTTATGCACAGAGACTCCAGATTGTGATGGATGTGGTTCAAACGGCTTCCCGGATAATGATTCTTGTGAGAACAAAAAATGTTCAATTGCAAAAGGGCTGACACATTGTTATGAGTGTGAAGAAGATTGCAGGAAGCAGAACTGGAAAATCAAATTGTCGAAGCGAAAAAGAAAGATATTGCGTTATATCAAAGCTGGGAAGAAAGCGTTGCTTTTGCAAAAAGGATATTGTCTGGAGATATTGATGCTTATAAGGTAAAGGGATTGGCTAAGCGATGTCTTTTGAAGTGGATTTAATCAAAAACTATAATAGGCATGAACAGCAATAAGATGTACATGCCTGTTTTTCTTGCAAAGCTGTTGAAAATGCTGTATTTTCAAATGTGGAGAGAAAGGAGAACGCCTTATGCGATTGACCATGCTTGGAACCGGCAACGCCAATGTAACCGATTACTACAACACCTGTTTCCTGCTGACCAAAGAGACCCCGGAGAGGCCTGCCCATTTCCTGGTGGACGCCGGAGGCGGCAACCGGATCCTGAAGATCCTGAAGGATGTGGGGGTCCGGATGGAAGACATCCACGATCTGTTTGTGACCCATGAGCATGTGGATCACATCCTGGGAGTGATCTGGCTGGTCCGTATGATCGGACAGAAGATAAACCGGGGAGAATATCAGGGGGAACTGCATATTTACTGCCATAAAGAGTTGGCGGAGAAGATCCGGGCTATCGCCGAGATGACTATTCAGAAGAAGGTGTGCCGCAATTTTGGTGAGCGCATTATATTTGAAGTGGTGGAATCCGGAGAGAGCCGGGAGATCCTGGGATGTGCTGCGACATTTTTCGACATCGCATCCACCAAGGCGAAGCAGTTTGGTTTCACCATGAGGCTGCCTGACGGGAAGAAACTGACCTGCGTGGGGGACGAGCCCTACCGGGAGGAAGAGCGCTTTTACGTGGAAGGGAGCGACTGGCTCCTGCATGAGGCCTTCTGCCTGTACAGTGAGGCGGAGCGGTTCAAGCCCTACGAGAAGCATCACAGCACCGTGAAGGAGGCCTGTGAGCTGGCAGAGAGCTTTGGGATCCCCAACCTGCTTTTGTACCATACCGAGGAGACCCATGGGAAAGAACGGAAGAAGCTTTATGTAGAAGAAGGCCGGCAGTACTATCACGGGAACCTGTATGTGCCGGACGATCTGGAATTGTTTGACTTGACCAACTAGAAACTTCCGTCTGCCATAGCTTTGATGGAGGATGAATATTCGGAAGGGGTCATGCCGGTTACTTTTTTGAATTGCCGGGAAAAGTAGTGGATGGAGGTATAGCCCAGGGTCTCGGAGATCTGGGTGAAATTCATCCGGCCGGTGCGGATCATTTCTTTGGCCGCGTTGATCTTCATGTGGGAGAAATATTCTATGATCCCGAGGGAAGTTTTCTTCTGGAACAGTTTCTGGAGCTGGGAGCGCCCGATCAGGTTGTCCCGGCAGATCTGTTCGATGGTGACGTGGCTGCTTAAATTTGCCTCCAGATAGTCTGTGACCCGGTTGAAAATCTCAGTGTCGCTTTTCTCCCGGGTGGATTTGGTTGAGGCACTGTCGGAGGTGATCTCTCTGGGGGAGAGAGAGGGCTGGAGGTACCGTCTGGTGAGATGGATCAGGAATTGTTCCAGATAGAGGCGTATCAGCTGTTCACTGCCGAAGAGATCTGGCTCTTTCTGGGGCATGTTCTGGAGATAGGGGTCGTCCAGGCGGCAGGCAAAACAATGCCGGGCCTCCATGATAATGTTGGCCAGAAGATTCCGCTCTGTGCTGTCTGCCTTGAACAGACGTTTCCGGAAGAATTCCATAGCTTCGCAATGGCAGTCGAAAGAGATGACCACCAGGTTGGGGGCGATCCCTTCTACTGCTTTTACATTGTGGAATTCGCCGGGCTCATGGAAGAGGATCTCGCCTTTCTTGAGAATGGTGAAGGCGTCTCCGGCGGTGACGCCCACCTGGCCTTTGTCCACGAAGATAAATTCCCAGAAGTCATGGCTTTCTCCCGCGAAGGAGAAATTGCTCATATATTCAAAGTAATGAATGCTGTAGATCCGTTTGATAGAAATGGAATTTTTCAGATCCACACCGTAATATGCCATAAACCTGCCTCCCCAGGCCCTTGTTTTTTGTTTCGCAAGAGCGCTGTATCCCTGTTTTTCTTCCATTATATAAGAGGCAGAAGAAAAAAGCAAAAGAAAAGTGTGGATTGTACAAATTAAGAAAAATATAAGACAAAGATTTTTATACGTGATTGTACTATAATTTAGGCAAATGTTGGGAGGAAGAGCAATGAACAAACCAGTATTAGTCATTATGGCGGCAGGAATGGGCAGCCGT
>ENA-OPBG01002231-OPBG01002231.1-human-gut-metagenome-genome-assembly--contig:-NODE-2231-length-11767-cov-2.439976_pt1 | contig 11767 bp, 10 predicted proteins | sample MGYA00241065_ERZ501446 | MGnify/ENA primary metagenome ERZ501446 (study PRJEB25962, sample SAMEA2042632) | human gut metagenome | biome: human gut; feature: human-associated habitat; material: faeces...
AATGTTATTTCTATCACAGATGGACAGATCTATCTGGAAACAGAGATGTTTAATGCTGGTTTCCGACCTGCAGTCAATGCCGGTTTGTCAGTATCTCGTGTAGGAGGTTCTGCACAGATCAAAGCGATGAAGAAGATTTCCGGACCGATCCGTATCGAGCTTGCGCAGTATCGTGAGCTGGCGGCATTTTCACAGTTTAGTTCGGATCTCGATCCTGAGACGAAGGAGCAGTTGGCACAGGGCGAGCGTATTCGTGAGATCCTGAAACAGGATCAGTACAAGCCGATGCCGGTTGAAAATCAGGTTATCATTATCTATGCGGCGACCAAGAAGTACTTGATCGATGTAGAAGTAGATGACATTATGGACTTTGAAAAAGGATTGTTTGAGTATATCGATACGAAATATCCGGAAGTCCCTGCTTCCATTCGCGAGGACAAAGAGATCAAGGAAGACACAGAGAAGAAACTGATCCAGGCAATCGAGGAGTTTAAAGCAGAGTTTGAAAAATAGTTTCGAGGGGAGGTAAGAGACAATGGCGTCAATGAGAGATATCAAACGGCGTAAAGAAAGTGTCCAAAGTACCGGACAGATTACCAAAGCGATGAAACTTGTTTCCTCTGTCAAGCTGCAGAAAGCAAAAGTCGGTGCAGAAGTATCAAAACCTTATTTTGATGCGATGTATGAGGCTGTGGCAGCGATGATCGCCAAGTCCGGGGAAATGTCCCATCCGTTTTTGCAAAAAAGCCGGTCTGACAAAAAAGCAGTGATCCTGATCACATCGAACCGTGGATTGGCAGGTGGTTACAACTCGAATGCAGTGAAACTGTTGACGAAAGACGAACGTTTTACTACGGAAAACACAGTGGTCTATGCAGTTGGTACAAAGGGTCGTGACAGCGTGGAGCGTGAGGGTTACACCATAGCCGGAGATTATTCGGAGGCGATCAACGAACCATTATATGCAGATGCATCGGAGATTGGCAAAGAAGTTTTGAGCAAGTTTACGATGGGGGAGATCGGAGAGATTTATCTGATCTATACGATCTTTAAGAACACGATGGTACAGATCCCTACGATGATGAAACTGCTTCCGATCAACGCATCCGATATTACAGCAGATGCGGAGGACGTAGAAGAGAACCCGATCGATCGCATCACGTTGATGAATTATGAGCCGGCACCGGAAGAAGCATTAAATGCGATTATTCCAAAGTACGTGAACAGCCTGATCTTTGGCGGACTTGTGGAGTCACATGCCAGTGAAAACGGTGCACGTATGCAGGCAATGGATTCGGCAACGAGTAATGCGGAAGAGATGATCAGTGACTTGTCGCTAAAATATAATAGAGCCCGTCAGGCATCTATTACACAGGAATTGACGGAGATTATCGCAGGAGCATCCGCGATTTCATAGCAAAATAAAAAGGAGAAATTAAATGGCAGAATTAAATGTTGGTAAGCTGACGCAGATCGTCAGTGCCGTTATCGATATTAAATTCCCAGAGGGCAAACTGCCGGAGATTAACGAGGCAATCAATGTTCCGTTGAAAGATGGTGGAAAGCTCGTAGTGGAAGTGGCACAGCATTTGGGTGATGATACCGTTCGCTGTATTGCCATGGGACCAACGGATGGTCTGGTCCGCGGCATGGAAGCAGTGGCAACGGGAGCTCCGATTTGTGTGCCGGTAGGTGAAGAAACATTAGGACGTATGTTTAATGTTCTCGGCGAGCCAATTGATGAAAAAGAGCCGCCAAAAGTAAAAGAGTATGATCCGATTCACAGAAAAGCACCTTCTTTTGAAGAGCAGTCTACCGAATCGGAGATTTTGGAAACCGGTATTAAAGTAATTGACCTTTTGTGCCCATATCAGAAGGGTGGTAAAATTGGTTTGTTTGGTGGTGCCGGTGTAGGTAAAACGGTACTCATTCAGGAGTTGATTACAAACATTGCTACAGAGCACGGTGGATATTCGGTATTTACCGGTGTTGGTGAGCGTACCCGTGAGGGAAATGATTTGTACTATGAAATGATTGAGTCCGGCGTAATTGATAAAACAACCATGGTGTTTGGACAGATGAATGAGCCGCCCGGAGCGAGAATGCGAGTAGGTCTTGCCGGACTTACGATGGCAGAATATTTCCGTGACAAAGGTGGAAAGGATGTGCTTTTGTTCATTGACAACATCTTCCGTTTTACGCAGGCAGGTTCTGAGGTTTCAGCACTTTTAGGACGTATGCCGAGTGCGGTAGGTTACCAGCCAACACTGCAGACAGAGATGGGTGCTTTGCAGGAGCGAATCACTTCGACAAAGAGCGGTTCGATTACATCCGTTCAGGCGGTTTATGTACCGGCCGATGACTTGACAGACCCGGCTCCAGCGACGACTTTTGCCCACTTGGATGCGACAACCGTATTGGAGCGTTCGATTGCAGAACTTGGTATTTACCCGGCAGTAGACCCGCTGGCTTCAACATCCCGTATGCTGGACCCTCGTGTGCTGGGTGAAGAACATTATCAGGTTGCCCGTGGTGTTCAGGAGATTTTGCAGCGTTACAAAGAGTTACAGGATATTATTGCCATTCTTGGTATGGACGAGTTGTCGGAAGACGAGAAAATGCTTGTCAACCGTGCGCGTAAGGTGCAGCGATTCCTGTCGCAGCCATTTAACGTCGCAGAACAGTTTACCGGTCTTCCCGGTAAGTATGTTCAGTTGTCCGATACGATTCAGGGCTTCAAAGAAATTCTGGATGGTAAACATGATGAGATTCCGGAAGGTTATTTCTTAAATGCCGGAAGTATTGATGATGTTGTAGCACGATACAAAGAGAGCCGCCAGTAATTTCGGGCGGATAGGAAAGGAAGTGGTTACAACATGGCAGAACGTAAAACATTTCGTCTTGAAGTAATTTCACCGGAGCGCATTTTCTATACCGGAGATGCTGAGATGGTGGAACTTACGACGACGGAAGGTGACATCGGAATCTATGCGGATCACATTCCGCTTACGACGATTGTTGCACCTGGTGTAATGACGATTACCGAGCCGGGTGGCGTGCTCAAAGAGGCAGCAGTGCTGGAAGGCTTTATGGAAATTACTCCGGCTAAAGTTACAATTCTTGCCCAGTCCTGCGAGTGGCCGGAAGAAATTGACATCAATCGTGCGGCAGAGGCGAAGGCGAGAGCCGAGCGCCGCTTAAAAAGCGCAGATGAAAATATAAATATGGCACGAGCAGATTTGGCCTTGCGAAAATCGTTGATTCGGTTGCAGTTAGCTGAAAAATAAAAAGAATCCCCCCAAAAGCGGGATATTTGCGTTGCAAATATAGCTTTTCGGGGGATTTCTTTTTATTTTTTGCTTTTTGGGGAAGAGGAGGCTGGTGAGAAGGAGGATGCAGGCTGGCTGAGGAGTGGTGAAAAAGAGAAAAAGTATGAAAATAACCCCAAATAAGCGCAGAAATGTGGGGACAACTGTTTTTGTCGGTTTATTTGGATTCCAGTAATTGCGTAGAAAAGTTTTGTGACTCGTGGGTTTGAGCGCGTCAGCAGGCGGTACTGGTAGTTTCAGTACCCCTGCTGCTACGCAGCTCAACAAACGAAAGTGCCCACGAAACGCAAATGTTTCTGTTGTTTTATGGCAACTAAAAAACTTAATGTTGTTTCATTCAAACTACTTAATAATCGTCCCGATTCTCTCCTTAATCCCCTGATAAGCGTTCTCAAGCTTTGTAATAATAGCGGTTCGTCCCTCACCGGAGGAAACGAAAGATACGCTGGCATCAACTTTTGGCAGGGTAGTGATGGCATCAAAGTGATTTTCATCAATTAAGGAAATAGCATCGCTTACGCTGATTTTACCAATTGCCTGGCCGTCAGCGGTTTCCATCTGTTCTTTGGAGGTCAGAATCATAAGATGGGAAGCATCTACCATATCAGCAAGTTTTGCGGCAGTATAGTCTTTTTCAATGACGGCACTGGCACCTTTTAATGTGGTTCCCTGCTCCATAACCGGGATTCCACCGCCGCCGGCTGCAATAACAATCTGTCCGGCATCTAAAAGTGCTTCGATTGCATCAATTTCATAAATATCAACCGGTTTTGGAGAAGCGATGATACGGCGGAAACCGTCTCCTTCCGGTACGACATGATTTCCCTTTTCTTCTTCGGCATCAGCTTCCTCACGCGTCATAACACGTCCAATTACTTTGGTCGGGTGGTTAAATGCTTTGTCAAACGGATCCACACGAACCTGTGTAATAATCGTAGAAACCGGTTTGAAAATACCGCGGTCTAACAATTCGGTACGAATGGCGTTCTGCAAATCGTATCCGATATAACCCTCGCTCATAGCACCGCAGAGAGACATTGGCGCAACGGTATAATTTTTATCGTTATCCAAACGGGCAAATTCAGTCATAGCGGTCTGAATCATGCCGACCTGAGGCCCGTTACTGTGGGTAATTACAATCTGATATTTCTGCTCTACTAAATCGGCAATTGCCTGAGCTGCCTTTTTTACGTTTTTTTTCTGCTCCGGAAATGTCTCACCAAAGGCATTTCGTCCGAGAGCAACAACAATTCTTTTTTCTTTCATGAATCGTAACCTCCATCCGGTATTTTTTTATCACAATTAAAGATGTAACTAGTATACCATTTTTTTCAGGGTTCGTAAATATTCTTTCTGCTCCTTTGTAATGCGGTAGCTTTCTACAGCCTTCTGAATCGTTTTTTTGTGAACCCAGTCAGAAAGCTTTTTCTTTTCCAAATAAGGAATGGCAGCATCCCACTGCTTAGCAAGTGCAGTGGCAAAATACCACGCAATCATCATATTGACGTAATATTCTTCCGAGCGGATTTTCGTAACAAGTGCCAAATGCTTCTCTGAGAAATCGGCGTCCAGATATAGCCGCAGCAAAATTCCGATGCCGTATCGAATGGTGTATGTGTCATTGGAAGAAATCCATTTTAGAACTTCCCCATACAGTTCCGATTTATGTTTTTTGAATACGCCGGGTGCCGGTAAATCACACGTTGCCCAGTTGTTGATATAGGGAAGAAAACGGTTGATTTCCCGCACACAGGTTTCATAATCTTTTTCCGCTGAAATTAACATCATATGAAGATTGTTTTCTTCATAATAATGGTGGGGCAGTTCCTTTAGAAAGGCTTTCGCCTCTTTAGTACCCTTAAAATCTTTGGCAAACGAGCGCAGTGCAGGGGTGCGGATACCGATGATTCTGTTTTTTTCAATCGTTGGAATTAGTTTGCTGTGAAACTCTAAGTAAGAAGGGTCCTGCAGGGTAAACAATTGTTTCTGTAATTCGTTCATTTTTCTACCTCCATAAGCAGTATTTTAACGCATAAATAAGGGTTCGTAAAGCATTAACGATTCGTTCATGGATTGTTGACGGAAAGGGCAAAATGATTTATAATAAATACATTATTAAAATGGTCGGAAAGGACGGGGTGATATTATGAAATTAGTATTTATTGGGGCTGACCATGAAGTTACGGGAAGCTGTCATTACATGGAAGTTGGAGATAAAAAATTCTGCGTGGACATTGGTATGGAGCAGGGGCAGGATTTGTTTGAAAATCAGGAGATTCCGGTAAATCCATCAGAAATTGATTTTATTTTGCTGACGCACGCACACATAGACCACACGGGGCTTCTTCCGATGCTGTTTGCCAGAGGATTCCGCGGTCAGGTATACGCAACAAAAGCGACAGTGGATTTGAGCCAGATTATGCTTCGTGACAGTGCACATATCCAGCAGTTTGAGGCAGAGTGGCGGAACCGGAAAGCAAGACGTTCCGGCGGTGAAATTTATGAACCTTTGTATACGATGGAAGATGCCTTAGGTGCGATTCGACTGCTGGTTCCGTGTGAGTATGATAAAAAAGTTACGATTTGCGATGAGGTTACCATTCGATTTACTGATGTGGGACATTTACTTGGTTCCTCTTCCATTGAAGTATTTGCAAAAGAGGGTGAAGAGGAACGAACGGTTGTCTTTTCCGGTGACCTTGGAAATACACACAAACCGATTCTCAGAGACCCGATTTATACAAAAGCGGCAGATTATGTTGTTATGGAATCTACATACGGTGACAGACTGCATGGGGAAGAAGCACCGGATTATGTTGGAGAGCTGGCAGCAATTATTGAAAGCACTTTCCGCCGTGGTGGTAATGTGGTAGTGCCGTCCTTTGCAGTCGGCAGAACACAGGAGATATTATATTTCTTACGTCAGATTAAGGAGCAGCAGTTAGTGAAGACGCATCCGGATTTTGAAGTGTATGTGGATAGTCCGCTCGCTGTGGAAGCAACGAATATTTTCGGTAAAAATGTTCAGCAGTGTTTTGATGAAGAAGCAAAAGCACTTGTAGAAAAGGGAATTAACCCAATTGGATTTCCGGGGTTGAAATTGTCTATAACAAGCGATGATAGTAAGGCAATTAATTTTGACCAACAGCCAAAAGTTATTTTGTCGGCATCCGGTATGTGTGAGGCAGGTCGAATCCGCCATCATTTGAAACATAACTTATGGCGTCCGGAGAGTACGATTGTGTTTGTTGGTTATCAGACCAGAGGTACATTAGGACGTGCACTGCTTGAGGGGGCAAAAGAAGTAAAACTGTTTGGTGAAGTGATTGAGGTCAAAGCAGAGATTACGAAAATTGCCGGCATCAGCGGGCATGCAGATAAAAATGGATTATTAAAATGGATTAACAGTTTTACGGAGAAACCGCCAAAACGTGTATTTGTCGTTCATGGAGAGGATAAGGTATGCGATGAATTTGCGAGAACACTTACCGATTCCGGTTATAACGCTGTGGCACCGTACAGTGGTACAGTTTTCGACTTGATACAGGGCGAGTTTGTAAAAGAAGCACTTCCGGTTGCTGTGAAGAAGAAAGCGGCAGCGAAGAAACGTTCCGGCGATATGTTCCAGCGTCTATTGACGGCAGGACAGCGTCTGATTTCGGTAATTCGTAAGAATGAGGGATTGAGCAATAAGGATACGGCGAAGTTCACAGACCAGATTCAGGCACTTTGTGATAAGTGGGACCGTCCGTAATTAAAAAAAGAAGAAGAGGAGGTGAGGTTGTGACCACACAGGAAAGTCGTGAACAAGAGATTAAACGGCTCAATGCAGAAAAGGTAAAGCAGATTGCTTTATGTCATTTTTATTCTTATTATGTCAGACATAATATGTCAGACATGCTGGCGTATGTTGGTGAGGATGTAACGTGGCTTGGCTCGCAATCTAATTTTGTGGCACACAACCGTCAGGAGTTTGAAAACCTTCTGGAGAGAGAAATAAAAAAAGTACCAAAGCAATGTGTTATGAAAGTGATATCGGCAGATGTCAGTCAGGTTTCCGGAAATTGTTATCAGGTGACCGGAGAATTGGAACTGCGTCTGCCGGTGCAGGATAATGTTTATTATACGAATTTGCGTTTTTCTATGATGATTTGTAAAGAGGATGGAAAGTTTTCCATTGTATCAATACATACATCCACGATTGGAAAATCTGCTTTGTGGGATGACACACAGGTACTAAAAGAGAGGCAGAAACAATTTTCAGAAGAAGGCGGAGAAAATATACAGGATCCGGTAACAGGTGTGTTTCAATTAGGAGCATTTAAAGAGCGGGCTGCCAGACAGTTAGAAGATATTTCAAAAGAAAAAAAATATGCGCTTATTTGTACGGATATCTGTAATTTTGAACGGGTAAACAATTTGTATGGTATGCAGAAGGCAGATAAACTTTTGGCGGATACAGCGAAGATGATTATGGCATCGGGCAAATGTATTTTGCTTTGCTGCCGCAGTGTGGCAGACCATTTTGTAGCACTTGCCCGTTATCAGGATTTTTCTACATTCCGCAATATGCTCAATGAGTTATGCAACTGTTTTGCAGTGGAAATCGGAAACGAATATTCCGATGCCTATCCTCGGCTTGGTATCGGTGTTTACCGCATTGACAAGGAACATCCGCCGATTCAGAAGATGGTTGAGTATGCCAATCTTGCCAGAAAAAGTCTGCGGACAAACACGACTACCCATATTGCTGTGTATGACGAGAGAGTGTACACGCAATTGATTCGTGCAGGAAAAATTGAGCAGAGCATGAAAAATGCGATGGCTCAACATGAGTTTAAGGCATTTATACAGCCAAAATACAACTTGGAAAATGGGCAAATTGTAGGTGCCGAGGCGTTAGTTCGCTGGATTCGGGAAGACGGTTCAATGATTTACCCGGATGATTTTATTCCGATTTTTGAAAAAAATGGTTTTATTGTTGAATTGGACTTTTTTATCCTTAGCGAAGTGTGTCGCATGATTCAGAGACGGCTTCAGGAAAAAAGACATTGTGTGCCGATTTCGATTAACCAGTCTCGTGTCTTATTGCAAGAAAAAGATTATGTGAAGCGAGTGGCGGACATTTTGAAAAAATACGATACGCCGCCTCGTTATATTGAGTTAGAGTTGACCGAACGGATTTTTAGAGACGATTTGACCGATTTGGCGAAGATGATGGGAGAACTTCGGAATCTTGGCGTCCGCTGGTCAATTGATGATTTTGGAACGGGGTATTCGTCCCTTAATTTGTTGAAAGAACTGCCGGTTGACATTATTAAAATTGACAAATCATTTTTGGATGAGACAGAGAGTTCCGAGACGAGTAAAATTATTATTAGAAAAACGGTGGAATTGACACAGGAACTGGATAAAACCGTTGTCTGTGAAGGGGTTGAAACAGAAAATCAGGCAGATTATCTTCGAGGCATCCGCTGTGACATGGCGCAGGGATATTTGTATGCAAAACCGATGCCGATGGAAGAGTTTGAAAAATTGCTGGATAAGGAGATATACGGATGAAAAAGGCAGGAAAATTAATTATTGTGACGTTGCTTATCTTGTCCGGATTGACAGCCGGAGCGTATTTTTTGCTCAAAGGACGCGAAGGCGGTCCGTCGAACGAATTTAAAAACCGTATGGCAAAAGAGCAAAGTGATAATCAGGAGGACCGTGCCTATCAGTATGATATGCCGGATAAAGCTACGGTTTTAGCAACGGACGGCGAAGATAAAAATGTTCTTAATTTTGAGTCAAATTCCGTGTATCAGGTTTCAAACTCCAATGAAGCAAGAGCACGTTTAGACCGGTTGATTAAGCGTACCGATGCGGATTTTGATAATCCGATTATAGCGAAAAATCCATTTGGTACGATGGAAAATAGTTTTTATTTTTATTTTCACACTTCATTCCGCTGTATGGTACGGTATACCATCACGGTTGATGATGAAACGATTTCAGACCATATCCGTTATGTCAATAACGGACAGGAAAACAATTTAGCCAAAGAACATGAATTTCTGGTGGAAGGTCTGCTTCCGGGGAAAACGAATTTTATTGTGATGGAATTAGTTGATTCAACCGGAAATACGAGAGAGACAAAAAACTATCAGTACACAACAGCAGGCAGTCCGTCCGGTATACCACAAAAGATTACGGTAAGTGATGGCTATTCCAAATCTACGTTAGCAAACGGTATGTATTATGTTTTTCCATCCGGGACACCGTGGATTGCAGCTTATGATAATAAAGGAATTCTGCGTGATTTGATTCCGACAGAGTCATTTCATGGTCACCGCATAACGGCTTCGGATGATTGCATTCTTTATCAGATTTCAGAAGATAAGGTGGCGAAAGTATCTGCTCTTGGCAGGGTGACGGGCGTCGTTCAGATGAAAGGCTATGGGAAAATCCGTGATTTTTCTTACGACGGATATGATGAAGTATACTGGCTTGGAAAGAAGAAAAAAAATGAGTATTTACTGGCAACATCTTTCCAGACAGGGAAAACACGGGTTGTGTACCGGTTTAAGAAAGATATTCAGACCGGTTCATTGACTGTGCCGCAAAGTGGTTCGATTGGCGTGGTGGCAAAGAATCCTTCCGGGGTAATTTATTTGGATGCCATTACGGCGGCAAAACCTAAGATTTCTTTTGTTGTCGGGAAAAAGGCGGCATGGAAAAAGGTAACAGCAAAGAAAAAGATAAATGATAATAAGAAATTTACCGGCTGGAATACAAAAGAATCTATGCTTTTATCGCAGGAAAACGAAACAATACCTGCGATGTTAGTGCAGGAGGAAAATCAGTATCTTGCTGTTGAGTGGCAGGCGGATGTGGCAAAGAAGACGGTGCAGAAAAAAGCGTCGGCCACGGCAGTTGAGGCAAAAAGCGGAAGCTTGTTACAAAAGTGTGGAAATAATTATGTGATTGTTTGCGGCACGGCAGGAACCTATTTGGAAATGGGGTCCGACGGTAAAGCGATTCGCCGGTATAACTATGGAAGCGGACTGGATTCGGTGCAGAAACTGACGCTTTCCGGTATGTATTTCTATGGAATCTAAAAAAGTTGTCCATAGGAATAAAAAATGGTTGAGATTATATGCGCAAAAGATGTATAATGGGCATATAATATAAAATTACTTTTAGGAGGGTATACGCAATGAAATTTTTTGTTGACACAGCGAAAATTGAGGACATCAAAAAAGCAAATGAGATGGGGGTTATTTGTGGTGTTACTACAAATCCATCCCTGATTGCCAAAGAGGGCGGAAGAAGTCAGGAAGATGTATTGAAAGAAATCGCATCCATCGTTGATGGTCCAATCAGTGGTGAGGTAAAAGCAACAACTGTAGATGCAGAGGGTATGATTGCAGAAGGTAGAGAAATTGCAAAACTTCACGAGAACATGGTAGTTAAAATTCCAATGACAGTAGAAGGTTTGAAAGCAACAAAGGTACTTGCTTCAGAGGGGATTAAATGTAATGTGACATTGATTTTCAGTGCCAATCAGGCACTTTTGGCAGCAAGAGCAGGAGCTGCTTATGTATCTCCATTCTTAGGACGTCTGGATGATATTTCCCAGCCTGGTATTGATTTGATTCGCGACATCGCTGAAATCTTTTCCGTACATGGAATCGAGACAGAAATCATCGCAGCAAGCGTAAGAAATCCAATTCATGTTACGGATTGTGCATTGGCAGGTGCTGATATCGCTACGGTACCATATGGTGTTATTGAGCAGATGACAAAACATCCGTTGACAGATATCGGTATTGAGAAATTCCAGAAAGATTATATTGCTGTTTTTGGTGAATAATTTGGTGAGTAATAAAAAGGAGATTGATTATGAATAAGTTAGAACTTCAGAAAATGGCTGTTGAAGTTCGTAAGGGGATTGTAACTGGGGTTCATAGTGCAAAATCAGGCCACCCGGGCGGCTCCTTGTCAGCAGCAGACATTTTTACTTATCTTTTCTTTGAAGAATTGAATATTGACCCTAAAAATCCGGACAAAGCAGACCGCGACCGTTTCGTGCTTAGTAAAGGACATACGGCTCCCGGTTACTATGCAGCACTGGCAAACCGTGGATTTTTCCCGGTTGAGGATTTGACTACACTTCGCCATGTTGGTTCCTATTTGCAGGGACATCCGGATAAAAAGCATATTCCTGGTGTGGATATGTCGTTCTTTGGGACAGGGAATTTCGGCAGCAGTCGGAATGGCGTTGTCCGCTAAATTAAGTAATGATGATTATCGTGTTTACACACTTCTCGGTGACGGTGAAATTCAGGAAGGACAGGTTTGGGAAGCAGCGATGTTTGCCAGCCACAGAAAACTGGATAATTTTGTTGCCATCGTGGATAATAACGGCTTACAGATTGACGGTGCAGTTGATG
>ENA-OPBG01002234-OPBG01002234.1-human-gut-metagenome-genome-assembly--contig:-NODE-2234-length-11755-cov-3.005299_pt1 | contig 11755 bp, 9 predicted proteins | sample MGYA00241065_ERZ501446 | MGnify/ENA primary metagenome ERZ501446 (study PRJEB25962, sample SAMEA2042632) | human gut metagenome | biome: human gut; feature: human-associated habitat; material: faeces...
TTTACACGCGTAATATTATATCACAAGCTGTTTAAAGCAGGCAAGCCTAAATTGTAAAATTTTTACAAAAAATTGCCTGCTGCCAAAGCAAGATACTCTTTTAGCGCCATTGCCGTCAAATCAAGCGCATAAGCCTGCGGCACAAAGCTGAAGGGCGAAATTACAATTTTGCCTGAAGAAAGATAATCGCAGGGATATGCGGTTACTTCCATATCACTGTCTTTAACGGCAGAAAAATTCTGCATGGCGCGCGGCATATGCAGGGCCGATGTTACAACAATAATTCTTTTCCAGCCGTTTTCCTTAGAGGCAGCAATAATATTCTGCGCGTTCTGCCTGGTGTTAAGCGCTTTGGTATCGGTATAAACCATATTTCCCTTTACGCCCATACTTATAAGGACACGTTTGGCAATTTCCGCTTCGCCGCCGCTGTCTTTAAACACCTGCCCGCCGCTTACAATCAGCGGCACGCCAAGCATTTTCTGCAGACGCATGCCGGTTGCCAGCCTGTTCATGCCTGCCGCCGCGAGTGCGCCTTCGCCGTCAACATCGGGCACAGCGCTTACAGCACCGCCGCCCAATACGGCAATTACATCCGCTTTTACGGCGGATTGCTGCGTATACCTGCTTTCCAGCCCATGCGTTAAAAGCTGCGCCGTTGGCATTAAAGAAGCAAAATACAAAAGTAAAGTAATAAATGCCGCAGCAAATTTTCCGGCTGCACTGCGCTTAAACAGATAAAAGGTTAATGCTGCCAGCAGAAGTACAATACATCCCGGAGGCAAAAGCCATAATAAAATAAATTTTAAAATATACATCATTCACATTCATCCAGCATTGCTACATACAGCTGCCGGAAAAGTTCTTCCGTAAGATTAATTTTATTAAGAATGGTATAACGTTCTTTGCGCACTTCCTTGGCAAACATCCACGCCTTTATAAACATGTCTTCCGTTATGCCAAGTTTTGCCGGGTTAACGCTGATATCATAGGCTTTTAAAAAGTCAAGCACCACATGATGGTCCCTGCCCTGCAATTTGCACGAAACAACGCTGCCCATGGCTACCAGAATGCCGTGCGGAATATTATGGTCAAAAAGTTCATCCATCGCATGGCTGAACAGATGCTCCGAACCGCTGCAGGGGCGCGAATTTCCTGCAAGCTGCATGGAAAGCCCGCTCAGCACCAAAGACTGCGCCAGCATTTTAATGCCCGGAATTGATGTAAGCGATTTTTCTTCCGAATATAAAAGCGAGTTGAACGCCGTTTCCGAAAGCATGTAGGCAAAATCGTTGGGGCGGTCATTGTTTTCGTCGCAGCCGAGCTGCCAGTCATAAAGAGCAGTGTAGTTGCTGATAGTATCGCCCACGCCAGCTTTCAGCAAAAGGCGCGGCGCTTCAAAAATAATGTCCGTATCAATTAAAAGGCCGTCCGGAATTTTAGAAGTAAACGAGTGGCGGCGTCCGTTCTGCGCCAAAAGCACCGATACCGGCGAGCATACGCCGTCATTACTGAGAGCCGTTGGAATGGCAATATAGGCAACGTTGGCAACAAAGGCTGCATATTTTGCCGTATCAAGCGCCGTTCCGCCGCCGAGGCCTATAACAAGGCGTATATTATTCATGGCAACTTTTTTTGCCACTTCCACAGCAAAATCAAACGAACTTTCTTTAACCGTTACAATTTCATAGCCGCGCAGCTGGTTTAAAAGTATTTTTACTTTCCTGTCAAGCGTTTGCAGCAGGCCTTCCGTTGTTAAAATTAAAGTTTTGGCAAATACCAGCTTTGGCATATATAAATTAAGATTTTTATTAAGGTCGGTAACTGCATTTGCTTTAACCTGCATAAACAGCGGCAATGAATAGTTACTCATAAATTCGTCCCTCCCTAAATACAACTAATTTTATTATACCATTTGTAAAAGCCTGAAAATATTTAATACATAAATTTTACACAGATTATACAAAAAGGGCAGCTATGTTTATAACTGCCCTTCTTTTCAGCGAACATCTTCTAAAAGCTGCAAATATTTATCTTTTACAAGGTCCTGCTCAAAAATATTTTTCAGGTATTTAAGCTGTTTTTTGCTGGTCCGCGGCTGCTGTGCTGCCCAATACCCCAGCGTAAGCTGAATAAAAAGGCGGCTGCGCTGCCGGTATTTTTTGCTTTCTTTTGCCTCGCCATACGAAAACCAGCTCTGGTAAAGGCTGAGTTCGTCCTCCATGGCCTGCCGCGCCGCCGCGGCAATAAAATCGCGCCAGGAGCGCAAAAGCAAACGTACTGTTTTAATACGCAGTTTTCCGTCAGCTTCCTTTAACATACGTTTCAGCAAAACCAGCGAAAAATTCTGCACCGGCGCATATACTTCAAACGCTTTGACAACGCCGTCCCACGCTGCATACATCTGCATGTGCAGCATAACGTACATTAAAATGCTGCGGGTTAAAGTAAAGCTGCGCTGTTTAAGCAAAAAGTAAAACAAACCGTTTAAAAGCTGGTTTGCAGCATCATGCCAGCCTCGCCTTGCTGCCTGCGCCGCAAGGCATGCCCACCCGCGCAGAAACGGAAGCAGCAGTTCTTCCGTAACATTTTCGTTTCTGCATAAGCGCAGGCTCAGCCAGCGCAGCATCGGCAAAATGTCTGTATAACGGCGGTCGGCTGCAATAAACATCAAGGCATTCAAAACACTTATAAAAGCATCTGTGTTTTCCTTAACATAATTATTTTTAGCGTAACGCACCGCCAGTTTGCTTACGGCAGCGGCAAAAATATCTTTATTATGCGTACGCGCCGCCATTACAGCGGCATAGCGCAGATTCTGCAAAAAAACATTTTCTGTTTGTGCATCCTCCGGAGCTATGTCCAGTGAACAAACAGATAATAAATTAAGTGCTTTCAGCGCGCTGCGGCAGTAATTCTGCTTTAACGCAAGGCAGGCCAGCAGCCCGAGCGTTTCCATTTTAAACTGCAAATCTCCGGCTGAAGATTCCTGAAATTTTAAAGCTGCCGCATCAAAAGCATCTTCGTCACCTTTACGCAGCGCGGTAATGCAATCTGTTTTTAAATTTTCCAATTCATTATCGGCTGCCATTTCAAAACTCCCGTTTACATAATATTGCTGGTGCCTTCATACACAATGCCGCTCACCGTATCAACGGTAACGGTTGTGCCGTCTTTCAGCGACTGCATGGCTCCGCACGCACCAACTATGGCCGGAACGCCGCAGCCCACGGCTACAATTGCAGCAGTGGAAGTAAGGCCGCCTTCTTCGGCAATAATAGCGCCTGCCGCGGCCGCGTATTTTCCTGCTTCATCAGGCAGAACGTCAACCACAAGTATATCCCCGGCTTTAAGTTTGCCGGTAAAATCTTCCGGTTTTGTGCATCTGCATACCACACCGGTAATTGATTGCAGGCCAATGCCAACGCCGCTTACCAGCTTTCTGCTCATAGCAACAACTTTAATAAGGTTTGTCGTGCCTGGCTTGCCGACAGGAACACCTGCCGTAACAATAACGTTATCGCCGTCTTTAAGCAGGCCGCATTTTTTAACGCAGCTTAAAGAGCTTTCTATCAATTCGTCGGTATTGTCAGACCACGGCCCCAATACCGGGCAAACGCCCCAGTAAAGCTGCATGGCCCGTACCGTCTGCGGATGGCGGGATACGCCTATTACACCTGCCGCCGGGCGGTATTTGGCAAGCATGCGTGCCGTAAAGCCGGATTCCGTAATGCTTACAATGGCGTCACTGCCAAGCTCCTGCGCAATCTGCACGGTTGCATGGCTGATGGCTTCCGTTGAATGGATGCGCTCGCCAATGCCCTTGTTTTTAAAAATCTGTGCATAATCAAGCGCAGTTTCCGTCTGCTTGGCAATTTTGGCCATGGTACGCACCGCCTCCAGCGGATATTTGCCGGACGCTGTTTCGCCGCTGAGCATAATATCGTCAGTGCCGTCAAAAATTGCATTGGCAATATCGCTTGCTTCCGCACGGGTGGCACGGTAGCTGGTAATCATACTTTCAAGCATCTGCGTTGCGGTAATTACCGGTTTGCCTGCCTTATTGCAGCTGCGGATGATATTTTTCTGTACCAACGGCACCACTTCGGCAGGTATTTCCACGCCGAGGTCACCGCGGGCAACCATAACGCCGTCGGAAACGGCAATAATTTCTTCAATATTTTTTACACCGGCATGGTTTTCAATTTTGGATATAATACCCATGGAAGAACCTACTTCTTCCAGCACGCGGCGTATGGCAAGCACATCATCTGCTTTTTGCACAAACGAAGCCGCAACATAATCCATACCGAGTTTTGCTGCAAAAGTAATGTCGCTGATATCCTGTTCGGATAAAAACGGCAGTTTCAGTTCCACACCCGGGCAGGCTACGCGTTTGCGCGAGCTGATTTCGCCGCCATGCACAACTTTGGTATAAATTTTGCCGCCCTGTACATCAACATCAGTTACTTCAAGCGCCAAAAGCCCGTCCGAAAGAAGGATTGCGTTGCCGGGCTGCAATTCTTCCGGCAAACCGGCGTAATTTACATAGGAAATTTCCTGCGTGCCTTCAATTTCTTCTGTTGTAAGCGTAAAACTGTCGCCCTCTTTTAAAATAACCCTGCCTGCTTTAAAAATACCAAGGCGCATCTCAGGCCCCTTGGTATCGGCAATTAAAGCTATTGGTTTTTCAACTTCGGCGGCAGCTTTGCGCACTAATTCCACGCGGCGCGCATGGTCTTCATGGCAGCCATGCGAAAAATTAAAACGTGCCAGGTCCATGCCGGAACGCATCATTTCTGCCAGTAAAGCAGCGTCGTCCGTGCTTGGGCCCATAGTGCAGATAATTTTGGTTTTTTTCATAATATTCCTCCGGCTTACGCGCGAAAACGGTTCTCGCAAAGCACCTCATAAGCATCTTCTGCTTCGGAGTAAGGGACGCTGATTTCATAAGCGCCCCCCTGTCCACCTTTTTTAGCTCCGGCTACATTCATCTGTATCAGAAAGCCATTGTTTGTAAGCAGTTCTTTAATCTCCTGCGCGTTCTCTTTGGTCTGCGCAATATAAACTACTTTCCACACAAATATTAAACCTCCGTTAAGCCTCTTTAAATGCTTTAATTTTGGCAATAAGTTTAGGCAGAATTTCCTTGGCGTCGCCGACAATGCCATACTGCGCTACTTTAAAGATAGGCGCATTGGCGTCTTTATTAACGGCAATAATAACATCGGAAGAACTCATGCCTGCAAGATGCTGGATAGCACCGGAAATACCAAAAGCAAAATATACTTTCGGCGTTACGGTTTTACCGGACTGGCCAACCTGATGGGCATGGTCAATCCAGCCTTCATCAACAACTGCGCGGGAACCGCCTACGCTGCCGTTTTCAAACAGCGCTGCAAGTTCTTCCAGCATTTTGAAATTGTCGCAGCAGCCAAGTCCACGTCCGCCGGAGCATACAACTTCAGCATCTTCAATTTTAATGCTGCCTGCTTCGGTAATTTCTTCTTTGCGTACAAGGCTTACCTTAGATTCAACTTTATTTTTTACTTCATAGCTGATAACTTCACCAGTTCTGGAAGCATCTGCTTCTTTTGCTTTAAATACTTTAGGACGTACGGTACCCATCTGCGGGCGGTGTTCATCGCAGACAATGGTTGCAAGAATATTGCCGCCCAGTGCCGGACGGGTCCATTCTACAAGGTCACCGGCAATATCAAGGCCTGTGCAGTCTGCGCAGAGACCGGTTTTTAAGCGTGCTGCAATGCGCGGTGCAAGGTCACGGCCGTCAACAGTAGCGCCAAACATTACTGCGCTTGGTTTATATGCTTCTGCCAGTTCGCAGAAAGCATTTGTATAAAGGTCGGTATTATATTCAGCATATTCGGCGCCGGTTACGGTATAAACAACATCCGCGCCTGCGGCAATAAGTTTTTGGGGAATATCGCCTGCTTCGGCAGCAACAAGCACTGCACAGCAGCGTTGTCCGCATTTGGCAGCCAGTTCGGAAACTTCGCCCAAAAGTTCATAAGTTACGCCAACAGGCTCGCCTTTTTCCAGTTCAGCCATAACCCAAAGGTCTTTGCCTTCGCTGTTAGCTACTTCTTTTTTCTCAGCTTTTTCCATGCTGATTGCGCCAACCGGGCATTCGCCTACGCATGCGCCGCAGGAAATGCAGGTATCCTGGTTAACGGATGCTTTGCCGTCCTCCATACTGAGCGCGCCTGCCGGGCAGGTTGCAACACAGGATTCGCAGCCAATGCATTGTTCTTTATCTATTTTAATTGCCATGTCATTTCACCTCAACGAGTAATAATATTTGCCTGTACAAGTTTTTCAATCAGCATGTCAACTGCTTTATCGGTATCTTCTTCATTAATGATTTCACTGTTAACCTCGGGAACAGGAGGAGTGAAAACTTTTTTAACTTTGGTAGGAGAACCGGAAAGACCAATCATTGTGGTATCAATGCCGAGTTCTGCTGCTGTTTTAACGGGAATAACAGCTTTTCTTGCTTTCATTTTGCCTTTAATGCTGGCAAAACGCGGCTCTTTTTCAGCTCTGGTAACGGTTACAAGGGCAGGCATTTCCACAGCAAGGGTCTGGCTGCTGCTTTCGTTTTCACGGTCAACCAGAACTTTATTGCCGTCAACGCTTACTTTTAATGCGCCTGTTGCCTGCGGAAACCCAAGATGTTCAGCCATTTCCGGGCCAACCTGCGCGGTATCGCCGTCAACAGCCTGTTTGCCGCACAAAACAAGGTCTACATCGCCAAGGCTTTTTACAACACCGGCAAGCGCAAAGCTGGTTGCCAGGGTATCGCTGCCTGCCAGTGCACGGTCACTAACCAGCACTGCCTCATCGGCACCCATGGAAATTGCTTCTTTTAAAATTTCTTCAGCCTGCGGGGGCCCCATGGATACTACCGTAACTTTAGCACCGTTGGCATCTTTTAAAATAAGGGCAGTTTCAAGTGCCTGACGGTCAAACGGATTCATGATATTCTGCACTCCGTCCCTGATAAGGGTGTTGGTTTCCGGATTGAGCTTTACTTCGGAAGTATCCGGAACCTGTTTAAGACATACTACAATATTCATAAGCGACCTCCCAGAATCTTTATAAACATAATTATATACATACCTATTTTACAGTTTTTAACGCCCTCTTGCAAGCATAAACATTATTTTAGTTAAACTCCTGCCTGTTTCTTTGTTATTGCAGGCAGTCCGGGCCGAGCAAAATTTTAATTTCTTTGAAAAATCCGTCGTTAGTGGCGTCAATCCAAAAACAGCGGTCGGTTTTAATTGTTTTGCCGGACGATAGCAGATGCAGGTAAAGCGGCGTGTTTCCGTGATAAGCTGCAAAAATGCGGCGCATCTCCTGCTGCACTTTGCCGGTTTCCTTATCGCGCGTAATTTTTATATGGATTTCAGGACCGGTTTCGTTAAGCTGGCGTACACCGGAAGCCTGCAAAGACACGCTGCGCTCGTCCACCTTTAGACGCCCTTCTATCGAAACCACATTTTCCTGATACAGCAGCGAGGAAAACTCGTGATACTGGCGGGTAAACACTACCACTTCTATTCTGCCGCTGAAATCTTCCAGCGTTAAAACAGCCATTGTATCGCCGCTTTTGGTTGTACGCAGGCGCACACCGCTTATTAACCCGGCAATGGAATAATATTTTCCGTCCATTTCTTCGCCGGCTTCGGTTAATTTATATATCTGCGTGTAATTTTCAAGCGCGGCCGAATAACTGTCCAGCGGGTGGCCGGTAACGTAAAAACCAACTATTTTCTTTTCGTTTTCCAGCAATAATTTTTTTGGCATTTCGTCAAGCTGCGGCAGTTTAATATCCTGCACTTCTTCAAAAAGGTCATCGCCAAAAAGCCCTATCTGCCCGCTGGCAGAATCTTTCTGGTAAGAAGCGCCCAAATCGGCAGCCTGCTCATAAACCGCAAGCAACTGTGAACGTTTGGCGCCAAAGGAGTCCATAGCGCCGCAGTTGATTAAGTTTTCTATAACACGCTTGTTTATCAGCCTTGAAGGCACACGTTTACAAAAATCCAAAATAGAAGTAAAACGCCCGCCGTTTGCGCGTGCTTTTATAATGCCGTCAATTACCTGCTCGCCCACGCTTTTAATGCCTGCCATGCCAAAACGGATTGCATTGCCTTTAACCGGCGAAAACTCCCTGCCGCTTTCATTTACGTCCGGCGGTAGTATTTTAATGCCCATGCGTTTAGTAACGCCGAGATACCAGCTTAATTTATCGTTGTCGCTCATAATGCTGCACAAAAACGCCGCCATAAACTGAGTCGGCCAGTGCTGTTTTAAATACGCCGTCTGGTAGGCTACAAGTGCGTAAGCCGCCGAATGTGATTTGTTAAAGCCGTAACCGGCAAAGTGCTGCAAAAGCGCAAAAATCTGCGTGCTTGTTTCTTCGTCAATGCCGTGGTTCTGTTTGGCGCCGTCAATAAACTTCTGCTTCATGGAATCCAGCTCTTTGGCTTTCTTTTTGCCCATGGCGCGGCGCAGAATATCGGCCTGGCCAAGCGTAAAGCCTGCCAGTACGGAAGTTATCTGCATTACCTGTTCCTGATACAGAATAACGCCGAAAGTATCTTTTAAAACCGGCTCCAAAAGCGGATGCAGAATGTCTGCCGTACGCGTGCCATGCTTACCGGCTATAAAGTCTTCCACCATGCCTGTGCCCAAAGGACCCGGGCGGTATAATGCCACCAGAGGTATTAAATCACTGAATTTTTCGGGTGCCAAATCCATAACGAGTTTGGTCATGCCTTCAGATTCAAGCTGGAACACGCCCTGCGTATCGCCGCGCCGCAGCATGGCGCAGGTTGCATCGTCATCAAGCGGTATTTTTTCTATATCAATTTTTTCTCCGGTAGTTTCATAAATATAGCGGAGCGTATCACCTATAACGGTTAAAGTTCTGAGCCCCAGCAAATCCATTTTTAAAAGTCCTAAATTTTCAACCTTATCTTTATCATACTGGGTAATAACAAGGCCTTCGTTTGAAAGCTGCAAAGGTACGCAGTCAATCAAATCACGCGGCGTAATTACAACGCCTGCTGCATGAGTACCGCTGTTGCGCGGCATGCCTTCTACTTTTTTGGCAATGTCAATCAGGCGTTTTACTTTTTCGTCGCTGTCGTAAAGCGCTTTAAAATCGTTGCTCGTTTCCAGCGCCTTTTCCAGCGTAATGCCAAGCTCGCGCGGAATCATTTTGGCAACGTTATCAACAAAGCTGTAAGGCAAATCAAGCGCACGCCCTACATCGCGCACGGCGGCACGCGCCTGTAATGTGCCGAAGGTAATAATCTGCGCCACGCGCTCTTTGCCGTAGCGCTTAATAATATATTCCAGTACGCGCCCGCGGTTAACATAGCAAAAGTCAGTGTCAATATCCGGCATGCTCACGCGTTCCGGATTTAAAAAACGTTCAAAAAGCAAATCGTATTTTAACGGGTCGATATTGGTAATGCCCAAAAGATAAGCAACTATGCTGCCCGCCGCACTGCCGCGCCCAGGCCCGCCAGGCATTTCGTTTTTGCAGATTAAATCCGTCTCCAATAAACTTTTTGCGGCTGTAATTAATAAAATCCCATACAATTAAAAAATAGCAGCTGTAACCCATGCGGTCAATGATGTCAAGTTCGTAGTCCAAACGCTGCATAACCTTTTCGTCTGCTCTGGCATACCGCTGCGGCAGCCCTTGCAGGCATAAATCGCGCAGGTATTCCGTAGCATTGGCATATTTTTCCGGTATCGGAAATTCCGGCAGCAAAAGATGCCCAAATTCCAGCTCCACATGGCAGCGCTCAGCAATTTTAACCGTATTTTCCAATGCTTCCGGACAGTCGGCAAAACGTTCCGCCATTTCCCCGTAACTTTTTAAGTAATATTCGTCGTTGGCAAACTTCATGCGTTTGGGGTCATCCACCGTGCTTGCGGTTTGAATGCACAATAAAACATCCTGCGCTTCGGCGTCAGCTTTTTCAACATAATGCAGGTCGTTCGTGGCAACAAGCCCCACGCCGAATTTGGCAGCCATGCGTTTTAATTCACGGTTTACAACACGTTCTTCATCAAGCCCGTGATCCTGAATTTCAAAAAAGTAATTTTCTTTGCCGAAGATTTCAATATATTCCTGTGCGGCACGTTCCGCACCGTCAATATCACGCTGCAGTATTTTTACCGGCACTTCACCGGCAATGCAGGCGCTCAGGCAGATAAGCCCCTCGCTGTATTTGCGCAGAATGTCTTTATCAATGCGCGGTTTATAATAAAATCCTTCCAGATGCGATAAAGAAACTAATTTCATTAAATTATGATAGCCGGTATTATTTTCGGCCAGCAGAATTAAATGGTAAATGCCTCCGCGCTGGCTGCGGTCAAACCGCGACTGCGTAACATATACTTCGCAGCCGATAATGGGCTTGATATTCATTTTCTGCGCCTGCTGGTAAAAATCAACTGCGCCGTACATTACGCCGTGGTCAGTAATGGCAATGCTGTCCATGCCTAGTTTTTTGGCACGCGCCAAAAGCAAATCTATTTTGGAGGCGCCGTCAAGCAGGCTGTACTGCGTATGCACATGCAGATGGGTAAATTTTTCACTCATTAAAAATCTCCTTATTATTTCTTGCCATGCAAAAGATTATATGCAATAGACGGTACTAAAAACAAAAGATTGAAAAACAAGCTTACAAATAAAGTATACGGTGATGTTGGAAAAATAAAATGCCATGCACAGCCGGAAGCAATGCCGCCGAACATTGAAAGCAGGCCCGCTTTTTTACCAACCATGCCTTTAAAGAATATAACGGCAGTCATCGGCAGGAAAACGCCTGCGCCGCGCAAAGCCATTGAAAGATAATTCCATTGCAGAACGGAAGAATCGAGATGCGAATGAATAAAAACAAGTGCCGCAAGCGTAACTGTAAGAACCGTAAGTTTATTAATCCACAGCAGCTTTTTGCTGTCGCGAACTTTTAAAACCGCACCGAAAATATCGCGGCTGAACAGCGTACCTACACCAAGCGACAAACCGGCAATTGAACCGACGCAGGACAGCACCAGTGCCGCTAAACCTGCTCCGCCAAGCCATTCCGGCAGATAATTGCATAAAAAGAACGGCAAGGTATCAATACTGTTCAGCTCCGGATGATGCAGCTTTATAAACATGCCGATAATAACGGAAGGCAGCCCAACAGGAATTGCTATGCACGCTGCAAGCAGGCACCCCAAAGCAGCTACCCTGCTGTTTTGGGCAGAAAATAAAGACTGCACATAGCTTTGGGTAGAAACAACACCGACAATCATGGAAAACAAATTAAACAACGCATGGTCGGCGCCAATGCCAAACATACTGAACCACGGCAGTTCCGGAAAAGCCTCGTGCATCCCGCTTAAACCGCCCATATCCGTAAAAGCCAGATACCCGCCGACAAAAATGGTAGCAAAAATCAGGCCAACTTTAAATAATCCGGCCATACCGCTGCTGTTAATGCCGCCGAAAAACACAAACCCCATTACCAAAAGCACTACAACGGCAGCCGAAGGCAGATAGCCCAAATGCAGAATACCGCCAATTAAATGCACCGAACTTAACGAGCTGGAAACAATACTGAAAAAAATGCCGAGCGAAGCGGCAATGCTTGCAATAGGCCCAGCCTGCGGGCCAAAATTAATAACAAGGTACTCCGAAATTGTTGTTAAACCGCTTTTGCGC
>ENA-OPBG01002239-OPBG01002239.1-human-gut-metagenome-genome-assembly--contig:-NODE-2239-length-11742-cov-3.508942_pt1 | contig 11742 bp, 10 predicted proteins | sample MGYA00241065_ERZ501446 | MGnify/ENA primary metagenome ERZ501446 (study PRJEB25962, sample SAMEA2042632) | human gut metagenome | biome: human gut; feature: human-associated habitat; material: faeces...
CCTCCGTGATTGTCGTTTTCGGAACGTCTTTATCAAGTCCGAGTTTTGCCTCTTTAACAAGCTCAACGCTTGTAACCAGACAGTTGTTATATTTGTCATAAATTAATGCAGTCATCTGTGCGTTGCAGTTATGTCTTGCCGAACCCCAGTACGAGAAAAATGCATATCCTTCCGGCGTGTTGTATTTTGTCATACAGTTATCCAATGTGGTCTTGATTTTATTCCAGCTTTCGGCATCCTTTGTTATCTCGGCGTATAAACATCTTGCCGCTATCCACATATTATTCCAGTCAAAATGATTCTGATTTGATGAGTAATTTTTCATATAGTTTGCTGCATCATCAAGATATTTCTTCTCACCGGTATTGATGTAAAGCCAAAGTGCAGACCATGTCAGGTCATCATAATAGCTTGATGACGTATAATATCCGTCTGAAGGTGTTGTACCAAGAGGGGAACTTACAGCAAATTCATAAAGTGATTGTGCATAAGACAAACATTTATCAGAAAATTCCTTATCATAATTTTTAAAATTATACGCATTAACAGCAAGTGCAGCGGCAGTTTCAGCTTTTATATCCGTTCCCTTATCATCAACGGTAAAAAAGTATGCACTTCTCTTGATTGAAGTATCTTGTAATTCAGGTGGCATCCATGAATCATTGTCAAAATCACCATCGCCTACCTGATAACAAAATGCTGTTGTTTTACCGTTTTCGTCTCTCAATGTACATTTCATAAAGTATTCACTGAAATATTTCATGATTTTTAAATAATGCTCTGTCTGTTCAGTATTGATAAAAGAATCTTTAAATTCATAGAAACTCCACCCGAGAACTGCCGCACTTTGAGCCGCAGGAAGCCCCATTTTGACATGATCTCCGGCATCATGATAACCGCCGCTGAGATCAATACAGCCATCATTGTCAGGATCAAGTATACTGCGGTTTTCTTCAATGAAATCCTGTGTCAGATTTGTTTTTTCAAGAGGATAGGCGGCATCCTGAAGATGACAGTCGCCTCTCCACGGAATATCAGTCAGCTCATCCACTTGATCACCGCACATTTCCTCATCATAAAAGTAAAGTGCGTATTGAAGTGCCTTCGCAAAGTTATAATCATCAGATACGCTTTTTTTGTCAGAATAGCAGGCAAACATATTCTGAACAAGGAATTTTGTGATATTATCCTTTAGAAAGTTTTTCTGTTCCTCTGTCTGAGTCCAGTAGTGACTGTTGCCTGAAAGCGTCTGAATTTCGCCCCGTTCACCCAACTGTTCAAGAAATGTTTCAGCATCGGAATACGGATTGATATCATCATCATCTCCATGAAGGATCAGGCATTTTGTATTTTCATTACCGGAACAGGCGAAGCTGTCAAAAAACAGTCGGTTACCGCTAATAGAAATAACAGCCTTTATCCCGTCTTTATTGAATTTTGTTTCGTCTATAAGTGAATTACTGAAATACATATTATCCACTATTTCAGCACCGGAAGAATAGCCGGCAAGAGCAATATAATCAGGATTTATGCTGTATTTATCAGCATTTTCTCTGATCCAGTCCACAGAGGAAGCAACATCTTCTGCTGCGTTTTTTAAAGTTTCATTGAACGCACCTGTTTCTTCCCATTTGAGGTACGCCGTTGTTGTTAAGGATATCATTATATCCGGACGGTGTAGAATAGACCACCGTATCGTTTGAACCAGCTGTCAGGAGCAGCAAATATGGTGATTCATCGGTATATTGAAAGTCTGATTTTGCAATCAGTCCCGGAGAAACCCCTGGTGCAGGACAAACTGCACCCACATAACCGAACAGGTCGGGACGCTTCATTGAGATATAAAGTGATTCTCTTCCTCCCATAGAAAATCCCATAATGGCTGTGTTATCTTTTCCTGTTTTAACAGAATAATGCGACTCGATGTACGGCATTAAATCGTTCGTCAACTCGTTAATAAAGTTGTCATAGGCTGTATTGTTTGCCTCGTTCATGCCACTGCATGAATCCTGTGTTTCGCTTGCATAAATATACGGAAACACAACAATCATATCTTTTGCTTCTCCCGAAGCAATGGCGTTACCGATAATCTAACGCAGACGCATACTTTTATCAGTTTCATCAATCAGTGTATCCTCTGTCTGCCAGTAACCATGCATTGCATATAAAACAGGATATTGCTTACTCTCAGAGTAATTTGCCGGAAGCAGTATATTGAAACAGCGTGTCCTTTTACAGGTTGTCGAATAATAGCTTACTTTTTGGACTGTTCCATATGTTACGCCTGATTTTTCTTCCCGTTCCTCCGCCGGTTCTGTTTCCAGAATATTGGCACTTATCAGTACAGTATATTCTTTCATAGAAACGGTAGATTTTATTGGTTTGTCCTGCTTTTCTGCATTGGAAATTCCGTGATTTTTGCAAAAAGAAAGTCCTGGATCAGTTTGAGATCTGTAACGTCGACGGTTCCACTTTGATCCACATCTGCGGCGATCTCATATCTTTTGCTGTCAAAACCGTATGATACTCCATGTTTTGCAAGACATAAATCAATTGCATTAATGACATTATCAGAATTTAAATCTCCTAATATAATGTCTTTTGACACACCTGCACCAAGTATTCCGATGCCATCTACTGCACCAATGGCTTCATCTATATAAAAATTATTGGTGGTGTTTGCAGTTTCTACATAGAGCTGCATATTCGATGCCCCCGCCGGTATCTGATAATTTGTGTTTGCAAGCTGAATCCATTCACCCTTGATACCTGTTCCTTCTGCAATTGTGTTATATTGTGTATCACCGTTTGCGTCGATGTACTGAAGCTTCAGATAAAATTTATCCGTCGCCGTACCGTCAAAATATGTCACATTGACACTGAAGCTGTATTCATTTCCCGGTAGAAAGACTCTGGGATTCAGTGCCTTGTATGCACCATTCCATGCAGCGGTTCGATTCTGTATAAGCAGTGCCTCACTTCCTACATAGGCGGTTCTTCCGCTTGTCTGAATGCTTGCGGAGCCTCTTGCCTGCCATGAACAGATATCTCCCTCAAAGCCGTCGGCAAAATACCAACCGTATTCATTCGGTTCTATCACAGTTGGTGCATTCCAGTCGGCACGCTCATAGTCAAAGTAATCAATATCCGCATAACCGCCTGTCGTTTTTGTTGCATAGCTGTAAATGCCGCTGCGGTAACCAGTAAACAGGGTCAGACTGTATACCATACTCAACTCCTCGCCGATTTTTTTCCAGTCTGCACCATTATAGGAATAATAGAAATTCGCTTTATCAATATTATAGGAACTGTTTCCGGTAGAATCCACCGTATTGAACAGAAAATCAACTTTGAGATAAATCTCATTTCCGCTGAGATTCGTCTGCTCTATGATGTTGTTATAGCTATCACCGACAGTGGCACTGTCGGAATAACCGCCATTATTTGCCATATAGATTTTCTTTGTTCCGTCATCTGATACATAAACGCCTACATTGCCATATTTAAACTGAAAAGCTGAAAGTCCTGCGTAATCACCTGCTTTCATTCCAGAAGTATCCAGCTTTATCACGCTGCTACAGGAAGGCCCTTCCGCACGCTGTGTTAAAGTGTTTTTTGCATCCAACAGATTGGTTGCAAGGGTATTGTTTTTTAATCTGAGATAGCCAGGGCGTTCTGTCACCGACCATGCAGTATTATCAGGATTGTGATTCCACTGCCATTCGAGATCAAGCTTGTTGGAGCTGTATGTGAAATCGTCGTCTTTTGCAAGTTGAGTGCCGGCATAATCACTATCAATTTCAAGTGTCAGGGGTACTTCGCCGTTTACACCCATCATCGGCCAGTTATTTTCCCATGTCACTGGAACAAGCACAGGGATTCGTCCTACACTGCCGTGATCCTGAAACAGAAGTCCGTACCACTTTCCATCAGGCGTATCTACAATACCGCCCTGTGCAACACCACTGCCATAAGTGCCAAGTCCGGAATTCAGAATCGTTTTTCCCTCATATGTGCCAAGCAGTTCCTTACTTCGATAACAAAGCTCTATACGTTTGCTGTTTGAAGGCCATGCAATAACAAAAATGTAATAATATCCGTTTATTTTCTGGATATGCCAGCCCTCTCCGGCAAGATTGTCCAGTCCTGTGGAAAACAATGTCTGTTCCACACCGTCTTTCTTAAAGCCTGTCATATCTGAATTGAATTCCTTGATTTTTGCTGTACCACCTGCACCGTATACCAGATAATTCCGTCCGTCATCATCAAACAGAATGGAAGCATCATGATACATTCCGTTTATCTCGCTGCGTGTCCACGTTCCGTTTTCAATGTCCGAAGTCTTGTATATATAAGATTTTCCAGTGCCATAACTTCCAAAAAATACATAGAAGTTACCGTCATGGTATCTAAGACTTGCCGCCCACTGTCCATGCGAATAATCATTTTCACCATTTTTGAGAGTCTGCTTATCACCATCAGCGTAAGTGTCATAGACGTAATTGCATATCTCCCATGAAACCAAATCTTTTGATTTCATGATCGGGGCACCCGGACTGAAATACATTGTGGTGCTTACCATATAGTAGGTATCACCCACACGAATAATGTCCTCGTCAGGAACATCTGCCCATATAATCGGGTTCGATATGGTTGTTGTCTGTGCAGCGTCTGCTGTTGTCAGCTCAGATGATTGAAACGGTAAAGCTGATGCCAAAAGTACCACAGAAACAGTGGAAGCCAATATTCTCAGTATGAACTTACTTTTCATTTTCATTGCGATTCCTCCTCAAGATTTTTATTGTTCAAGCAGCATCCGTTTCAGCAGATGCAAATCAAATACATTTATAATATTATCTTCGCATAAATCCGCAGCTTTCCAGTCGGTAAGCTCTGCATCGGGTACAGCAAGAAGCCATTTCTGAAGCAGTATAGCATCGATAACACTCAGTGCACCATATCTGCATTGACATCTCCTTCTATTTCTTTCACCGGCTCCAGAATGAACTTCTGCCCATTTCCGCCCCAATATTCCCATTGGCAGATATTCGCACCATCCTCTTTACTGATGTTATATACATCTTCAGCAGATACAAGTGGGAACTTTGTGAAATCCATCAGGAGCAGAGCTGTCACAACGGATAGTATTACACATTTTTTAAATTTCATAGGGTAATCTTCCAACTCTTCCCTTTTATTGGCTATTTTATCAGGACAATATCGTTGCAATTATCAATTATACTGTTGTCTACTATAACACGGAAAACAGATTCTGTATATCATATTTGTCATGCTTTTTGCACATTCGTCAATGTGATCTTGTATAATAGAACTTGGCACGCAAGCTACAAAGGAATGAAATGGAAAAACTGTATGTTTCGTTGTGCAAAAGCACTATATTAAGGAAACACTGAACAAAAGCACAGTTGAAAAAGCAAATCAATAATTACGACTAAAACAGCAGCATTTTGACTAAAATACTGCTGTTTTTCAACTTTTCAAGCTTCATTTGAAGCCGATTATCTGCAAAAGGGTACACTTACCCCCCCCTTATAAGTGCCTTCTGACTTTTTATTTGTCCACGTTTTACCATCAGAAGATTGGCACACGCAAACAGCACATTCAGCTTGTTGAAATTTTTCGCAAGTCCCCGATATCGAACTTTTCGAAAGCCAAATGTGTCTTTGATAATTTTAAAAGCATGTTCTATTTTGCAACGTACAGCGGATTTTCGGTTTTCAATATAACGTTCCCAGTCAATCGCATGATCAGATACTTGCGGCAGGCTTTTCGGACGGCGATTGATGCGAAAATCGATCTTACGAAAATGTTCGTTGTTTTTGATCTCATCCCGTTTCTCAATTCCAATATACCCACTGTCCCCATATACAACATGATCGTCCTCCCGCAGTAATTTGTGTGCTTCGGTTATATCGTGTACATTGGCTGCTGTGGCTGTGATTGTATGCACCAAACCACTTCCGGAATCCCATCCCGAATTTCCATACATTTCCCTTTTTGGTCTGATACATTTCCGGATCCCGTTTCTTCTCTGCATTTTTGGTTGAACTCGGTGCAGAAATAATGGTTGCATCTACAATCGTACCGCCGTGCATGATATGCCCAGTGGCTTCCATCACACGATTGATCGCCTTGAAAAACACTTCCCCCAGATGGTTTTCTTCCAGCAAATGACGAAATTTCAGAAGTGTTGTTGCATCGGGAACCTGTTCCTTCATAAAGTCGATATTCATGAATTTCCGGAATGCATAGATGGCATCTTCCACATCCTCGTCAGAGAGATTGAACCAGATCTGCAACAGATACATCCGCAGCATTTTTTCGATTCCTTTTGTTGGTCTGCCACGCTTGCCGTTTGGGTAATACGGGCGTACAAATTCTACCCATTCTTCCCATGGAATAATCTCATTCATGATGTCCAGGAATTCTTCCCGCTTCGTTTTCCGCTTTCTCAGGCTGTATTCATAATCTCTGAATGTCATCTGGCTCATTTCTCTTTTCCTCCTGCTTTTTCGTCTTTTTTCTATTATACCATATTTGCAGCATAATGAGAAGATTTAATCAGTGTTTCCTTAGATAACGTGGAATTGTTCCAAGAATTTCTCCGATATGGTCAGCAAGTCCTCTGCGTTTTCTGCTTTGCAGATTGATTTTCATTTGAATTGTACCTCCTTGAATTTGGTAGGTACATTATAAATCAGGTTTGGAATAATAGCAAGGGTGTGTAGGAGAGTTATAAATTTATTATCAAAGCAATACATAAGATACATATTTTATTAAAATTAATATATAAGATAAACGATATATAGGGTTTCACTTGCAAATTTTATCAATGTGATGTATAATATAGACATATAACCAACGAATTTTAGGAGAATTGCTTATGACCGATATGCAACCGAAGAAAATGATTATACTCGATATCTTACATATTTTAAAAAAGCACTCTGATAAAGATCATAGGTTATCTCAGCGTGATATACAGGATTTATTGGAAACGGAATATGGAATGAAAGTTGACCGCAAAACTATCAGCCGCAATATTATCAAACTTGTGCAATACAACTTTCCCATTGAATATGGTAGTAACCGTGATGAAACCACTCTCACAAAAATCTATTATGATCATCCATTTTTGAACGGCGAGCTTCGTTTGCTGATAGACAGTGTCCTGCTGACGGACGGTCTGCCGAAAAAAGACCGTATCAGCCTGATCCGCCGTATTGAGGGACTGTCGAGCAAGTATTTTCATTCTGAAATATCCAAGATCGATATGGATATATACGGCAGGATTGAAAACAGGGAAATCATACTGACACTTGAAGAAATCGGCAGTGCCATTGCTGAGGGAACACAGGTCACATTTTATTACTCCGACTGTGGTATTGACGGGGAACCGAAAATCAGGCGTGACAGTAATGGGAAAGAGAAACAGTATACTGTTAATCCCTATCAGATCATATCCAAAAATGGACATTCCTATTTAATCTGCAACCTGCCGGAATACCATGATCTGACGCATTTTCGTATTGATCGTATCAGGGACTGCCGTAAAACAGATGCGCCTTCCAGATCGCTTCGTATGCTGAAAGGCTTTGAAACAGGCATTAGACTCTCGGAGTATATTAAGTCTCACCCAAATCTCTGGAGCGGTACTCCCACACATATTACGTTCCAGTGTAAGCAATATATGATGAACGATGTTGCAGACAGCTTCGGTACTGACATACATATTGAAGAACTTCCTGATGATATGATGAAAGTTCACGTTTATGCAAGCGAGTCTGCTATGCTGCACTGGGCGGTGCAGTTTGCGGATGCGGTTGAGGTTTTATCACCTGCAAGTTTACGCAAACAGATCGCTGAAACACTGCGAAACGCTCTTGAAAAATATGAAACATAAGTATCCCTTTTTTGGTACATCGACCGTGATATAATAGAATTACAAACGAAAGGGAACGTTCAGCTGATACCGTCTGTTGGTCGTGTTGCACATTTACGACATCATTTTTTTGTGCAAAAGGGAGAATTTTCGGATTTTCGCCCGAATCTTCGGAATTGAGATTTTTGTGTGCTATAATGACAACATAAAGAGAAAGAGTGAGGAGGTATGCTTATGTATCAGTACACTTGCGATTCAAAGTATTGTGCCACCTGTTCCTGCTGGTCAGGTGAGCGGAAGATCTGCGATCATTTTGGCTCAAGGCTTGAGGTCAGCAGCCCAATGGCTACAGGCAAGTGCATGAATCAGAAGTCAGGCGCTTGGAGACAAACCAGACAAGCAAACGGCGGATGCTCTGCACATGAGAAGTGGGGAGCGTTGAGGTAACAGGAGGAATGACACATGGAATTCAGATGCAAATTATCAGAGTGAGGCAATTAAAGAACCACTGAGAACGTATGATGTGCATCCAACAGAGGAATCGCTCGGTTGGGGACGCAGTATGGTTTGCGAATATGATTATACTGTCCGAGTACCGAAGCTGAAAATCTATTTCCGAGATGCAGTAGAGTTTGAGTTCACAGCAGTATTTTGGACCATGTGTTGTGGTATATCAAAGACGAAGGGCTTTCCATTGAGAATGCAGAGGAACTGGAATGCGTGATTGATATGCCGTATGATGTGGATTTGAAGGAGGGTATGCCAAATGAATGAGTCAATTTTCAGCAGATTATTCCGCTATAAACAGACGGAGAAAATGTCACCGAAAGAAAACTATTTGACGGAAATGCTTGCTTGGATGATTGACAGCTTGTCGCAATTCGGACAGGATTATGTCCTGTTTCTGAATTCCAAATGCAAAGAAAAACTAAACTTTGATGCAAACTGTCCGTTTACAGTCTCAGCAAGAACACAGGTTGCAGTAAAAGATGGTTTTATAGACATGGTGATTATAACAGACCAAAATCTTGGTTTTATTTGTGAACACAAAGTCGACAGCGAGTTGAGCAATAATCAAATTAAAAAATACTATGATTGTCGTGCAGAAATTGACAGTAATCTTGAATTTCAGACGGTTCTATTGACAAAGAGTAAAGATCAGCACGAGCAGAATCCAGACATTCAGATTATCTGGCATGACGTATATGAATTCTTCTCTGATCCAATCAGAAAAGAATCATATAATGCAGACGAAAAGATAATAATCGAACAGTTTTTAAAGTATCTTACGGAGGTTGGTATGGGGATGAAAGAGGCTATCAATCCGAATGGTGTTACACATTATTCTGCTGCAATAAATGTAGAACCGTTGCTGAGTAGTATTTTTAATGACATATATAGAGATTTTCAGAAAAGTGATATAGAAAAACAATGTCCTGAACTTCATGATTTCCTTAGAGAAAGCAAATTTCTTTTGAATACTCCCGGAAAAGAATCTGGTCGAATCGGAATTAAATTTTCTGAAACATGGCATCCCGGACTGTTTGCCGGCGTACAATTGAACAATAAGGACAATAGCTTGCAGAGCTTTGATTCTCCTCAACTTGTGGTGATTATAGATTGTATGCAGGGAGAAAAAAATAATTTTCAAGAAAAACTTTGGTATAAATCTATTGATAAGGATAAGCAGAGCAAAGAAGAAACTGAAAGCGGATTTCGGATTCAAACAACTTCAGACAATCCATGGAGAGTCCTGATACTACACAAGCCGCTGACAACAGTGCTGTCGCAATGCAATGAAGATTATTACGAACAAATGGAAAACATTAAAGAAGAGATTATTGACGGAATCAATTGGATATTGAACTATTACAAGTTGTCATGTGAGGATGCTTGAAAGGAGCAAGAATAATGTCAGATAATAAGAAAGGCAGCAAATTTACATTCGACAGCTTTGAGGTTACCAAGACAAACAGAAAAGCCTTTGAGAAAGCAAAACAGTTTACCGAAAATGCTGATTCAAAGCCGTTAGCAATATTCGGCGGCACGGCAACCGGCAAGACGCATCTGCTCTATGCTGTCAAAAATGCAATTGAGCAGAATTCGCCTGATCTTCATGTTATCCTCACAACTACAGCGGATATGGTATCCTCTCTTACAAATATCATCAGTAACAGCGGTTCTGCAGAGCAGTTCCGTGAGCAGTATATGCAGGCGGATGTCCTTCTTGTGGACGATATACAGGAACTTGCAGGAAAAGAGAAAACGCAGGACGAGCTTATACTTCTTTTCAATATGTTTTACGAATCCGGCAGACGTTTCATGATGACTTCTTCTCAGAAAGAATCTCGCTATGGCATTAAAGATCGTCTTTTAATACGCAGCTTTTGGGGCGAATTCGCTGTAATTTCTAAGCCATATATCAATGCACAGTTGCCTGCTGACGAAGAACGTGTTGTAATTCGTAATGGACTTTTGGAAGATGGCGAGCATCTTGTTGATGATTTTGATCTCAATGATTTCAAAGCATATTTTATAAATATCTGGAAGTATTTCAGTAACTATATCGGATTTTTTGATGTTGACCGCAAGGATATCAGGCTAGTAAATAATCTGAATGATATTTTGAATGTATTATTGGATGAAACACCATTGGAGGAGTGCGAGTGTCAGACTTGCATTCTGTTCACTAAAGCGATGCTCTATACTATTTCATCATATGATATTCAAGTGTACAAAGGCGGCTTTTATGGCAACGGCGTTCTTTACATCCCGTTGCCTCATCATGCAGGGACAAGTGATTGTATGGAAATAACGATCAACGAGTTCGATAGGGAGTTCTTACGGTTTTGCGAGGAATATCAAGAATATGAATGCTTCTAAACCATATTTCAAGTATTATTAGAAGTGTTGACGTTCTGATTCAGATTGGAGGCAGTGATGAGGGTATCTGTGTATTCAAGAGAAGCGATCGAGCATATCATAGCAGAAGGCTCATTCCCTAATAATACTGCTGTTATCAGCTTTTGTGATCCGGAACTAAAGCATATTGACAAAGACTATTTCTGTGTCGATTACACCAGCGTTTGCGATGATGTTTTTTATTGCGAGGTTGATGATCTTGACCTCGATTATCTGCCGGAAAAGGGATATACCTATGAAAGCTTCTTTCCCGAAGCACCGGAGCTTGCTGAGTATATCAACAAAGCCTTCCGTGACGGCAGGGATATTATCTGTCAGTGCGAATACGGTCAGAGCAGAAGCGCAGGCTGTGCGGCGGCGATACTGGAGCATTTTTACCGCAGGGGAATTGAAATATTCACAGACTACAAGTATTATCCGAATCAGGTGGTGTATCACAAGGTTTTTGATGCTCTTGAGTCGGCAGCATTTCAGCCTACAGAGTATCTTCAGCGTGTACATGATTATTCCGGAACAAAGTTTCCGTTTGACAGAAACGCAGTAGAGGAAAGCCTGAACAGACTGCCACAGACCAAAAGAGACATTCTGTATATGTATCTCTGGGAGAGACAGTCGATGACTTCAATTGCCAGACTGGTTGGATTCGAGAATTTAAGAATCGAACAGATTTTATCGGTATGCCATAGAAAGCTTGCACATTATATTGCAGGCAGCATGAGAAGAGAGCTTGCGGACAAAAAGTTGGACGTAACAGATTTTATCGGTATGCCATAGAAAGCTTGCACATTATATTGCAGGCAGTATAAGAAGATGATTCATCAAAAGTGCTTGCATTTGATGTAATCATTAAAATAGCTGACAGGCTGCACAATCAACATTAACACTTATATTAAACGGAGATTTGTTATAAGAACCTG
>ENA-OPBG01002240-OPBG01002240.1-human-gut-metagenome-genome-assembly--contig:-NODE-2240-length-11740-cov-3.436286_pt1 | contig 11740 bp, 7 predicted proteins | sample MGYA00241065_ERZ501446 | MGnify/ENA primary metagenome ERZ501446 (study PRJEB25962, sample SAMEA2042632) | human gut metagenome | biome: human gut; feature: human-associated habitat; material: faeces...
ATCGGCTTCTCTCGCCGCACGCTCTGCCTCCTCCCGCTGGCGCTGTTCCTCGGCAAGGCGCTTGCCCACCGGATTCTCTGCCCCGCACCTGGTGCAGTACAGCACTGTTTCCGGAATCTCCGCACCGCAGCCGGCGCAGATGAGGAGGTGCTTGTTCCTGCGGATCTGGCTGCGGTACTCCTCCATCTTTGCCTTGCTGGTCTGATACTCCTGCATCAAACCGGCGAAATCCGGATCGCCGTCTGCGCCGTGCAGCTCCATGTACTTCTTGCCGATCTCCGCATAAATGCGCTGGACGTTGCGCTCCTCGTCGCTGATGAGTCCGTTCAGCCGCATGGTGTCCGTCGAAATCTTGGTCTTCTCCACAACGCTCTGGGTGGTATCGGAGATCTTCTTTCCAAGGTCACTCCAAAAAGCCATGATGTTCCCTCACTTTCTCACACACCGGCATCCGAGAGCTTTTCGCCGCAGTTGCAGCAGTAGCCTGCGCCGGGGGCAATGGGACTGCCGCATCTGGGGCAGCGGTTAGGCTGAGGCTTGGGCGCTTCCTTCTGGCAGTTCTCCGCCTCCGGATTGGGTGTGCCGCAGCGGATGCAGAACTTGGTGCTGACCGGAATTTCCGCACCGCAGCCGGAACAGATGGTCACGCCCTTGTTCTTCCGCAGCTGTCCCTTGTACTCCTCGATCTTCAGGCGGCTTGCCGAGATCTGCTGCAGATACTCCGCAAAATCCGGATCCATATCTGCGCCGTAGCGCTCCAGATACTTCTTGCCGATGTTGGTATACGCTGTCGTGATCTTCTGTTCCTCCTCCCGAATCCAGCTGTTCAGCCGGTAATTGTCGGCAGAGGTCTTTGCCATATCAGCCGCTGTATGGGTGGCATCCGTCAGTTTTTTTCCGAGATCATCTAAAAATGTCATAAGTTCCTCACTTTCCCGAAGGGGCATGCGCCGGCTGCCTGCACAATTGCACAAAAACTCGGCGCATACCCAGAAAAAATCGTATCTTTATTATACTATATTTTACGATATCTTGCAAGGGTTTTTTCAAAATGATTTTTGAATGCACAGAATGCGGAAACCTTCTGTGATTTCCAAGCACACGCTGATTTGAAGTATATGAATGGATAAAGCGCAGGACAAAGATGAAGCTGCATCTTTTTGTCGTGTGAAATCAGCGGACACGGCACAACCTGTCCCTACAAAACCGAAAAAGCAGATAACAAAAAGTATCGGCTAAAGCAAAAAGATAGAGAAAAATATGGCTCCCCTGAAAGGGGTGATTCCCCATAGAATGGGGAAATGTCACGAAGTGACAAAGGGGACCGCTCAGTAAGAGCTGGCAGTGCGACAGCACTGACTGAGGGGTTCTAACACTGCGTTTTTCTTTGTCTTGAGTCTTGATTTTGTAACAAAACCGACCCCTCCGAGCGGCTTCGTCGCCCACCTCCCCTTTCAGGGGAGGCCTATATTCTTCATCTTTTTGTCGTGCGAAATCGACGGACACGGCACAACCTGTCCCTACAAAATCGCAGAAGCAGATAACAAAAGGCGGAATCTTGCTTTTTCGGGGAAAATGTGATAGACTAGACGGAGAGTTCAACGAAACAGGAAAGGAGACAGTCTTATGTCTACCACAGATACCATTGCAGCCATTGCCACACCCCACGCCGCCGGCGGAATCTCCGTCATCCGCATCTCCGGCAGCGACGCCGTTGCCCTTGCGCAGGCGTGCTTCCGCAGCGTCTCCGGAAAAACGCTGTCTGCCATGCCGGGCTACACCTGCACCTACGGCAGCTTCCTCGACACGGACGGCAACCCGCTGGACGACGGCATCGCCACCGTATTCCGTGCCCCCCACAGCTACACCGGCGAGGACACCGTGGAATTTTCCTGCCACGGCGGCATTTACGTCACACGCCGGATTCTTCAGGCAGTCCTCCACGCCGGCGCATCGGCTGCCCAGCCGGGCGAATTCACCAAGCGTGCGTTTCTCTCCGGAAAGATGACTCTGACACAGGCGGAGGCGGTGATGGACGTCATCGGTGCTGCCGGAAACCGGGAGCTGCGGTTTGCCCGTGCCCAGCAGGAGGGCGCACTTTACCGGCGTGTCCGGCAGATCACTGACCAGCTGGTGCACTGTCTGGGCGATCTGGCAGCGTGGGCGGACTATCCGGAGGACGAGATTCCGGCAGTGACACCGGAGGGACTGCAGCAGTCCCTGACGGCGATTCTCCAGCCGCTGGAGCAGACCCTCGCCACCTACGACTACGGGCGCATTCTCCGTGCGGGCGTTTCGGCAGTCATCGTGGGCAAGCCCAACGTGGGGAAGTCTACCCTCTTCAATCTGCTGTCGGGCAGCCAGCGGAGCATCGTCACGGAGATCGCCGGGACGACACGGGACGTGGTGGAGGAACAGATTCGTCTGGGGGACGTGACCCTGCGCCTGTCCGACACGGCGGGGCTGCGGGAAACCGAGGACATCATCGAGCAGATCGGTGTCCGGCGTGCCGGCGAACGACTGCGGGATGCCGACCTGATTCTGGCGGTATTCGACGCCACCCGACCGCTGGACGACGACGACCGGCGGATGCTGGAACAGCTGCCGGAAAAGCCGGTGATCGCCATTCTGAACAAGTCCGACCAGCCGGCGCTGCTGGAACCGGCGGCATTGCAGGCGCAGTTCTCCCGTGTTATCTTCATGGCTGCTAAGGACGGAAACGGACTGGAGGAGCTGCGTCAGGCGGTGGAGGAACTGTTCTACCGGGAGCAGGTCACACCGGAAATGGGCGTGGTGTCCAACGAACGGCAGAAGCAGTGTCTGGAACACGCCAGAGCGCAAATTTTGCAGGCACAGGAGGCGCTGGAAGCCGGAGAGATGCTGGATGCCGTGACGGTGCTGCTGGAGGAGGCAGCAGACGCACTGCTGACCCTCACCGGTGAGCGGGTGTCCGAGGCCGTGGTGAATGACGTGTTTGCGAGATTCTGCGTGGGGAAATAGTTACAAGATGCGCTGTGCACCTGACACGCCGTGTCCAAGTTCCAAAAAGCATCGTGCAGGGACAGAACAATTTCAGAATCGTTGCCCCGTAAGGCTGCTCCAGCTGAGCGCAGCTGGCGAGAGGTTCCGTGCACTTTGTAGGGACACGGCGTGCCGTGTCCGCAGATTTCAGCGGAGGAAAATTTCGTTGAAAACGTTCCACCGGAACGTTTTCAAAACATCAGCACAGCAAACGGGAAACAGGGCGGAGCGGTCTTGTTCGCTCCGCCCTCGAAAAGCTGTCGCTTTTCTCACCCACCTTCTCCGTGCGCCAAAAGCATGGCGCAGGGAATTTCGCTGTCTGCGGACAGCGACTTAGAGGGCACGTGCCCTCTAAGAACACCTCGCCAGCTGCGCTCAGCTGGAGCAGCCTGACGAGTTCCACGGCTCCGGTTCCTTGCGTTTCTGCACGATGCTTTTTGTAATATCGTGTCCCTACAATTTCATTTGCCAATCCCCATTCCCCCCAACACTTCAGCTTATTTCAAGCTAATTTCGCTATACTGGAAACTAGAGAAGAATCCCCACAGAAAGGATGGTTACTTTGAATATCCTTGTAGTAGAAGATGAGATTCAGCTTGCGGATACCCTCTCGGAAATCCTCAGGCGCAACAAATACAAGGTGGATGCGGTCTATGACGGCGGTGACGGGCTGGACTACGCCAGAACCGGCATCTATGACTGCATCCTCCTGGACATCATGCTCCCCGTGCGCAGCGGCGTCGAGGTGGTACGCATCCTCCGGCAGGAGAAAATTTCCACGCCAGTCATGCTCCTCACCGCCAAATCCGAGGTGGAGGACAAGATCAACGGGCTGGACTGCGGTGCAGACGACTACCTCACCAAGCCGTTTTCCACCGGCGAACTGCTGGCACGCATCCGTGCCCTCACACGGCGCAAGGGCGAGGTGGAGGTGGACTGTCTGCAATTCGGACAGCTCTGTCTGGACCGCCAGACCTATGCCCTCTCCCAGGGCGAAAACAGCATCAAGCTCAGTCTGAAAGAATATCAGATCATGGAGATGCTCCTCGCCAATCCCCGCCGTATCATCCCCAAAGAGCGCTTTATCGAAAAGATCTGGGGCTATGAGAGCGATGTGGAGTACAACAACATCGAGGTGTACATCTCCTTCCTCCGGAAAAAGCTCCACGCCATCGATTCCCCCGTCCAGATCCGCACGGCACGGGGCATCGGCTACTCTCTGGAGGAATCCAAATGATCCGGCGTGTCAGACGGCAGTTCATCCTCATCACCATGTCCCTGCTGACAGCGGTGCTGCTGGTACCGCTGGTAGCGCTGAACGTCATCACCGAGGCCATGAGCTACCAGCAGTCCCAGAGTCTGCTGGAACAGATCGCCGGCAGCGAGGCACAGATGTGGGAGGACCGGCAGCGCGGCGAACCGTTCCCGCCCGACCAGCCGCCCGGCACGACACCTGCCGGCAGCACCGGCGAGACCACAGGGGAAACGGTCACCTCCGCCGTGACCTCCACCACCACGGAGACTTCTGCTACTGCCGCAAGTTCCACGGAGGAACGAAAAGCGCCGGAGGCTATCCAGACAGCACCGCCGCCGCAGGAGGAAATGCCGCTGCAAACCGCACCCAATGTTTCACGTGAAACAGCGCCGCCCGCTGTCACCACTGCGGTGCAGCAGACCGAGGCACCGCCGGCGGTCACCGCAGCAGTTCCCGACACCATGCCGGACTGGGACGGCGGCAGACCGGACCGTCCGGAACCGCCGGACTGGGACGACCCGTGGCACCACGGCTATTGGGAGCAGCCCCAGACCGAGAGCACCGCATCCGTTCTGCCCATGGCACGGATGGTGCTGCAGGTGTCCGCCTCCGGCACGACCGACACCCAGTTCCAGCCGGGCCGGCAGCCGCTGCGGGATAAGCGGGGCAACGAGGTCACCATCGACCACTTCATCTGCTTCGCCGATCCGGACGGCACGCTCACCAAGCTGGACGGCACGGAGGACTACACCGAGGCGCAAGCGCAGACGCTGATGGATCAGGTGCGCACGCAGGAAAAGCCGGACGGCTTTCTGGGACAGCTACAATTCTGCCGGAAAGACCTGTCCAACGGCAGCATGCTGGTGGTCTTTTCCGACCGCAGCGCAGAACAGCTGCTGCTGAAAAAGCTGCTCTTTGTGAGCATTCTGGTCTTTTTCCTCATGGAGGGCGTGATCTTCTTCCTCGCCATGATCCTCACCAAACGAGCCATGCGCCCCATGCAGGACAGCTTCGAACGGCAGCAGCAGTTCATCTCCGATGCGGGACACGAGCTGAAAACACCCCTGACCATCATCTCCGCCAACGTGGACATTCTCCACGACGAGATCGGGGAAAACAAGTGGCTGGGCTACATCCAGTCCCAGACGGAGCGCATGCGGGTTCTCATCACGGACATGATGAACCTGACCAAGCTGGATCTGGGAGCACGGCAAAAGGATTTCCGCCAGTTTTCCCTCAGCTCCGCCGTTTCCAGCGCTGCCCTGCCCTTTGAGAGCCAGGCGTTCGAGCAGGAGAAAAAGCTGACGCTGGAGATTCAGGAGAACATCCGGTACACCGGCAATCCGGAGCAGATCAAACAGCTGGTGGGCATCTTCATTGACAACGCCATCAAGTACAGCGAGGAGCACGGGGAGATTCGTGTCACCCTCCAGCAGGTGCGGGACAAAAAGATCCTGAAATTCTTCAACACCGGCAAGGGCGTGGAGGAGAGCGAGCGGGAGAAGATCTTCGAGCGCTTCTACCGCAGCGACTCCTCCCGTGCCAGAACCAGCGCCGGCGGATACGGTCTGGGGCTGTCCATTGCCAAGACCATCGCCGATGCCCACCGCATCAAGATTCAGGTGGAATCGGAGTACGGCAGCTGGATCTGCTTTGTTCTGACACTGTAAGCGCCTGTGGAAAAGCTTTCCCCACTTTCCACAATTCTTTCCACAGTGCCTTGGGGAAAGCATCATGAGAACCGCTGGAATTCACGGGATTTCGGCGGCTTTTTTGGAGTTTCGACAGGCTGGGTTTTCAACATTTGTGGAAAGACATGTGGAAAGTATGTTATATTTTCTGTGGAAAAGGGGACGCATCGGGGAAAGCTGCGCTGTGTTTTGTTCGCTTTGTAGGGACAGGTTGTGCCGTGTCCGATTGTTTTTGCAGCAAGAAAAATCCCGTTGAAAACATTCCACCGGAATGTTTTCAAGATTCCGTTCATTCAGGCGGGACACAGGGCGGAGCGGTCTTGTTCGCTCCGCCCTCGAAAAGCTGTCGCTTTTCTCACCCACCTTCCCCGTGCGCCAAAAGTATGGCGCATAGAATTTCGCCGTCTGCGGACGGCGACTTAGAGGGCACGTGCCCTCTAAGAGCACCTCGCCAGCTGCGCTCAGCTGGAGCAGCCTGACGAATCCAACAGCTCCGATTCTTTTTGTTCCTGCACGATACTTTTTGTTGTCTTTTGTAGGGACACGGCGTACTATGTCCGCCCCACTCCACCAAAATCGCACACTTCCCAAAACAAACCCAAAAGGGCTGCGCCAACGTGGACGCAGCCCTTTTGGAATTTATGGTAGAAATGGAAAATCGGATTATGCCTCAGCCGGAACTGCCTTCTTCGAAGATGCAATCGTCTCCGCCGGCTCTTCTTCCTCCTCCTGCTTCTTCAAACGAGCATGGAAGCCAACCAGCAGCAATCCTGCGAATACCACAGCGATAACTGCCAGAACGACGCAGTCCATAGTAACGTCCAGACCGGAAGCAATGCCGCTCCGGAAGCCGTGTACCGTATAGGTAAACGGCATAAACGGATTGATGATCTGATAGAACCGATCGGACAGCTCCAACGGATAAGTGCCGGCGCAGCCGCTCAGCTGCAACACCATGAACACCAGCAGAATGAAGCTGCCGATGATGCCCATAAAGAAGTTAATGCAATATTCCAGCGTCAGGAACGCAACAGAAGAGAAGCATGCGATCAGAACGGTTCTTGCCAGATTGTCCGGCTCGAATCCATTGAAGACCACCAGACAGAAAATCATGAGAACTGCCTGCAGGATGGCGAGGATCCAGAGCTTGCCCAGCTGGAGTCCCCAGGCACGGGTGGCGTTTTTGCCCTTGATCTTCTGGTCATACGGCGAAAGCATGACACAGAATGCAAGGCCGGCTACCCAAAGGCCGACTGCCATCATATACGCTGCCATGGCGTTACCGTTGGCAGAAACAGCAGTTTCAAACGACTCCGTGGCGTTGACCGGTTCGGAGAACATCTCGAAGTTCTGGTCGCCGGCGTTGATGGAGTTGACCTCATCGGCACCGTCTGCCAGTGCCGACTGCAAGGTGGTTGCACCATCTGAGAGCGTCGTCAGACCGTCGCCCAGCTCCACAGAACCGTCTGCCAGCTGAGAAGCGCCGGACTGAATCTGTCCCGCACCGTCTGTCAGCTGTGCTGCGCCGTCGCAAAGTGTCTCGTTGTTGGCAACCAGCTGCGACGTGCCGTCAGACAGCTGGGATGCACCGCTCTGCAGCTGAGAAACAGCATCGGTCAGCGTCGGCAGGCTGCCGGTCAGCGTCTGCGCACCGCTTTGCAGCGAAGCTGCACCGTTGACCAGCGCCGAAGTGTTGGCATCCAGTGTGCCCAGACCGCTTGTCAGGTCTGCCACACCGCCGGTATATGCCGAAACACCGGATTCCAGTGTACCGCTGCCGTCAGCCAGCTGGATGATGCCTGCCGTCAGGCTCTGCGAACCCGGAAGCAGCTGTCCGTCCACTGCCTGCTGTACCGACTGCAATCCGCCGGAGAGGGACTGTACTGCCTGCCCAGCTGCCGGAAGCAGCTGGTCTGCGCTGGACTGCATGGTGCTAACGCTGGACTTCAAGGTGTCCATTGCAGCAGCACTGCTGCTCAGATCCAGGCTGGACAGGCTGCCGGAAAGCGTGGTCACCTGTGTGCCGATGTTGCTGATGTCTGTTGCCAGCGTGCTCATGGGGCCGGAGAAACTGCCAAGCAGTTCTGCCTGTGCAGCCGGATCCAGCGACTGGAATGCATCGGTCTGTGTCATTGCGGTCAGCGCCGTCTGCATTGCCGTGAGCTGTGCGCCGGCATCCTGTGCGCTGGTGCCGATCGCTGTCAGGCTCTCGGTCAGCATCTTGGTCAGTGTGGCAGTATCCGGCATGGAGGTGTTTTGCAGCGCCTCGTTCAGCGTCTGAATGCCGGTTTGCAGCTGTGTCAGACCGTCTGTCACCTGCTGCAGCTGTGCCGTCTTTTCCGCAGACAGGCTGCCGTCCAAGGTGTCCGACAAAGTCTGTAAGCCTGCGGTCATTGCAGCACTGCCCTGCTGGAGCTGTGCTGCGCCGGCGGAAATGGAAGCTGCGCCGGTTGCCAGCTGGCTGCTGTTGCCGGAAAGGGTTGCTGCACCCTGATAAGCTGCGGCAACGCCGTTGGTGTAGTCCCCTACGCCCGATGCCAGACTGCTCGTTCCGTCAGACAGCGCCGAAGCGCCGTCTGCCAGTGTTCCGGCACCGCTTGCCAGCTGATCCATACCGTTGGAAAGTGTTGCGGCACCGTCATTGACGGTGGAAACCCCTGCGGTATAAGTGGAAAGTCCCTCTTCCAGCGTCTTTGCGCCGTCTACAAATGTCAGCGTGCTCTCCGACAGGACTTTCAGATTGTCCGTAATGGTCGTGTTGCCGTCTGCCAGCTTCTTAACGCCATCCTGAATATCCGAAGCGCCGTCTGCGGCATCCTGCATGCCAGTGCCAACTGTTCCCAGCTGATCAAAGATCGTCTCGGTGTACTCCTTGGTCACACTGGCAGAAACCTCTTTCTGAATCTTTGTTAGAGCGCTCTCGCTCATCTTGGAGGCAATATAGTTGGTTCCCGGATTGGTTGTGTACTGGAGCTGCATTTTCTTTGGATTGTCGTCCAGCAGTGTGGAAGCGTTCTCGGAGAAGTCCGACGGAATGGTGATCACCATGTAATACGTTCCGTCCTGCAGTCCCTCCTCTGCCTTACTGCTGTCTACGAAGTGGAAATCCAGCTGGTCGTTCTCCCGCAGGTTGTCTACGAGTTCATCTCCGACTGCAAGCGTTTTTCCCTCATAGTCGACTGACTGGTCTTCATTGACGACTGCCACCGGCAGCTGGTCAACGTTTCCATACGGGTCCCACATGGAACCCAGAAACAGCGTCGTATAGATCGTCGGGATCAGTACGATCGCTGTCATGGCGATACCAGTGAAGTGGCGTTTGAAAAAACTCTGCTTCGGAATTGGATCGCTTTTTCGCATCGTTTGTTACACCCTTTCTCTCGTCCATGACATGCCCCCGATGCCGTGCCATGTCCTCTAAAGTGATGAAAAGAAAACTTTCGTCCAGAAATAGAAAGCTGTTGACTTTTCATCCTAAATCTATTATAATATAAGCAGACCAGATTTTCAAGCATTGATTTTCAAATTTTTGTCGATTAATCAACAGCTGTCTATCTATCATAGAAAGGATGTAATCATATGGAACCGACACAAAAGCAAGAGCGCCGTTACCGCAGAACAGAGACGCTGATTCTCAACGGACTGACCACGCTGTTACAGCAGAAGAGCATCAAGGAGATCACGGTGCGGGAGCTGGCAGATCTGGTGGACATCAACCGCTCTACCTTTTATCTGCACTACACCGACATTTACGACCTGCTGGAGCAGACGGAACAGCGGCTTCTGAAACAGTTTACGGATGCCGTGGACGAAAAATTCTCCGCCAATCTGGGACCGAATGAATTCTTTCAGTTTCTGGACTGCACCTTTACCATTCTCGCCGAAAATGCGCCTCTCTGTGCAGCGCTGATGGGTCCGAACGGGGACATCGCCTTTCTCCGCACCATCGAAAAGCTGATGCACGAAAAAGGCATGCAGGCGCTCCGTGCCTTTACGCCGAGAGAGCTGCCAGAACAGGATCTGCAATATGCTCTCTCTTATTTTCTGGCGGGATGTATGGGACTGGTGAATGCGTGGCTGAAAAACGGCTGTCCGGAACCGCCGACCCACATGGCAGAGATCGCAATGCTGCTCCTGCGGGAGGGCATTTCCGGCATGCACATTTGATTCTCAAGGAAATTTCGGCTTTTTACCCGCAAATCTTAAATACAAATCGGAGAATATGCAGATGGTACACGAGAAGACTTTTCTTTTCCTTGTTTTCCGCTTTTTTCTTGACAAGCCCTGCGGAATGTGGTATACTATATAAGTCGCCAAACGAAAACGTTCGGCGGAGTACCATTTTGGGGTGTAGCCAAGCGGTAAGGCAGTGGACTCTGACTCCATCATTCCGAGGGTTCAAATCCTTCCACCCCAACCAAAAGCGTCTGTTTGTCAAAACGGACGCTTTTTCTTTTACCCGTCGAGTAAAACACAATCACAAAATCCCACAGCATACAACAAGGGCGGAGAAGCATTTCGGCTTCCCCGCCCTTTTGCGTGTCTATTTGTCTGGGAACAGATTATTCCCCTGTCACCTTAATTTTTCCGTTCTCTGCACCAATGGAGATCGTGGACAGCGTGCCGTCACTGTCAATGATGAGGGATGCCACAGCGTCCTCCACCTTTTGCCGAATGACACGGCGAATATCACGTGCACCGTAGGGCTTGCCGTATGCCTCTTCCGCAATGGCAGCCAGTGCAGCGTCGCTGTACTGAACCGTGATGTTCTTCTCCGCCAGCGGCTGCTTCATCTCGTCCAGCATCAGTGCAGCGATCTTCTGGAAGTTCTCCTTCGTGAGGTTCCGGAAGACAACCACTTCGTCGATACGGCTGATGAATTCCGGACGCAGGAACTCCCGCAGTCCTTTCATTGCCTTGTCCTTGGAAACCTCCGTCTCCGTGCGGTTGAAGCCCACGCCAATGCTCTTATCGGTAGAGCCGGCGTTGGAGGTCATGCAGATCACGGTGTTCTCGAAGTTCACCGTTCTGCCCTGTGCGTCATCGATCTTGCCCTCGTCCAGAATCTGCATGAGAATATTCATGACATCCGGATGGGCTTTCTCGATCTCGTCGAACAGAATGACGGAATACGGACGGCGGCGCACCTTCTCGGTAAGCTGACCTGCCTCATCGTAGCCCACATATCCCGGAGGCGAACCGATGAGTCTTGCCACCGAGTGCTTCTCCATGAATTCGGTCATGTCCAGACGAATCAGCGGCTCGTTGGAGTCGAACAGCTCCGTTGCCAGCACCTTGACCAGCTCGGTTTTTCCCACGCCAGTCGGGCCGACGAAAATGAACGATGCCGGACGGCGGCGGGGGCTGAGCTGCACCCGTGTGCGCTTGATTGCCTTTGCCAGCAGATCGACTGCCTCATCCTGTCCGATGATCTTCTCTTTCAGATGATCCTCCAGATTTGCCAGCTTGGTGAACTCAGTCTCTGCGATCTTGTGCGCCGGAATCCCTGTCCAAAGCTCGATAACCTTGGAGAGATCTTCGCTGGTCACCTGCACCTGTTCCAGTGCCTTTTCTGCGGTATCCAGACGGGATTGCAGGCGAATCTTCTCGCCCTTGACCTGTGCCAGCTTCTCATAGTCCACTTCGGTTTCGTCGCCGATCTGCTTTTCCTGTTCTTCCAGCGCTGCCTTTTCCTTGCAGAGTTCATCGTAAACCTTGATCTCCGGCGAACGCAGGCTGGTGCATGCGCAGCCCTCGTCCAGCAGGTCGATGG
>ENA-OPBG01002253-OPBG01002253.1-human-gut-metagenome-genome-assembly--contig:-NODE-2253-length-11672-cov-3.459499_pt1 | contig 11672 bp, 10 predicted proteins | sample MGYA00241065_ERZ501446 | MGnify/ENA primary metagenome ERZ501446 (study PRJEB25962, sample SAMEA2042632) | human gut metagenome | biome: human gut; feature: human-associated habitat; material: faeces...
AAGACCAGCCCGGCGGCATCTGTCTCATGAGACAGATGCCGCCGGGCTGGTCTTGTCTCATTTGCGATCGAGGGCGATGCTGATGAGGACGCAGGCGAGCAACAGGAACTGGTAGAACAGAAACGGCATGATCTCGACGCTTGCGATACCGGCGAGGCTCGCTGCGACGAGAAGCTGTGCGCCATAGGGGATGATGCCCTGTCCGATGCAGCTGAAGATGTCGATGAGACTCGCCACTCGCACGGGTTCGATGCCGTACTCCTCGCCGATATGCTTGGCGATGGGACCGGAAACCACGATGGCCACCGTGTTGTTGGCGCAGGCGATGTCGAGCAGCAACGTGAGCAAGCCACAACCGAGCTCGCCGCCGCGCTTGCCGGTGAAGTGCCGCTTAATGAACGCAAGAATCGACGCGAAGCCGCCGTATTCGCGCATGAGCGCGCTAATCGATGCGACGAGAATCGTCACGATCATCGTCTCGAACATCCCGGCCGTTCCCGTGCCCATGGCCGAGAACGCGCTCGCGAAATCGAGCGATCCCGTCGCTCCGCCCACAATGGCGAACAGCACGATGCCACCGCCAAGCACGAGGAAGACGTTGATGCCGCACAACGCGGCGATGAGTACGACGAAGTACGGTATCGCCTGCCAAATGTTGTATTCGAAGTCATCGAGCGCGGGTGTGCCGGCCATGATCGCCATCACGATGAGGATGCCGAGCGTGATGAGCGCCGCAGGCAAGGCGATGCGGAAGTTGTTGAGGAACTTATCCTTCATGTTGACGCCCTGCGTGCGGGTTGCCGCGATCGTGGTGTCCGAAATGAACGAGAGGTTGTCGCCAAACATCGCACCGCCGACGACGGTTCCCACGCACAACGACAGATTGAAGCCCGCGCTGGCGGCGACGGTCACGGCGATGGGGGTGAGCACCGTGATGGTGCCGACGCTCGTTCCCATGGCAAGCGAGATGATGCAGGCGATGACGAAGAGGCCGGGAATGGCCGCTTGGGCGGGCAGTATGTCGAGCAGCAGGTTTGCCGTGCTCTCCGCGCCACCGGCTGCGCTCGCAATGCCGGAGAACGCGCCGGCCATCAGGAAGATGAAGAGCATGATGACGATGTTGTCGTCACCGATACCGCGTGCGCATACGTGGATCTTCTCGTCAAAGGACAGCGAGCGGTTCTGCAGAAACGCGACGACGAGCGCGATGACGAAGGCCACGACGACGCTGACCACGTAGAAGCCCATCTGCCCTTCGGCAGGCGCGACGTACTCGAAGTAGATGCCGCATCCGAGGTAGAGCACCAGGAAGACGACGATGGGCAGCAATGCCTTTGCGTTTGGTTTCTTATCCATGCGAGCATGATAGACCAAATCGCGCTCGTCGGCAGCACGCCCATGTGGGCACTTGGTGGTATCATCTGCGCATGTGCATTTAGGCAAAGGCGGTGCAAACAGCATGGTGGGAGAGAATCTTCCGCGTTCCCTGAAATGGCAGCCAGCGCTCGAGGGATGGGTTCCCAGTGCGCTGACCACGGCGAATCTTGATGATGCGGCAGCTCGGCTGACGGGGCTCGACCAGCGCCTCCTGCCACATTCGATTGACTACATCGATTGCTTCACCTCCAAGCAGGTATGCGACACGATCGAGGAGCTTGCGGTGCGTGGGGCCCCGGCCATTGGCATTGCCGGCGCATTTGCCCTCGTGCTGTGGGCGAAGAACGAGTGGCCCGTCATCCGTGAGGCGAAACGCCAGGCCAATCCCAAGAGCGACGTCGATTCCGTCACCGTGTTCGCGAGCAAGCTCGAGCAGCGCGGACGCGAGATCGCGGCGGTGCGCCCGACGGCCGTCAACCTCACCTGGGCGATCAACGAGCTCGTCGCACCGGCTCGCATGGCGGCGTATCGGGGCGACACCGTCGAACACATCACGACCGAGCTCGAGGAGCAGGCCTGCCAGCTCATGGAGGACGAGATCTACTCGTGCAAGCTCATCGGCGAGAACGGCGCCGTCATCATCTCCACGCTCGCTCAGCGCCTGGGACGTCCCCTGCGCATCGAGACGCACTGCAACGCCGGCGCACTCGCGACGGCTGCCTGGGGTACGGCCACATCCATCATCTATCACGCCTTCGAAAACGGTGATGTCGAGAAGGTCTGGGTCGACGAGACCCGTCCCGTCGAGCAAGGCGCGCGTCTTACCGCCTGGGAACTCGAGCAAGCCGGCGTGCCTTATACGCTCATCAGCGACAGCATGGCCGGTTCCATCATGGGGCAAGGACTCGTGGATGCCGTCATCGTGGGCGCCGACCGTGTCTGCGCGAACGGCGACGTCGCCAACAAGATCGGGACCTATCCGCTTGCCATCGTCGCGAGCTACCACGGTGTGCCGTTCTTTGTCGCCGCACCACACTCGACCTTCGACAAGTCGCTGACCACGGGCGACGAGGTCGTCATAGAGCAGCGCGACGCCACCGAGGTACGTTGCATGCCCTACGGCCACCAATGGCTGCCCATAGCTCCCACCGAATGCGACGTGTTCAACCCGGCATTTGACATCACGCCCAACGAGCTCATCACCGGCGTCATCACCGAGACGGGTATCGAGTTCGCCGGCGAATGAGACAGTTGCTCAGGGACGTTGTCTCACTACCAGACGAGCCCTGTTCATGATGAGACAACGTCCCTGAGCAACTGTCTCATCGTTTGTCCCAGCTCACCGCTTACCCACGGACGTTGACGGGCACATCCTCCCCGGCTCGCATGTGGTAAAGTAGCGAGTTTGCAGGGAATCGAACGTAGACACGCAAAGGATGTTTTCGTGTTCGGAATAAGTGGCACGGAACTGGTGATTATCCTGTTCTTCGGTTTCCTCATCTTCGGGCCGGAGAAGCTGCCCCAGATGGGGCGCACCGTGGGACGGGCAATCAGGCAGTTCAGAAACGCCTCTGAGGCGGCGAACAAGAAGTTTAAGGAAGAGGTCGCCGACCCCTTCCAGGAGGCCATCGCTCCCTACAAGGATCAGGTCGAGGAATCGACCAAGCCCATTCAAGAGGACATTTCCGCCATCAACGACACGCTCAACGAGACGAAGAGCATGTTCACCGACCCGTTCAAGGACATGTTCGGTAGCCCGACAAGCACCCCCAAGGTCGCTCCCGGTGCAGCGATTCCCGGCGGGACCGCCAGCGAGCCCACTAGCCCCGGTCCCGTCCCGACAGCCGCCGATTCCGCGGCCGATGATCCCTTTGCCGGCGTTATCGATGATGCGCCCGCCAAAGAGCCCGAGGGCAAGCCCATCCCCGAGACGGGCGGTACCGTCAAGAAGAAGAGCATGGCGGCGAGCCTCTACGACCTCGACGACGAGAAAGCCGGTGAGTGAGATGCCCATCGGTCCCGCGCGCATGCCACTCATGGATCATATCGGCGAGTTGCGTCGTCGCATCGTCATCATCGTCGTCGCGCTCGCGGTCACGGTCTGCTTCATGTACCTGCTCGCGCCGTATCTCATCGACTTCCTCATTCTCCCCGTGAGCGACTACGTGACCGATGTCTATGTGACAGGTGCGTTCGAGGGCTTCTCGCTGAAGTTCCGCGTGGCGCTCTTCATGTCGGTCCTCGTCTGCAGCCCCCTCATCTTCTGGGAGCTGCTCGCGTTCTTCCTGCCCGCGCTGCGCCCCAACGAGCGCCGCTACGTACTGCCCACGTTCTTCGTCGCCGTCGCGCTCTACGTGCTGGGCATGGTGTTCTGCTACTGCTTCTGCCTCAATCCCGCATTCCAGTTCCTCACGACCGAGAGTATGTCCATCGGCCAGATCCTGCCGCAGGCAACCGATTACCTGCACTACATCATTCTGTTCGAGCTTGCCTTTGGCCTGGCCTTCGAGCTACCGCTCGTGGTCTTCTTCCTCATCCTGTTCAACATCGTCCCCTACAAGAAGATGCGCGCCAGCTGGCGAGGTATCTACGTCGGCCTGCTCGTGGTTGCCGCCATCGTGACACCGGATGCATCCCCCGTGACAATGGGCATCATGTTCGCCGCGCTGCTCGCGCTCTACGAGGTGTCACTTGCGGCTGCTCGCATCGCGCTTGCGCGCAGAATCAAGCGCCAGCGTGCCGAGGAAGAAGCGGAGATGGCCGCGTAATGCACGAGCTATCGCTGGTACAGGGCATCTTCGATTCGGTCATTCCCGTCGCACGGCAAAACGGCGCCACGAAGATCACGGGCATCAAGCTCACCATCGGCGAGATGACGATGGTCGTACCCGAGGCGATGGAGTTCGCCTTCGAGGCGCTGTCCGAGGATGACCCGTTATTGGACGGCTGCGTGCTCGAGATGGATTTCGTGGCTCCGAAGTCACGTTGCCTGGACTGCGGTAACGAGTTCGAACATGACCGTTTTCACAGTCATTGCCCCGCATGCGATTCGGCAGCGACCGTCCTGATTGCGGGACGTGAGCTCGATATCGCCTCCATGGAAATCGAAACACCCGATGACGAGGACAGCCCCGCGTAGGGCTCGACATACGATGTGCATGGGCCAGATCCTGGCACATCGAGAGAGAAGGATGACATGGCTCACATCGACCTGGAAACCAAGATCCTGAACAAGAACGACGAAGGCGCCGCGGCAAACCGCGCCCTGCTCGACGAGAAGGGCGTCTACATGGTCAACGTGCTGGCGAGCCCCGGGTCGGGCAAGACCTCGACCATCGTGGCGACCATCAACGCGCTGCGCGACAAGTACAACATCGCCGTCATCGAGGGCGACATCGCGAGCGACGTCGATTCGCAGACCATCAAGGCCCTGGGTATTCCCGCGGTACAGATCAACACTGCCGGTGCCTGTCATCTCGAGAGCGACATGCTGCGTCGCGCCCTTGACGTGCTCGACTTGGACGACATCGACCTCATCTTCATCGAAAACGTGGGGAACCTCGTATGCCCGGCGGACTTCTACCTGGGCGAGAACATCAAGATGATGATCCTGTCGGTGCCCGAAGGCGATGACAAGCCACTCAAGTACCCCGGCATGTTCCAGGTGGCCGACGCCATCATCCTCAACAAAATCGACGTAATGCCGGCCTTTACCTTTGACAAAACGCTCTTCGACGAGCATATCGAGCGCCTCAACCCCGGCGCGCCGAGCTTTGCCATCGCCGCGACCAAGGGCGACGGCGTCGACGAGTGGGCCAGTTGGCTCTCCGCCCAGATCGACAAATGAGACAAATGCCGCCGGGCTGCTTTTGTCTCATTTTGCCGTCTAAGCTCTTGCTATGATATTGCGACCTATTCCCGTGAGTCGCTCCAGTTGACGGATGGAAAATCCAGCACGCTTTAATCTGCCAAGGTGGGCGTTTCGCTCTTCCTTGGGAAGAGTCTTAAGATCGGTCAGCGGAGTGTTATCCAACATTGCCTGTGCCATACGAAGGGCGCGAGCGTCCTCTGCCGCCCTTTTCGTGTCTTTTGATATGTCGACATCAATACACCCAACGACTTCACCATCTTGCATGTGAAAGTCAACAAATGTCCTTCTGCCGCCAAATACCTCAAGAGGAAATCTCGTCGCGCATAATTCTGGCCGACCAACATACTCCTGGTAGCTTGACCAGCGGTATGTCGAGACATCCGACAATCCGGCTTTCACGGGGTTTTGATGAATGTATCTGATGACGGTTAGTAGGTAGGCATCGGTGTCGATTGCTTCGCTCCTGAAGCGCTCTTGAAAGAGATGCCCAGTACGACCTGCCTTTTCGTTGAACCAGTGTGCATATCCGCTACATAGACCATGCATGCATAACGATATACTCTCAAGCTCGCCATGAAGCAGTAGGTGAAAGTGATTGCTCATTAAGCACCAGGCATATAGTTCAACGGCATTATCCGAAAGGACCTTGCGAAGCAGATAAAGGAAAAACCGGCAATCATCATCGTCTTCAAAAATCATCTGCCTTCCTGTTCCACGGGATATCACATGGTAAACGCTTCCTTCACTGACCTTTCGCTGTTTCGACATTTCAACTCCTATCAAAATGAGACAAAACCAGCCCGGCAGCAGTTGTCTCATGCTATGCGGAAGGGCACCGAGACATCTACCTCGACAATCTGCAGGTTTTCGGAGTGAAAACCGAAAACTAGCAGACCGATAACCGACCACTATCGGGCTTGCCCCGGCCCGCAATTTCGTTGCGATGAGACAAAACCAGCCCGGCGGCATCTGTCTCATTCACCAGACGCGACAGCAGGTGACGGCACGGATTTCGCGGACACCGCCGTCGAGGAGCACCTGCGTTGCCGCCGATAGCGTCGCGCCCGTCGTGAAGACGTCGTCGACGAGGATGACGCGTTGTGGCATTCTGCTCGCTCGCAACGTCACCGAATCGTCCTCACCGGTTGCCCCCAAATCACCTTCGTATTTCGTCCTCTCATCCGTCGCAAGCGAGAACGACCCGCTGCGATTCGCCAGGCGCTCTCCACGTCCCAGCTTACGTTGGTCGTGGGCTCCTTTGCGACTTGCAAGCGCGTGCATGAGCGGCAGTCCCGTACGCTGCGCCACAATTTGCGCCACACGCTCCATATGGTCGAACCCGCGCCGCCGCAACGCCTCGGGCGATGCTGGTACGTACGTGAGCGCGTCCGCCCACTGCGACCAGTCCCGAGGGGAGGGTGGGGAGATTTCCCGACCCCGCTCCGCTTCACTCGAGGTGACAGCGGAAGGCCCCGTCTTACCCCAAATGACGGCGGGAGGCCTTGGGATGTCGGTCCCCATCTCCCGTCCGCATGAGACAGATGTACCTGTCCAATGTGTCTCATTGCGTCCTCGGACAGCGGCGCACAGGAGCGAGGCGATGACCGCGTCAAGACGCAACTCGTCGCCGTCCTTGTAGGTGCGGATGATCTTTCTTGCCCCGCCTTCGAACGACAACGCCGAGCGTGCGCGCGAAAACGGAAACGCCTCCTCGGGATGCCGTAGCGCTGCCTCGCTTCCCGGCATCGGGCATTCCGTGCACAACATGCGCCCATAAGGGGCGCCGCAACGTGGGCACGCGAGCATGAGATCGATGAAGGGAAGGGAAGACGCGCAGCTCTCGCACAGGACGCTGCCGGGCGCATCGCACACGACGCAGCGCGTGGGGCTAATCGTTTCCAAAATGGAGGTAGCCAGAACCTTATATATATGGTTAAAATCGAGCAACTGAGGCCTTTCCGGCCCCGCCCGTGTAATCTCCACGGGCAATTGTAAGCCATAGCTGTTCTCAGGAACGCAGCAAAAACGAGTGAGTGATGGGCAACATGGAACTGATCATTACCGAGAAAAACATCGCAGCGCAGCAGATCTCCCGTCTCCTTGCCCAAGGGGGCAAGCCCGAGACGGACAAGGTCTACAACACGCCCGTGTACCGCTTCAATCGCGATGGTCACGAATGCGTCGCCATCGGGCTCAAGGGCCATATCCTCGGGCTCGATTTCCCCCAGGAGCTCATCTACAAGAAGAAGACGGGTTGGGTCGGTGTCGAGGAGGACGGCGAGGTCATCGATGCGCCGGACGTGCCCAAGGCGCTCGCAACCCCGCCGTGGAAATCCAAGCGTCGTCCCTACGTTCCCGAGGGCATCAACCTCAAGGGCTGGAAGATTCCCGCGCTGCCCTACCTCACCTACGCGCCCATCATCAAGTTGCCGGCCGAGAAGGACATCATCCGCTCGCTCAAGAACCTTGCCAAGAAGGCCGATGAGATCATCATCGCCACCGACTTCGACCGCGAGGGTGAGCTCATCGGCCTCGATGCCATCTCCGTGGTCCGCGAGGTAAACGAGGCCGCGCCCATTACGCGCGCCCGTTACTCCGCCTTCGTCAAGAAGGAGATCGAGGACGCGTTCTCTCCCGCCAAACTCCAGACGCTCGACTATGACCTTGCGCACGCGGGCGAGACGCGCCAGTACATCGATCTCATCTGGGGTGCCGTGCTCACACGCTACCTCACCTGCGTGAAGTACAGCGGCATCGGCAACACGCGCTCCGCCGGTCGTGTGCAGACCCCCACGCTGGCCCTCGTGGTCGAGCGCGAGAAGGAGCGCGACGCCTTCGTTCCGGAGGACTACTGGGTCATCACCGGTACTGCCGCGCCCAAGGACGAGCACGACGATGCCTTCACCGCGACGCACGCCACCGCGCGCTTCAAGGACAAGGGCGAGGCAGACGGCGTCATGGCCCGCATCGCGGGTGCGACCAAGGCGACCGTCGGCGCCATCGAGAAGAAGCGCCGCAAGTCCAATCCGCCCGCTCCGTTCAACACCACCTCGCTCATGGCGGCGGCGAGCTCCATCGGCATCAAGCCGGCGCGCACCATGCGCATCGCCGAATCGCTCTACATGAACGGCTACACCTCGTATCCCCGCGTCGACAACACGGTCTACCCCGAAGGGCTCGACCTGCGCGGGGTTCTCGACATCCTCGCCAAGGTCCCCGATTTTCGCGAGGGGGCCGAGGCGCTGCTCGCCAAGGGCAAGCTCACGGCCACGCGCGGCAAGCAGGAGACGACCGACCACCCGCCCATCTACCCCACGGGCGCGGCCGATCCCGACAAGCTCCGTCCCGAGGAATGGAAGCTCTACAGCCTCATCTGCCGGCGCTTCATGGCCACGCTCTCGGATGCCGCGACCCTCGAGTCCACCAAGGTCACGCTCGATGTCGCCGGCGAGCCCTTCACCGCTCGCGGTGACGTGCTCGTCGAGCCGGGCTATCGCAGCGTGTATCCGTACGGCCTCAAGAAGGACGAGCAGATGCCCCCGCTCGTCGAAGGCCAGACGCTCGACTTCTGGGATGCGGATTGCGCGCACAAGCAGACCGAGCCGCCAGCGCGCTACTCGTCGGGCAAGCTCGTCCAGGAGATGGAGGCGAAGGGGCTTGGCACCAAGGCCACGCGCCATGACATGATCGAGCGCCTCTACAGCCGCCATTACATCGTGAACGATCCCATCGAGCCCACCCAGCTCGCCATCGCCATCATCGACGCGCTCGAGAAGTTCGCCGAGCCTATCACCACACCCAACATGACCGCCGAGCTCGAAGGCGAGATGACGCAGGTCGCCGACGGCAAGCGCCAGCGTGACGAGGTCGTGCTGCATTCGCGCGAGCTGCTCGGCGGCATCATCGAGAGCCTCATTCCCGAGAAGGATGCCATTGCGGACATGATTTCCGATGCCGTCACGGCCGACAGCCGTGTGGGCGCATGTCCCAAGTGCGGCGGGGACTTGTGCGTGAAGACCTCGGCAAAGACGCGTTCGAGTTTCGTCGGCTGCAACAACTGGCCCGACTGCGATGTGACCTATCCGCTGCCGCAGGGTCGCTACGAGGCGCTCGAGGAGCCGTGTCCCACCTGCGGCGGCCCGCAGATCAAGGTCACGCCCTTCAGGCAGAAGGCGTACAACCACTGCCTCGATCCCGAATGCGCCACCAACAAGATGGAGGAGATCGTCGTCGGCGAATGTGCCGTGTGCAAGGAGGCCGGTCGCGAGGGCAAGCTCATCGCGCAGAAGAACCCCCGCACGCTCAAGCGCTTCATCCGCTGCGAGAACTTCGAGCAATGCGACGTGAGCTATCCGTTGCCCCAGCGCGGTGATATCACCGCCACCGGCGAGGTGTGCGACGAATGCGGTGCGCCCGAGGTCATCGTCTCGACGGCGCGCGGCCCGTGGCGCATCTGCGTGAACATGAACTGCCCCAAACGCGAGAAGGAGAAGGCCGACAAGGCCAAGAAGCCTCGTGGCGGGGCGAAGAAGAAGACGGCCACCAAGAAGAAGACCACGGCCAAGAAGTAGAAGAAGTAGACGGAGACACCCATCCGCATGGATAGCAACGCTGATAGCATGCCGGGAATCTTCCTCACGCTCGAGGGGGATGACGGCGTCGGCAAGTCGACGCAGGCCGACCTTCTCGCCAGTTGGCTCGAGCAGCAGGGTCGCACGGTACTACGCGTGCACGAGCCGGGCGGTACGCGCCTGGGCGAGAAGATCCGCGCGCTGCTCCTCGACAAGGAAGATGACGCGATGGCGCCGCTCGCAGAGCTCCTGCTCTTCGAAGCCGCTCGCGCCCAGGTGATGGACGAGGTCATCGAGCCCGCTCTTGCACGCGGTGAGGTCGTCGTCTGTGATCGCTTTACCGATTCGACGCTGGCCTACCAGGGCTACGGGCGCGAGCTTGGCGCCGGACTCGTGCGTTCGACCAACGACCTGGCATGCGGTGGCCGTTATCCCGACCGCACCTTGCTCCTCGCGCTCGACCCAGATGTCGCCCGCAATCGCGTCGAGGGTCGATCGACCGACGGGACGGGCGACCGCATGGAGTCGGCCGGCGAGGCGTTTCGCGCGCGCCTACGTAGCGGCTTCGAGGCTATCGCCGCGTCAGAGCCCGGTCGCGTCCACGTCATCGATGCCGATGGCAGTGTCGACGAGGTGCACGGACGTATTTGCTCCGACCTCGCCGATTTGCTTGACCTGAACCTGCGAGACCAGACAAAATCGCCCCGGCGACATGTGTCTTGTTCGGTGGATTCCGGGGTGGAGGAGCGCTCATGAGCGAGCTCTTTGCTGGTATTTCCGGACAGGATCAGGTGACGTCGTACCTGCAGCGCGTGCATGACACGGGCAGCATGACGCATGCCTATCTTGTTGCCGGTGGGGAGGAAGGCACGGGCGCCGATATCGCCCTGCGCTTTGCCGCGGGCCTCATCGCCCACGGGGATCCGCAGGTCACGGACGAGGTCCTGCGTCACGTCCATCCCGACCTTCACCTATATAGGCCCGGTGGCACCGATGGCTACCTCGTCGACCAGGTACGCGAGCTCACGCACGACGCGGAGCTTGCACCCATTCGCGCCGCGAACAAGGTCTACATCATCCAGGATGCGCATCGCCTTGCGGGCGCGCCGGCAAACGCCCTGCTCAAGACGCTCGAGGAGCCGCCGCAAAACGTCGTCTGCATACTCGTGGCCAATAGCGAATCGGCCGTGCTCGAGACGCTTCGCAGCCGTTGCGAAGTACTCGTCCTTAACAGTCCTTCCGGAGTGCGTGCAGGAAACGCCCAGCTCTTCGACATGCTATACGCGCTCGCACGCGACTGCGATAACCGCACGCTGCTCGCCAATTCCAAGCGCTTCGTCGAGCTCGCACGCGAGCAGGCGTCGATGATTGACGAGGGAAGGATCGACGCCGAGGCCTATATCGAGAAATACGATGACTACCTTTCGCAGGGAGCGAAGAAGCAGATCGAGCTCGCGGGCAAGCGTGAGGCGACCGCCCACGAACGCGCCGTCCTCTTCGACTTCTGCGCCCTCACCCGCGCATGGCTGCGTGACTGCCTCGTCACGCGTGAAGGGGGTTGTGAGCTGCTCGCCTACCCGGAATGCGGCGCGCAGAGCTCCCATGTGGCCCAATCGGCGACAACCGCCGGCCTGATGCGCGCCCTCGATGCCGCCAGAAGCGCCGCCACGAGCATCTCGTATAATGTGACACCACAACTTGCGATAGACGCAATGTTCTTGGAAATCAGGGAGGCTTTATGCCATTAGTAGCGTCAGTGCGACTTCGCTACGCATCCCAGGACTATTGGTTCGATCCAGCGGGCCTCGACATCAAGGCCGGTGACCACGTCCTGGTCGAAACGAGCAAGGGCA
>ENA-OPBG01002254-OPBG01002254.1-human-gut-metagenome-genome-assembly--contig:-NODE-2254-length-11663-cov-3.672381_pt1 | contig 11663 bp, 6 predicted proteins | sample MGYA00241065_ERZ501446 | MGnify/ENA primary metagenome ERZ501446 (study PRJEB25962, sample SAMEA2042632) | human gut metagenome | biome: human gut; feature: human-associated habitat; material: faeces...
CGCGGCGGATCTCCTCCGCGTCAAGGATCGCGATGGCCTCCTCCACCATGCCGCGGTTCACGAGGCGGTAGGCCTGGCGCTGACGCTCGGTAAGCTCGCCGGCCCCCTGGACGGTTCTTCTCGACATGTCGGCCATGAACTCGAGGAAGCGACGCTGTGCGAGGTCGATGGACTTTCCCAGCTCCTCGCGACGCAGGGAGATGCCGAGAAGGGCGTCGCGCGCAGCCTGGTCACCCGGGTCCTCGAGGGTGCGCGCCCGCAGCCTCTGGTAGGTGGGCTCGAGCGCGTCGAGCTCGGCGCGCTGCGCGTGGAGACGCTGCCAGCCCGCGTAGGCGGGGACGGAGGAGAGGCTCATGACGGGCGTCCCCCAGAGGCAGACCTCGTCGCCCTTGATCTGAAGGCCCATGACGTCGGAGCCCGCGGGCTGCGACGTCGCAGCGCCGAGGGGAAGGCCGCCCGCCGCGGGCATCCCGGGCAGCATCGTCCCGAGGGACCAGGAGGGGGCCTGGCCGTGGTCCTTCTCGCCCTGCCAGCCCGAGCGCAGGTCCATGCTGCGGGCAACCTGCAGCAGGAGGCCGAGCTTCACGGAGTCGATCGTCTCGTAGGTGTTGTAGAAGTGGTGCAGCTGCTGGTCGAGGCGGGTCCGGAACGCCTCGAGCTCGGCGGTGAGGGCGCGCCCGTCCGGCAGGCTCCTGAACCACGTGACGATCTGCGGCGCGCCGTGCGAGCGAAACGCCTCGAGCGCCATGCCAAAGCGGTGCTCCATCTCGGGCCCGCCGGTCGTGAAGAAGAGGAACACGCACAGGGCGCTCTCGCGCACGAGAGCGTCGTAGTCGCGCAGGGGGTCGTTGCGGCCGTCCCAGCGCCACCTCACGAGGCGGAAGTACGCGCCGCGGTCGGCTGTGAGCTGGTTGAGCTCGCCGAAGAAGTCGCCCATGAGGACCCGGTCGTCCTCGAGCTCGGCCGACGTGCCCAGAAACACGGTGACTATCGTCTGCTCCTGCGCCATGGCACCCCCTTGACGGTCTATGGTGGCAGCGACACGGGGACGGAAGCCCTAGCTTGGCGGACGGAGCCACTCGCTGGCCGGGCGCGCGATGCAGCGCGCGTCGACGAAGGCCTGGGGGAGCGTGAGCACGGTCTGACCCTCGTAGTTTCCGGACTCGAGCAGCTCCACGACGAGCGCGGCGTCGGCCACGAGGGGGTCCGTGAAGCAGAGCGGCAGCAGGAAGTTCATCCGGTCCCTCGCCGGGTAGTACGAGGGCACCGCAAACTTGTAGTCCCACTCCACCAGCTTCTTTGCGCGCTCGACTGCGGTCCTGAAGCCGTTTTCCAGGGACTCGAGGGCAAGTCGGTCGTTGGTGAGAACCTCTCGGAGTCTGGCGAGAAGTGCCGGGCGCTGGGTCTCGTCCCGCTCCGCCCGGTCAAAGGGCTCCGCCAGGCCGGGCAGCCCGCCGAGCTCGCGGCGAAGGAACGCCAGGGGCAGCCTCTCGAGGTTGCCCACGAGGATGTGCTCGACGTTGGGGACGAGCGTCCTCTCGGGATCGTAGAGAAGCTCGCCGATCTTGGAGAAGTACCTCGCGCGAAGAGGCAGGTGCGAGATCTTTCTGATGAGCTCACGGCTCAGGTCGCTGCGCCCCACGGTACAAAAGCCCGCCCAGGAGAACTCCTTTGCTCCCCCGTCACGCCTGAGGCAGGCGTAGATGTCACTAAGCGAGCCCGAGATGAGCCCGGTGTTGAAGGCGGCAAACGTCCCGTCCTCCGAGATGCAGATGTGACTGGCCCCGGAGAAGTCCTCGGCCAGCGCCGGTCTCCCGGGACCGCCCTCCTCGCGCTTCCAGACGACGAGGCCGTCCTGCCAGGCGAGGCGGGCAAACGTCGCCCGAAGATAGTTCTCGAGGATGGTGCTGCGCCTCCCCTCCATCGCGGGAAGCCATGACCAGCGCTCGTCAAGGGCAAGCTCCGCGAGCTGCCCGAGGACGGCCTCGGGCAGGCGCGAGAGGCCGCAGAACCGCTCGAGCGCGTCAATGGGGCGGAAGCGCACGGACACGGGGGCGCCGAGGACGCTCATCGAGACGAAGCAGACAAACCATGGCTTGTACCAGGGCTTGTCCTCCTGCCCGTTCTTGACCGAGGGCATCACCGTGACCTCGACGTAGCCGGCGCTCCGCGCGTCCGCCGAGAGGGGGACGGGGAAGATCAGCCTCTCGCCCCTCTCGTCGTCACGACGCACCGCGCCCTTCCTGCGCGCCGCGGCCCAGGCCACCTCGAGGAGCTGGGGCACGTCCTTCTCGCCCAGACCCTTGAGGAGGGAGGCGAGACGGACCCGCATGCTCTGGGGAACGTTGACGGAGAGGGACACGGACTCGGGGGCATCCGTCAGGCTCTCGCTCTTCCCGGGCTGACCGCCCCGGGCGAGCGCGAGGTCGCAGGCGGCAAGCGCGGCCTTGGCGAGCGGGCTGTCCCAGTCCACCCTCACCTGCTTCTTGGCCGCCCGGCCGGACTTGGGCACGTAGATGACCAACGTCTGCGGGCCGCCGTTCTGGATGACGTCCCTGAAGCTCAGGAAGCCGCCCTTCTCCACCGAGAAGTCCAGGAGCATTGCCTTGAGCCTGGAGTAGCCGTGACTGCTCCAGAGGATCCCCGCGTCCCTCAGGACCTTGCCGACCCATGCCGTCGCGAGCTCCTCGCCCGGCTTGGCCCCCGCCGCAGTGAGCGCCCGCTCGATGGCCGCGCCCAGGGACGTGGCCGGAACGGGCTCGGGGACGGGAGGCTTCTTCTTGATGAGCTCCTCCGTGAGGGCGTCCTTGACGAGGCCGCCCAGCTGCTCGGCGGTCTCGAAGAACTGGACGGTGTGGCGCTTCCTCAGGCGCTCCTTGAACGCCTCGAGCTTCACGGCCCCCGTGCCCTTCTCAATGAAGGCACCCTTTACCTCGGCGTTGTCGGACAGCATGAAGACCTTGATCTTGGCGCCGGACTCCAGCGCGCACTCGTACTCGTGCTCGGTGAACGACTTGCCGTCCTCGTAGGCCGAGCCGTACATGAAGCCGACGATAAGGACGAAGTACTTGCACCCGCCCACCTTCTCGCGACACACCTCGATCGGCGAGCGCGAGTGGGCCCCAAAGCTCTCCATCACCACGGGAATGAGCTCGAGGCGCTGGATGGCCCTAAACGTCGCCTCCCGCTGCTCCTGAAGGTCAGTCGAGGTCGAAGACACGAACACCTTTATGTCCCGGCGCGAGTCCATCCGCATCACTCCCACTTCCTTCGCGGCGTTGCCTTTCTGTTATCTCACACATTCGAGCCACGGTTGGGAATGCCCGCGGACGAATCGGCGGACGCGCGCGCCGCAAGAAAGGGGCACCCCTTGGGCGCCCCTTTCTCCGCGGGGGGCGCGGCTAGCTAATCTCGCCGCAGCTCGGACACTCGCCGCTGTCCGGCCAATCGCCACCGCGGTACCCGCAGTGCGGGCAGACGCGGATGTCGCGCCGCCGCCATGCCTGAACGAGCCTCTTGATCCTCATGATGCTCCCCTTTCGATGGGTTTCTCGGCCTTCCGCGGCCGCTGGGACTACCGTGTCCCACGCCCGCCCGCCCCGTTGCGCAACGCGGCGGCACAGCGGCGTAGAATGGCGCCAACCAAGGGGACGGGAGTCCACATGACCTGCAGCTTCAAGAGGGGAACCGTCAGGGTCCCCGCAGACGAGGAGCCCAGCTGGGCGGAGGTGGCCTCTCCCATCGTGCCCCAGACGCTCGTCAACTGGTTTGCCGAGTGCTCCCGCCTGCGGGAGGTGCGCGGGCTCGAGCTGCTTGACACCTCGCACGCCGCAGCACCTCGTGGAGCTCGTCCGCAGCGGCACGGGCGTCTCGATAGGCAATCTCTAGGCATCGGGAGGGGGCTACATGGACCAGAGGCGGCGCATCTGCGTCCTTGCCTGCGCGGCAGACGAGGACGTCGCCCTTATCGCCAAAAGCGTGGCGCGTGCCGAGAAGTACAGCGTAGTCGAGCCTGGCTCCCCGGATGCGCCCGCCGACCTCTGCATCGTCCTGATGTCCCGCGCCGCGGTCCAGGACTCCAGGTTTCTTCCTGCCGCAGGCGTCGAGGCGGCGCGCGCCGCCGTCACCATCCCCGTGCGCCTTGACGAGGTGCGCCCGGAGCAGGCCGGCAAGCCCGGCTCTCCCCTGCGGGAGCGCAACTGGGCGGACTTCTCCCAGGGCGCGGGCAGGAACAGCGAGCCGTGGAGGCTCCTCATGCGCTCCAACGTCAGCCACTACGACTCGTTCTACGACCTCGACGAGCGGGCCAGGCGCTGGGAGCTGTGCGACCATGACGAGAGCTACCTTCTGCAGGACGTCCGGGCTGCATCCCGGGCCCGAGACGTGCTCGCCGCCCTTGCGAGCGACCCCTATCAGCGCCCCACCGCGACCATGAGGGACTATGTGACCGCATCGGAACGGCACGCCAACAAGGAGCGGAAGCGACTCGTCAGCCGCAGGGTACGGACGGCGTGTGCGGCGCTTTTCATCGTCTTTGCCCTTCTCGCCGCCAACCTGGTCCTGCAGCACTACCGCTTCCACGCCCAGCTGCTGCAGGAGGCCATGGACGGCCTCGACACCGCCCACAACCCAGAGTACGCCGCCTTTAGGCTGCTCCAGATTGGCGCGAACGAGAACATCAACTCGGACACCAGCTACCTCCAGACCATCGACGCCCTCTCGTCCGTCTGGAAGGTCTCCGAGCTCGGCCTTGTGGAGGAGGCGGCGGGGACGGGACGCCAGGGAAGGGCCGCCCTCACCGATGACGGGGAGCGTGCCTTCGTTGCCGGGGCTGAGGGAACCATCCAGACCTGGCTGACAAGAACCGCCGAGGCCACGGACAACCGCCGCGTCTCCGACGAGGGGCACCCTGCCTTTGACGTCACGCCGGACGGATCGTGCCTGGTCGTTGCCGACGGGGACGGCATCAGGTGCTTTGACACGCGCTCATGGGAGGCGGTCGATTCGGGCTATGATGGCGCGACCCTCGGGGACGTTGCGGTCTCAGCTGACGGAAGCCGGGCACTCGGCGCCGCCGAGGGCGTCCTCGCGCTCGTCAATCTAGGGGATGGGACCTTGGAGTCGCGGCTTGAAACGGATGACGTGCTCTCGGTCGAGCGGACGCGCAACGGCCTGAGAGCCCTCGTGCGCACTGGCTCCGAGGTGCTTCTCGTTGACGGGGAGACCCTGGAACCGCTCGGGCGGGCCACGGCGCCCGAGGGGTCGGAGTGCGTCGGCGCCCTTGGGGAGATCGGCGCCGTGATCTGGCTTGACGGGCGACTCGAGCTTCTCGCCCCGGGCGGCACGGAGCTCTCCCCCATCGGCTTTTCAACCACGAGCGCGCCCCTGGACCTGGCGGTCTCGGGCGAGAGCGCCATCGTGGTCACGGCCGAGGCAGGGGCGCAGGTCATCGACGTGCCCACGGGAGCGACCCTGGGCACCCTTGGCGCGCACATGGCGGGCGTCGCTCAGGTGGACGCAACGGCCGAGGGGTTTGTGAGCTGCGGAAACGGCGTGACGACGAGCATCTACTCCCTCGAGGGCATAGCGCCCGCACGGGAGATGCCAAGCGGAGCGGTGGTGAGCGAGTCGCTGAAGAGCGCCTCGCCAGACGGCACCTTTGCCATCCGCTCGGACGGGGCGGAGGAGTTTGTCCTGACCTACGGCAACGAGGACCACAGCTACACCTTCCAGGGGACGCACGGGGAGCCCGACGACATCACGGCTGTTGCCGCCGCGTACCAGCCGGCGCGCTTTGTCATAGGGACGAGGTCGGGGGGCGTCACGGCCTACACGATGATCGACGGGGGGAGTGGCATCACCATGGTCCCCACGCGCGAGTGGGACACGCCGGACGGCTCCCCCGTCGAGGCCGTGGGGTGGACCGAGGACGGTGAGCGCCTCGCCGTGAGGGCGGGAGACCGCTGGTGGACCCCCTACGCCAACTCGGAAGCCGTTGGGGTGCAGGGCATTGCCGAGGCGGTGGCGGCACGCTCGCCCGCAGCCTGGTCACCGGCGGAGCTCGAGTCTTTCCCGGAGGACTTCGTCGAGGGCATGGGGATGCGCGCCGCGACCCCGCTGCCCACGCCGCGCTAGGAGGAAGCCATGCCCTACGTCTTTGTCTCCTACGCACGCGTCCGCAAGGCCTACGTGGACGGGCTCGTGCGGCAGCTGGAAGCCCGGGGTATCCCCGTGTGGCAGGACACGGAGCAGCTGAGGTCCGGAGAGATCTGGGACGCGCGCGTGAGCGACGCGATCCGCGGGGCAAGCCTCGTGGTGCTCGTTGTCTCGCGCGAGTGGTACGACTCGACGCCCTGCCAGAACGAGGTGGGTCAGGCACGCTACTACAGGCGCCCCATCCTCGAGGTCTCTGCGGATCAGGGCGAGAAGGACCTCGCGGAGACGGCCAGCTCCATAGCCGCGGAGTATCGGCGCGTCTCGCCGCTCTCCGACCTCACCGCCACGGTGGAGACGCGCGCGGAAGGCTGGCTGAGGGACGGGCGCAAGCGGCGGGACCTACTCCGGGGACGAAGCCTTCGCGAGGTCACCCGCGCGCTCAGAGGCACCGGGAGCGTAGGGGTCATAACGGAGAACGCCGAGAGGTACGTGCGCGCCTCGAGAGCCCGTGCAAGGGGCGCCCGCGTCCTCACCATCCTCTCAGCTCTCGTCATCCTGTGGGCCTTTTCCGCGTATCACCAGGTCCGGTCCGTGAGCCGGGAGTCGTCGCTCGTGGGAAGCCGCAGCTACGCCAACTCTCTGCTGGTCCACTCCAGCGAGGTGGGCAACCGGGTCAACCCCTACTTCGTCGCGGACGGGACCTTGCGGGTGCTCGATGACGAGGGGTACGCGCGAGACGCGGCCCTCAACGACGGTTACTCGACGCAGCTGATGATGAGGTCAGCACTTGACGCCATCACACCCACCGAGCTCCTGAGCAGGGACGAGGCAGCCTCCCGCGGGTTCTCCTTCCCAGAGGTCGCGCGAGCGGAGGCCGTCTCCGAGGCCTCTGGGCTCACCGCAGAGCTGAGCGCAAACGGGGCGCTCGTGACCCTCTCGGGGGCAGACGGCAGGCGCCTGGCAACCACCCGCCTTGAGATGCCGAGCTTCGACATGTCCTTCTCGCCCGACGGAAGCTATCTGGCGGTCCTCGGTGAGGGAGGAATCGTCATCCTGGACGGCGCTCGTGGCTCCCAGCTGCTCTTTCTCAACGGCACCCGAAACCCGGAGGGCAGCACGCTGGCGTGGGGGCCGGACAGCGCCAGCGTGGCGGTGCGCATGCCCTCCGACGAGGTGTTCCTGTGGCAGGTCCGGCGGGACACGACGATCCTTGCCACAACCGACCGGTCCTTTGTCGACGGGGTGAGCCTGGGGGCGGGCGAGCGGGCCGCGTTTCTTGCCCGGGACGGGTCGATCACCTTTGTTGACGTGAGCTCGGGAACCATCGATGGCGCTGACGAGACGCTCGATGCCACGGAGGCACTCAGCCTGGCCCCAGGGTCGGGCGAGAAGGACTTCTTCGTGGTGGCCCGCCGCCCCAGCGACCCGCAGACGCCGCGCCTCCTTCACGTGGACTGCGCCACGAGAAGCGTAACGGAGCTGCCCCTTCCCGACGGACTTGCTCCCACGTGCGTCTCGGCCGTAGAGGGCGGGGACTCCCTTGCCGTGGGGTGCGAGGGAGCGTTGCTCGTGCTCGATTCCTCGGGAGGGGTGCTGAGCAGGGTCGACGGCCTTGCGGTGGAGGCCACCGCCCTGGACGCCGAGGGGCGCGTGTTCGTTGGGACCCGTGACGGAAACCTCGCCGTGCTGGAGCCCGGTGCCGCCGAGGTCTCTTACCCGGAGTCCGCCGTCACGCGGGGCGGGACCACGCCCCTCGCGATCGCCGCGGGCGCAGGCAGGGTCGTGGCCGTGGGCAACGGCACCGTGCGCGGAGACGGCTCCCGCACCCTTGTCCAGGAGTGGGGCAGATGGGTCGAGCGGGAGGGCATCACCGAAAGCATGACCTCCTCGGCCTCGGCCCGCTCGCGGACCATCGCGGCCTCTCCGGACGGGACGCTCTTTGCCTGCGGGATGGCGGACGGGACGCTCGTCACATTCTTCGCCGAGGAGAACTACGGAACGAGCGCCCGCCACGAGCTGGGAAGCGAGCTCCGCGGGCTCGCCGTCTCCCCCGAGGGCGACCTCGTCATCGGCGCCACCGATGACGGGCGCATAGTCCGCATTGCCGTAGACCGCAGCTCAAACGACCAACAGGCGCTTCGTGACCGGCTTGAGGAGCGCGTGCGGCAGGGAATCGAGCTGGGGCTCTACCACAACGAGGCCGCCACCGTCTCCGAGGCAAACCCCTAGCGCCCGCGACGGGCGCCCTACACGTTGAAGCGGAAGTGCATGACGTCGCCGTCGGCCACCACGTACTCCTTGCCCTCGATGCGGAGCTTGCCGGCGTTCTTGCAGCCGGCCTCACCGCCGAGCGCCACGTAGTCCTCGTAGCTGGCCACCTCGGCCTTGATGAAGCCGCGCTCAAAGTCCGAGTGGATCACGCCGGCGGCCTCGGGCGCCTTGGCGCCGATGCGCACCGTCCAGGCCTTGACCTCCATCTCGCCGGCCGTGAAGTAGCTCTGCAGGCCCAGCAGCCTATACGCCGCCTGCGCGAGCGTCTCCAGGCCGCTCTTCTCGAGGCCTAGGTCCGCGAGGTACTCGGCCGCCTCGTCGGGCTCGAGCTCGGAGAGCTCGGCCTCCACCTTGGCGCAGATGGGAATCGGCGTCACGCCGTCGATGGGCGCAAGCTCCTGCCCCAGCATGTCCTCGTCGACGTTGGCCACGTAGAGGATCGGCTTCATCGTGAGGAGGAAGAGCCCCTTGGCGGCGGCGCGCTCGTCGTCGGTCATCTCCATCGTGGCCGCGCGACGCCCGTCGTTGAGCCACGCGAGCAGCCTTTTCGCCACGTCGGCCTTGAGCGCGAGGTCCTTCTCGCGCTTGGCCTCCTTCTCCAGCTTGGGGAGCTGCTTCTCGAGCGTCTGGATGTCGGCCAGGACGAGCTCGGTCATGATCGTGTCCGCGTCGGCCGCGGGGTCGACGAACTCGCCGACGCGCCCGACCTCGCGCATGACGTTGGGGTCCTTGAAATAGCGCACGACCTCGCAGATGGCGTCGGTCTCGCGGATGTTGGCCAGGAACTGGTTGCCGAGTCCCTCGCCCTCGTTGGCGCCCTTGACCAGGCCCGCGATGTCGACGAACTCCACCGTGGCCGGCACGATCCGCCCGGGGTGCACGATCTCGGCGAGCTTGCCCAGACGCTCGTCCGGCACGTCCACGATGCCCACGTTGGGGTCGATCGTGGCGAACGGGTAGTTGGCGGCCAGGCCACCCTTCTTGGTGAGGGCGGTGAACAGGGTCGACTTGCCCACGTTGGGCAGGCCCACGATGCCGATCGAAAGGGACACGTCCTTCTCCTTACGTCCTTAGTCCTTCTGGCCGGAGGCGGCGTCCGCGGCGCGTGCGCCCTCCGAGCCGTCGTCGAGCTTCTCCAGGGCGTCGGCGGCGCGCTCCAGCTGCCTCTTGCCCTGCTCGATGTACTTGCCCGCGCGCTCCTTGGCCTCGGCCTTCCTGCGCGCGACCTCCTCGGCCACCTTGTCCGGGATCACGAGCTCGCTCACGTCCATGGGCTCCATGGTGAGCGCCCCCTCCTCGCACACGAGTGCGCACGCTCCGCAGCTCACGCAGTAGGCGCTCTGGACCGTCACGCGTCCCGAGCGGTCCACGTCGAGCGCGTGGGTCGTGCACGCCTTGGCGCAGTCCCCGCACATCGTGCACAGAGACGAGTCGCACACCGGGACCTCGAGGCGCACGCGCTCGGCGAGGTCCTCGTTGTGCTGCAGCGCGCCCATCATGAGCTTGCGGCTCTGCGTGAGGGTGCGCATCCGGCTGTTGGAGGTCTTGGCCCCCACCGCGCTCTCGAGCTCCTTCTGGAGGCGGTTGAGGCGCTGCGTGTGGTCGGAGAGCTTCTTGGCGACCGCCTTGGCCCCCGCCAGCGCGGGCGTGCTGCGCGAGACGAGGCGCTCGGCGGAGTGAATCGCCCCGCTCACGAACTGGCTGCGCTTGTAGGCGCGCGTGAGCTCGTGGGTCATCGCGGAGCGCTCGACCTCGAGCCCGAGCGCCGCGTCCGCCCACTGCTCGGCGTCGGAGATGGCGTCGGTGTAGACGGCCTCCCCGGTGGTGGTACGACAGCGGTCGCAGATGCCCACGGGCAGGTAGACGCTGATGTTGTCGTAGTCGGCCAGCAGCGAGAACCACATCTCGCGCGAGATGGCTCCCACGCACGCGAGGACCACCTCGTTGCCCTGGGGAATCCGCTTGAGCGCGCGGGTGCAGGTCACGTAGCACTGCTCGTAGGACGAGGCCGCGCGCGCGATCTGGTCGTAGACCTGCCGCGGCGTGTGGCGGCGCGTGGAGAAGGTCTCCGTGGGGCAGACCGCGGCGCACAGCCCGCACTTGCGGCAGTCCTCGCTGATGTTCACCGACTGCTTGTGGATCGTGATCGCGTGGGTCGGGCAGACCTCGATGCAGCGGGAGCAGACCCCGTCGTGACCGGAGCCCACACGCAGGCACCGGTTGGAGTTGGCAAAGGGCTTCTCCTTGTAGTCGGCCGGGCTGAAGACCTTGCGCTCGCCGTCCTCGCCCACGAGCGAGCCCACCATCGAGTTGGGGAGCTCCTTGAGCGAGCGCCAGTCGCTCTGAAGGTCGATGAGTTCATCGAGAAAGTCGCGCTTCTCGGCCACGGGTTGCCCATCCTCTCGTAACGTGCGGACAACGCTTCATTGTACGCCTTACGCCCGTCCCACCGCCCGGCGAGAAGAACCTCGGATCCCCGGCCGCTCCCCGCCGTACGGTTTCATACGCACTTCAGTGCGTATCGTTTTTTCGAGGTTCTTCTCGCCAAGTCCTTGAGCTGGGAATTTGTTGCTGGCCTCCGCAGCGCCCGGGGTTTGATACGCATTCCAGTGCGTATCAAACCCACGCCTCACAAATGCAGCCGCACGCTGCCCCGGCAGACGGGGACGCCGAAGAGCGCCCGTTCGAGTCCGAGCCCGCAGCGCGTGGCCCGCAGGAGCCTCGCGTGAAGTTGGGCCACCTCCTCGGGCGGGGCCGACCCGCCCGGCTGCCGCTCCACGTCGCCCTCGAAGAGGGCCACCGTCTTCATGAGCTCGCGGTGATCTGCCATCTGGTCGAGGTCGATCACGTTGATGGTCCAGCCCATGTGCTCCAGCGCCTCCCTGCGCCGCAGGTCACGAGCGGGGTCCAGGTGAAACTCCCGGCTGTCGTACTCGAGCCCGCGCCTGCGCGCCGGCCACGCGACGTCAACCGAGCAGCGCCTCGTGCCCGTTATCGCCGCCGCAACCTCGTCAAGCGCCACGTCAAAGTTGAGCTCCGGGCGCACGAATCCGAGGCCCTGCAGCTCGCGGGGCAGTTACATCTCGGCCGAGACCACGGTCTCCATGGGCGAGCGGGCCCCGTCGCACACCCACTCGAGCGCCGCGCGCGCCACGCCCGCGCCGCGAAGGCCACCCCGCCCCTCCAGGGCGTCGATCGCCGCGGAGATCCGCGCCACCGACGTGAGCGGCTCCCGC
>ENA-OPBG01002267-OPBG01002267.1-human-gut-metagenome-genome-assembly--contig:-NODE-2267-length-11609-cov-2.309590_pt1 | contig 11609 bp, 5 predicted proteins | sample MGYA00241065_ERZ501446 | MGnify/ENA primary metagenome ERZ501446 (study PRJEB25962, sample SAMEA2042632) | human gut metagenome | biome: human gut; feature: human-associated habitat; material: faeces...
TCGGGGTGGTTTCGTCGCTCGTACGGGAGGAGAAAATCTCCGTGGACGATCTGCGCGACCTGATCCGGCAAATCGAAAGTCAAACCGAAAAACGATAATCCTATGCCGACCTTTCTGCTTTACAGTCTGAAGGCTGCGGGATGCCTGGCGGTCTTCTACCTGTTTTACAAGTTGTTGTTGAGCCGCGATACGCTGCATCGGATGAACAGGGTGTTGTTGTGCGGAGTGTTACTGCTGTCGTTTTTGCTGCCTTTGTGCGTAATTACCGTCGAGAAGGAGTTGCCCGGGGTATCCGCCGCCGGGATCGACGTGATTCCGGAAAATTATTTCCGGCGGGACATGGTATTCGAAAACCGAATCCCCGACGATACCCGGGACCTGATGATAACAGAGGAGCCGGAGCCTGCTCCCGAACCGTTCGACTGGGGCGTTTTGCTCGGAATCATCTATTTTGCAGGGGTATTTGCGACGTTGGGATGGACCGTATGCAACATCGTGCGGGTTGTGCGAATGACGCGCCGCGGCCAGCGCATACCGCTTGGAAACGGGAGCGTTTTGGTGTTGTCGGACCGGATTCGAGCTCCGTTCAGTTGGATGAGATACGTGGTGATGTCCGAGGAGGATTATGCCTGCGGCGGAGGGACGATCCTCGTGCATGAACAGGCGCATCAGCGGTTGGGCCATTCGTGGGACCTGCTGCTGGTCGATTTGCTGGGGTGTTTGCAGTGGTTCAACCCCGCGATGTGGCTGGTGCGTGTGGAACTGCGTGCTGTGCACGAGTACGAGGCCGACGAGCAGGTGCTCCGCTGCGGGGTCGATGCGAAAGATTATCAGATGCTGTTGATAAAAAAGGCCGTTGGCGGGAGGTGGTACTCAATTGCCAACAGCCTTAATCATAGTAACCTTAAAAACCTAATTACCATGATGTTGCGTAAAAGATCATCGAGGTGGGCCAGGGCCAAGGCGCTCTATGTCCTGCCGCTTGCGTGCCTGGCGCTCGGCGCTTTCGCACAGACCTCCTATGTTCTTCCGGAGGACAAAACTACGAAAAATTCCGGAAACGGTGAAATGCCTCTTCCTGCTGGTGCGGACGACCGTATGGTCGGTACACCGGAAGGGGGAATGCCACCGGTCGAAGGCTCCATGGCCGAATTGCTGGCTAATCTCGAGCGTACCGCTCTTGAAAAGCAAACGGCAGAATCGGGGGCGCACACCTTTACCGGACGCGTATTTGGCCGGGACGATAAGCCTTGGGCCGGTTATGAGTTTATTTGCAGCGGCGGCCGGCGGGTTGTGACCGACGCGGAGGGCCGCTTTACGATCGTTTCGGAGAAGCCGATCGTTTGTTACCTTGTCGGAGGGGAGACGGATCGGAAAGTAAAATCAGTCGGTAGCCGCTTCGGAATTCCGATGGAAACGGACATTGCCTTGGAATTTCATTTGAAAGAGTCGCTTGCTCTGACCCATCTGCCCGTATCCGATGAGCCGGTAGTGTATGCGGTTTATGGCGATCCGGCAGATTTCCGTTTCGATCCGAAACATCCGCCTCTGATAATGGACGGGGGCGAGGAATTGTCGGCTGAAACGCTGGATACCTATTTGGGGTTGCCGGAACAGAAGATGATTGGTGCATGGATGGTCAAAGGGCCGGAGGCAGTGGAGGGATACGGTACACGGGCAGCAAACGGAGTGTTGTCGATCGGGGTTCAGATTTATCCTTATACGCAGTCTTGGAAACCGGCCGATCCATCGCTGTGGGATCCGGAGGATTTGGAGCTTTACCTGGTGTGGGAAGGGGATGAGTTGCCAGAACAGTTTGTCGCCCGCCGCGATGCGTACATGAAAGAGGAGTTTGCCAAGTTGCTGACTGCTGATGCGGGGAAACTCGAACGACTCGGGTATAAATCGGTCGATGGTGCGGAAGAGTGGGTGACTGTCGAGGTGAGCGATGGGGCTGCCCTCATTCCTTTTTGGATTGATCTGTCGGACGAGGGCTTGTATCTGCTTGACGGTGAGGAGATCGATTACAGACAGTTGGGCGCGATGTCCCCTTCGAGTATCGCCACGGCGACCCAAATGACCTCCGGCGAGGCACGCAGACGCTACGGCGATCGGGGTCGTTACGGTGCGATCGTCTATACGAGTCGTCCGGAGTCGGAACGTGTGACAATCGAAGAGAAACAGAAGCCTTCCGATTTGTATCACTATATTACGGGCGATTTTGAACCGACGGGTGTGCCCGATACTTACCGGGTGCGGCGGATCGAGTTAAGCCATTCGATGCCGTTCGAATTCCGGCCATTGGTACTGTGGAATGGCAAGGTGTCGAATATCTATCTTTTTACTACTCCCGGTATCGTTCACGAGATAGAAACCGTTCGGATCGTAACCGAGCCGGACGAAGCGACGGTCGCCAGATACGGCGTATCGGCCCGGAACGGGGTGATCGAGGTCGTTTCTAAAACGGCTTCGCGTGAGGATGATTTCGAGGTGACCGTTTATGATAAATACAACAATCCGATGCGTTATCTGAAGGGTAGTTTCCGATCGGTAGATGGTAAAAATACCTATAAGGTGAGCGGATTGAAATTGCGGAACGTGCAGGGAGTACGTCCCGGAATGCTGCCGTTGGTAGCTGTGGACGGGCATGTGGGGTCCATCACCGATCTGGAGAAGATTCCTGCCCGCAAGATCGAAACCATACAGATTTTCTCTTGGGAGGATGTACTTCGTAACCCGGCATTAGTCGAGCGTTACGGGGATGCCGCCCGTGTCGGAGCGATTCTTGTGACGACTCGCGATGCTGCGAAACAGGCCAAAAAAGAGGCCCGGAAGTCCGGTGCGGGTGAATCTGTCGTCGCATCCGTACCGGAGGGACCGTCGTCCGGTATGGTTCAGACCGGTAATACTTCAGTGGACGGGCAGGGCAAGGTGCGGATTTCCGAAGTTGCTGCACCGAACGATTCGTTCGTGGTTTCCGGTCACGATTTGAGTTCGATGCTCTTCCTGCTCGATGGCAGAAGGGTCGCAGCTGCCGAGGTAAAGGCTTTGAATGAAGCGGAAATCGAATCGATGTCGGTCTTGAAGGACGAATGGGCTGTCGGACGTTACGGCGAGGCGGCGGCGGATGGCGTGGTTTATGTGACGACGACTGAAGGTGCCCGGCAGTTCGACCGTCTGGAGTGTAGTTTCGAGCGTGGAAACTCTTTCCAGGAAGGTCCCGGTCTTTATCGGATCAAGGATACGGGAAACGGATTTACGATCCGTCCGCTCAATGGAGCCCGACCGCTTGTGTTGATCAACGGCCGGCAGGTCGATGATGACTATTTGAAGTCGATCGATGCGGGGAAGGTTCTGTGGGTTCGGATTCTGCAACCCGGGTTCGAATTGCTGGACCGTTATGGCGAGCGGGCGCGGGACGGTGTGATCGAGTTTACGACGAATGAATCCGGAGAACGTACGACTTTGGCGGTTTATTCGTCGAATGCGTCGGGCAAAACGCCTAATAAGATGACAGTTGTCAGGGAGCCTTCCGGCGCCTCCTCGGGGCGCACTTCTGTGTCAAAGTCGATTTCCGTGTCTAAATCGATTGCCACGTCGGCGCAGCCTTTGGAGGAAACCGTTACGTTGACCTATACGACCGGAGCGGATTCGGATTCGGTTTCAGTTGTTGATAACGGTCGTTCTCTGAAGCAGGTCGGTTTAATAGTATTGGATGGCGAGGAAATTTCTGCCGATCGCCTTTCGCAACTGGATCCCTCCCGAATCGACGCGATGACGGTATTGAAAGGAGAGCAGGGGGTCGAACGTTATGGCGAGAAGGGAGCGGAAGGGGTGATCGAGATCACGACGAAAAAGTCGGAGGAACGAAAGTTCAAACGCATCGGTTGCGCATTTATAAATGGAAGTTCTTATAGGATAGGGCCGGGACTTTGGCGGATCAAAGATACGGGATTTGGGTTCTCTATTAGCCCTCAAGACGGTACGCGTCCATTGGTGATGGTTGACGGGGAATTGGTCGATCTCTCTTACTTGGATGACATCGATGCCGATGCTGTGGCGACTGTCCAAATTGTTCAACCGAGTGCGGAGTTGGTTGAACAATACGGAGAGCAGGGGTATGACGGTATGATCCGGTTCGTAACAAAGGAAGGCCGGAAGAAGACGAAAAAAATCGAAGCGCAGCGCCGTAAAGCGGCACACGCTGACAATGAATAGAAAAACTCCTATCAATAAGCGTTAATATCCTGAAAGGGAAACATCCTGCAGTAATAACGTCTGCAGGATGTTTTTTTATAAAAATAGGAGCGTCCGTTCAAGGGGACGCTCCTATTTTTTATCTCTGGTCGTGGCGGACGGAGTCTTTTCATGCCATACGAAAAGAACATTCGTTCGGAGGGTGAATCCTTTAGTGAATCCGTCCTTCTTTGGCCTCGATGCACTCGGTTGCATGAGGCACTTTCATCAGCCGCTCCTTGGGGATCAGCTTGCCGGTGGTTTTGCAGATGCCGTATGTCTTGTTCTCGATGCGTACGAGTGCCATTTCGAGGTTGCGGATGAATTTCATTTGATGGGCTGCCAAGCGGCCGCTCTCCTCTTTGGAGAGCGTAGTGGCTCCCTCCTCCAGCACCTTGAACGTCGGCGAAGTATCCTCCGTATCGTTCGATGCGGTGTGGGTTATCGTGGCGCGCAGGAGTTCGTAATCCGCACGTGCTGTTTCCAGCTTTTTGAGAATGAGCTGCTTGAACTCTTCCAATTCGGCGTCACTGTATCGGGTTTTTTCTGCTTCTGCCATAGTTTCAATATTTTATTTGTAATAATGTTATACTAAATTAAACAATATTCCCGTTACTTCCAAATTTTTTGCCGGAAACGTGCAGGTTCTCCTTTTTTCGGTCAGATTTTGGTTACCGCGATACGAACCGGTTGCTCATCTACCTCCGACTCCACGACGAATTCGCCGCTGGGAGAAGCCACTCCTTCGATTTCGACAGCCAGCGTCTGCGAGGCGATGTAGTCTGCGAAAGATTTGAGCGCGGGAAGGACGAATTCCTGCTGTTCGATCTCTACACGGATTTTGTCCGTCACCTCGAAACCCGAATCCTTGCGGATGTTCTGGATACGGTTGATCAGCTCGCGGGCGATGCCTTCGGCACGCAGGTCGTCGGTGATCGTGATATCGAGGGCTACGGTCAGCTTGCCCTCCGTAGCTACGAGCCAGCCCGGCATATCTTCCGAGGTGATTTCGAAATCGGCAGGGGGGACGGTGATTTTTTCGCCGTCCATGTCCAGCAGGGTTTCCGCCGATGCTTCGATCGCGGCTATCTGATCCTGTGAGAACCCGGCTACGAGAGCTGCGATCTGCTTCATCTGTTTGCCGTATTTGGGACCGAGGGTCTTGAAGTTGGGCTTGATGCGCTTGGTGATGAGTCCCGTCGTATTTTCGATCAGTTCTATTTCCTTGACATTCACTTCGCTCATAATGAGCCCCTTGACGGCTTCGATGCGGCGTGCGGTGTCGGCGTCGAGGACCGGAATGAGTATCTTCGTGAGTGGCTGGGGGGATGTTCACCTTGCGGCGCAGGGCCAGTACCATCGACGAAACCTGTTGGGCCATAGACATCATCTGCTCCAATTCACCGTCGATGAGCGAGGAGTCGCAGACGGGGAAGGTCGAAAGATGTACCGACTCGTCCGTGTGGCGACCGCTTACGGCGTTTAGATCGCGGAAGATACGGTCGGAGATGAACGGCGCGAACGGTGCGGAGAGCATCGAAACGGTTTCCAGACAGGTGTAGAGTGTCTGGTAAGCGGCCAGTTTGTCGCGTGTCAGCCCGCCGCCCCAGAACCGCTTGCGGTTGAGGCGCACGTACCAGTTCGACAGGTTTTCGCATACGAATTCCTGGATCATACGGGCCGCCGGCGTCGGATCGTAATTTTCGAGCGATTCGGTGACGTTCCGGACCAGCGTATTGAGCAGGGAGATGATCCAGCGGTCGATCTCCGGGCGTTCGCTCATCGGAACTTCCGGCTCCTGTCCCGTAAAACCGTCCACATTGGCGTAGAGGGCGAAGAACGAGTAGGTGTTGTAGAGCGTGCCGAAGAACTTGCGGCGCACTTCGTCCACCCCGTCCCGGTCGAACTTGAGGTTGTCCCAGGGCTGCGAGTTGGAGATCATATACCAACGCGTCGCGTCGGCGCCGTAGGTCGAAAGTATTTCGAAGGGATCCACGGCATTACCCAGACGTTTGGACATCTTGTTGCCGTTCTTGTCAAGCACCAGGCCGTTCGAAATGATGTTCTTGAAAGCTACCGAGTCGAAGAGCATCGTGGCGATGGCATGCAGCGTGAAGAACCATCCGCGCGTCTGATCGACGCCTTCGGCGATGAAATCGGCCGGATAGACGCTCTTGAAGTAGTCGCCGCCGTGCTCGAAGGGGTAGTGTAGCTGGGCATAAGGCATGGCGCCCGAGTCGAACCACACGTCGATCAGATCCGGTTCGCGCCGCATCGGTTCGCCTTTGGACGAAACCAGCACGATATTGTCCACGTAAGGACGGTGCAGGTCGATCCGGTCGGTCGAGTAGTTCTCTTTGGAGAGGTCGCCCGGCTTGAAGTTCTTGTAGGGATTCTCCTTCATCAGACTTGCCGCGACGGATTTTTCGATTTCGGCGACGAGCTCTTCGACCGAGCCGATGCACTTCATTTCCGAGTAATCCTCCGTAGCCCAGATCGGCAGCGGCGTGCCCCAGAAGCGCGAGCGCGAGAGGTTCCAGTCCACCAGACCTTCGAGCCACTTGCCGAAGCGTCCCGTTCCGGTCGATTCCGGCTTCCAGCGGATCGTCTTGTTGAGTTCGATCATCCGGTCGCGCAGCGCCGTAGTTCGGATGAACCAGGAGTCGAGCGGGTAGTAGAGCACCGGTTTGTCCGTACGCCAGCAGTGGGGGTAGGAGTGGGTGTGCTTTTCGATCTTGAAAACCTTGTTCTCGGCCTTGAGCATCACTGAGAGATCGACGTCGAGCGTCGGCGCGTCGGCGGCGAGCGAATCGTCGTAGGCGTTTTTCACGTAACGGCCCGCCCATTGGGAATAGGCCGCTGTATCGACGTTGTCGCGTATGAAGGTCGGGTCGAGCTCTTCGAGCAGGAAGAACCGTCCCTTGCGATCGACCATCGGCTGATTCTTGCCCGCCTTATCGACCATAAACAGCGGGGCGATGCCTGCGGCGCGGGCCACGCGGTCGTCGTCCGCACCGAACGTCGGGGCGATATGCACGATACCCGTACCGTCGGAGGTGGTCACGTAGTCGCCCAGGATGACGCGGAACGCATCGCCCGCAGGCTTCACCCAGGGGATGAGCTGTTCGTAGCGGATGCCTTCGAAGTCCGGACCCTTGTAGGTGACCGGAGAGATTTCGAACTTGCCCTCCATCTTGGGGGTAAAATACGACCCCAGCAGTTCTTTGGCCAGGATGACAGTCTGGGGGGCATCCGTATAGGGATTGCGGCATTTGACGCGCACGTATTCGATTTCGGGGCCTACGGCCAGCGCGGTATTCGACGGCAGTGTCCAGGGCGTGGTGGTCCAAGCCAGGAAGTAGAGATCGCCTTCGGCTCCGTCGAAGAGTTTTTCGCTCCGCTCGTCGCGGATGATTTTGAACTGCGCCGTGCAGGTGGTATCCTTCACGTCGCGGTAGCAGCCCGGCTGGTTCAGCTCGTGGGTCGAAAGTCCCGTGCCGGCGGCCGGCGAGTAGGGCTGGATGGTGTAACCTTTGTAGAGTAGCCCCTTGTCGAAGAGCTGTTTCAGAAGCCACCAGAGGGTTTCGATGTATTTGTTGTCGTAAGTGATGTAGGGGTCGTCCATATTGACCCAATAACCCATTTTGCGCGTGAGTTCTTCCCACAGGCCCGTGTACTCCATCACCGCCTCGCGGCAGGCGCGGTTGTACTCCTCTATGGAGATTGTGCGCCCGATGTCCTCCTTGGTGATGCCGAGTTTCTTTTCGACGCCTAACTCTACAGGCAGTCCGTGCGTGTCCCATCCGGCCTTGCGGTGAACGAGGTAACCTTGCTGCGTCTTGTAACGGCAGAAGATATCCTTGATCGTGCGGGCCATGACGTGATGGATGCCCGGCGTGCCGTTGGCTGAGGGAGGTCCTTCGTAAAAGACGAAGGTGGGATGACCCTCGCGGGTGGAGATGCTTTTGTGGAACGTGTCCTGTGCGTCCCACTCTTTCAGTACGTCGGCGGCCAACCCCGGCAGATCGAGGCCTTTATATTCTTTGAACTTCATATCCTGTTGTTTTCAATCGTCGTTTTCATGGGCTGGCAGAATCCGATCCGGCCCGATTCCGCCGGACAGCCCCGAATGCGGAGCTGTTACCTGTCTTTGTCGTATTCGGCAGCGCCGGAATTCGCTGTGTGCCGCCTGTTTCGTGCGGGAAGCCGGCGGCGGATTTTACCAACATGCAAAGTTATGAAAAAATGCGAATAAATAGATCTCGGATAGCAGTTTTTTGTATGCAGACAACGGGTTGTGGCGGAAGCTGTTGCAGGATTCCGAGAGCGATTTTCCGAAGCGGCGGATTTATTCGTCGGTTGCGGTGCGGATAACGCGGGCCGGATTGCCTGCAGCGACCGAATTGTCGGGAATGTCGTGCGTGACCACGCTGCCGGCGCCGATGACGCAGCGGCAGCCTATCTTGACGCCGGGACAGACGATCACGCCGCCGCCCAGCCAGCAGTCGTCGCCGATCTCGATGCCCGCTCCTTTTTCTTTGCCCGTAGCCCGTTCCGTGGCGTCCATCGGATGCACGGCCGTCAGAAGCTGTACGCCGGGACCTATCAGACAGCGTTGTCCCAGGCGAATCGGCCCGAGGTCGAGAAAGACGCAGTTGAAATTGACGTAGGACCCTTTGCCGATGGAGATGTTGTAACCGTAATCGCAGTAGAAAGGGGCGCGGATCATGGCTTCGACCCCCGGACAGAGTTCCCGGAGCGTCGCCAGATAGGTCGCGTCCTTGTCTTTGAGTGTGACGTTGAGCCGATGGGTGAGGTGGCGGGCCCTGGTGCGGTCCTGTTCGAGTTCCGCGTCGTTGGGATGAAACCACTCTCCGGCCAGCATTTTCTCCTTTTCGGTCATGGGAATCGGCTTTTAATCGAAGCTCTGCATCTCGATCAGCTTGGCGTAGATGCCGTTTTTAGCCATCAACTCCGGGTGAGTGCCTTGCTCGGCGATCCGACCCCGTTCGATGACGATGATTTTGTCGGCGTTGTGGATGGTCGAAAGGCGGTGGGCGATTACGATCGAAGTGCGGCCTTGCAACAGGGAGTTAAGTGCGTCCTGGACGAGCTTTTCGCTTTCGGTGTCGAGGGCCGAAGTCGCTTCGTCCAGAATCAGGATTTCGGGGTTCTTGAGTACGGCTCGGGCGATGCTCAGGCGCTGGCGCTGACCGCCCGATAGTTTGGCGCCCCGGTCGCCGATGTTGGTGTCGTAGCCCGACGGACACTCCATGATGAAGTCGTGGGCGTTGGCGATTTTGGCCGCAGCGACGATCTCTTCGTGCGTCGCTCCCCGGCGTCCCATGGCGATGTTGTTTTCGATGGTGTCGTTGAACAGCACGGTATCTTGCGCAACGATGCTCATGTGGGCACGCAGGCTCTCCTGCGTGTAGTCACGGATCGAAACCCCGTCGATCAGGATGTCGCCGCCCGTAGTGTCGTAGAAGCGGGGGATCAGTTCGCTGAGGGTGGATTTGCCGCCGCCCGAAGGACCGACCAGAGCCACGGTTTCTCCCCGACGGATGTCGAACGAGATGCCGTCGATCACCTCCCGGCTGCCGTCGTAGGAGAAGTGTACATTGCGGAATTCGATCTTCTCGTGCAGGCCGTCCAACGTCTTGGCGTCGGGTTTGTCCTGGATTTCCGGTTCGGAATCGAGCACGTCGAAGATGCGTTCACCCGCAGCGATACCCTGGTTGATATTGGCGAACTGGTCGATGAACGAGCGCACGGGGCGGGTGATTTGCGAGAATACGGCGATGAAGCCGACGAATCCGCCGGCCGAAAGCGATCCGTTCATGACGAGCGAACCGCCGAAAACGATCAGTACCGCGACGGCCGTCAGGCCGAGAAATTCGCTCATCGGCGAAGCCAGTTGCTGACGGCGGGCCATCGAGAGCATCAGGCGCGAAAATTCGGCGTTGAACTCGGAGAATTTGCGGCGGATATAGTCGGTGGCGTTGTAACTTTTGATGACCTTGATGCCTGAAAGCGATTCGTCGAGCACGCTTACCATGTCGCCCATGCGTTCCTGCCCTTTGAGGGCCGGGTGGCGCAGTTTTTTGACGATCCGTCCGATAATGAGCGCCACTACGGGCAGGAACAGGATGGCGAACAGGGACAACTGCCACGATACGAGGAGCATGTAGATCACGTAACCGATAATAAGCAGCGGATCGCGGAAGGCGACTTGCAGCGTGTTGGTGATGCAGTATTGAACCACCATGACATCCTGCGTGATGCGCGACATGAGATCGCCCTTGCGCTGATCGCTGAAATATCCGGCGTTCATCCCCATTATTTTGTTGAACAGATCGTTGCGCATGCGTTGCAGCGATCTGACGCGCATGTTTTCGACCGTCCAGGCGCTCATGTAGCGGAAGAAATTGCTCAACAGGTTCATTACGATCGTACCGCAGGCGAGCAGGAGAAGCATTTTCGACATCGTGAAATCCGTCCCGAACAGTTGCGTATAGACGTAGCTCAACATCTGCGAGGCGTCGATATCCGAGAACGAGAGCCCGTGCACGGGAAAGTCGTAAACGGGTTGGAAGACATAGGAGTTCTTGTCGTCGAACAACGTGTCCATGATCGGGAGGATCATGGCGTAGGTGAGCGTGTTGAACAGGGCGTACAGCAGCGCGTAAAAGAAGTAGGGAACGGCGTATTTCGAGATCGGGCTGACGAATCCCAGCAGGCGCATGTATGTTTTGAACATAGATTCCGGATCGGTTATTGTTTCGGGGTAAAGTAGGGGCAAATATAGCAAATTAATCAGGATGTGCAATCCGGCGATCCGATTTTAGGAAAAGAATGTTATTTTTGTAACAGGTTGGAATCACAAAAAGGAACAAATAGATTATGGAAAATTTCAAACAGATCGATCCCGCTGAAATTACCGATAATTTTATCCGGGCCATCGGCCGGGAGTGGATGCTCATCACGGCCGGGAACGGAGAAAGTTGCAATGCGATGACCGCCAGTTGGGGTATGATCGGCTTCATCTGGGGACGTCCTGTGGCACAGTTCGTGATACGTCCGCAGCGTTATACGCGGGAATTCGTCGATCGCGAGGAGCGGGTGACCCTCTCGTTTTTCTCACCTGAGTACCATGCGGCTCTCGAATATTGCGGCAGTCGTACCGGCCGTACGGAGGATAAGATCCGCAATGCCGGACGCCCGGTCAAAGTTCTGAACCTGTTTGCCTACACCGGCGGAGCTACACTTGCAGCAGCCGCTGCCGGCGCACATGTCACTCACGTGGACGCTTCCAAAGGTATGGTAGCCTGGGCGAAGGAGAATGCCGCATCATCCGGATTGTCCGATAAGCC